>Ga0126372_10000391_pt1 | contig 15106 bp, 16 predicted proteins | sample PanSoiMetaPlot_6_FD_92762 | JGI IMG/M metagenome (GOLD analysis project Ga0126372, IMG submission 92762) | Tropical forest soil microbial communities from Panama - MetaG Plot_6 | ecosystem: Environmental > Terrestrial > Soil > Tropical forest > Bulk soil | place: Panama | collected 2016-02-17
ACGCTGATTTGTAGACCTCATGCGGCACGTTCCTCTGCGTGCGGCCGATGAAGGTAACGAAGCGCGTAGGGCTGTGGATGACATCGAGCCCGGCTGGAGCTTGACCCAATTGCGACTGACGACGAGGAAGTCGCGCGATGTTGCGTCCTGTGGTGCAAGTGCCCGGCACGGCCAACACGTCGGTCCAGAGAGTCAGCATCGGCAACATGATAACGGTTCAGTGGCTGGCGCCGAGAGAACAACCGGCTCCGGGCCAAGATCGAGACTCGCAACGGAATAAAGCGTATCGACATTCGCCCGTACGATTTGCTTAAAATCCGCGGGCGGAAAGCCCTTCCATGGCTAAAGCGGTTGAATGGCCCCTATCCGGGGATTCCCGTGGGGTTCCGCGAAGGGTCACCTGCCGCACTGACTCGTAATGCAGCACTAAGGGATAGGCGCGATATTGACGATAATGCATGTTTGATGTGGCAGGGGACAGCGGAGATTCCCCCGGCATTCCAACGTAGAATTCTGTCCGGCATGGAACCGTTTGGGAGCTAAGGCTTGCAGATCATCATCAAAATAAAGGCTATGGGCAGGTAAAGGATCGAGGCAAAGAGCAGGCGCTTAGCGACCGCATTGCTTCTGTGGAGGGCGAGTTGGATACCGCAATAGAGAAAAGCCGAAGCGAGTAGCAGCGCTGCGATCGCATACAGCAGCCCAGCTCGGCCTAGCAGCGTAGGCGCGAGGCAGACGGGCAACAAAAGCAGGAGCGGCAAAACGCTGCCCAGTGCCACGAATTGGTTTTTGCGCTCGCCCCGGGGAAGGACGAGGTAGCCCGCCCGGGCGTAATCTTCGCGATAAATCCAAGCGACCGACATGAAGTGGGGAAATTGCCAGAGGAAGAGCATGACATAAAGAATCCATGCCCCCATACTCAACGTGCCGGTTGCGGCAGCCCATCCGATCAGCGGAGGCATCGCCCCCGGAAAAGCCCCAGCCAACGTGCACAGCGAGGTCTTTCGCTTCAGCGGCGTGTAAATGAATAGATAGCTTGCGAGGGTTATGGCCGCCAGCAGGCTCGAAAGCGCGTTGACCGCCACAGCCAGATAAATTCCCCCTGTGAGCGACAACAAGATCCCAAACCGGAGGCCGGTCTCAGGTTCTAGCCTTTCGGCAGCCAACGGCCGCCGCGCAGTCCGCCGCATCTGAGCATCGAACCGACGCTCAAGATATTGATTGAGGGTAGCTGTCCCGCTGGCAACGAGTAGGGTACCGGCTAGAGTATGAATGAGAAGCCAGAATGGAAAATCCCCCAACCGTCCTGCATATCCCAAGTAAAAACCGGCAGCGGCGGCGACGCAGATCAGGGTATTCACTTCGGGTTTCGTTAGGGCCCAATAATCAGACAAGACCACAGCCGAGATTGATGACAGTCGGGGATGCGGTTCTGCGGGAACGTCCATTGCGGGGATGGTTGGCTTTGCTGCCATGTTTAAAGGGCCTCCGCTGTTGGGGCACTCAGCCGCCCGGTAGCTCTGCCCCGCAATTCGGGCCGATCTTGTTCCGAAAGGTGCAGTCTTGAGGGTGAAAGAAGCTGGATGGTGACCACCACTGCCGGGGCCAAGTAGATGAACGTAACAGAGACCCACATCAGGGCGCCGGCAAATTCCTGATCTCCCAAGGGCGAAATACCGGCTACGTGAGGAACCGCCGCGTAAGGCCGATAGACAACGCGATCACAAAACGCAAGAAAGGCGGAGAGCGCATCGCAGGGCAAAGTGGCTAGGAAAAGATACAAGGGAGTGGACCATCGAGGCCAGCGTGCAGCGCTCGGCCACGGCTGCACGACAGGCCACCAGAATAGAAGACCGGTCATGAGAAAACACGTGTGCTCGACTTCATGCCACCATGACGACTTCAATCCCAACTCAAACAGGGCAGGATAGTGCCATGCGATCACTGCGAAGCTGGCGGCAAGCAAGCAAAACACTGGATGAGTAGCAACGCCTGCTACCCATTGCACTGCCGGGTGATGAAAAACCCGACCAACAACTCTGACGAAGCGCCGCGGTAGTCCATGCAGGAGCGGCATGATGGGCGCTCCCAGCAGAATCAACGGAGGAGCCACCGTCATCAGCAGAAGGTGTTGCACCATGTGGAAAGTGAGCAACTCATCGTCCACAGCGTTGACAGGAGATCCGATCGCGATCCACAGCGTGGATAGCCCGCTCATGAAGGCAGCAAACTGCGCAACTGAAATCGTGTGCGGGAAGGCTTTCCGAAGATGAAGCCAACCGCGCAAGTAGACACACGCCATCAGCAGCAATGCGAGCGTAACGGGCAATGGCAATTGCCACGAATCGATGGCGGTTTTAATAGCAGCTGACATTGCCGACCTATGGCTGTGTCGAGGTAGATTCCTGACCGCCCGTTCCGAGTGCGACCCTGCGGGAAGCGTCCCGTGCCGGCGCCTGCCGTGCCGGATGCAGTGTCTTTAGAAATGCCACCAGGGCAGTTGTTTCCGCAGGACTCAAGTTCTTGCCGTAAGCCGGCATGTTGCCTCCGCCCTGGATCACCTGGCGGATAAGTTGATCCTCGGTGAGGCGTAGCGCCACATTGTCAAGTGCTGGGCCGCGCTTCCCCCCGGCATCACCGAGCGAATGACAGTTGCGACACTGCTTGCCCTGAAAAACGAGAGCGCCTCGGCGCTCCAAGGCAGTGCGTCCTTGGAGATCTTTTGCCGGGATAGGAACGCTGCTCCACGCATTCATCACGGGACTCCACGGCGTGTGTTCACCTAAATGCGTCAGTACCCCCAGTGCCACCGCAATCACCAGAATCGTTAAAACGGCAATTGGCCTGCGTTTCCAGCTTTTCTCACCTTCACCCGCCACGAACGGAAGCCCCAATAACACCACAATCACGATTATCGGCGCGATCAGTATGATTGGGGTTTCGGCTGCGGGGGGCAAGTACGAAAGCACTGCGTAGATCCAGAGGAAAAAGAAATCGGGACGTGGCGCCGTCTGAATAATCGTCGGATCCGGTTGGCCGCCCGGGCCGAAGGGCCCGAAATACACAGCGCAAGCTACGATCGCAAGCAGAATGAAGCCGGAGAAAAACACATCCTTCCAGACAGCATAGGGCACAAATGCCATGCCGCGCTTGTGCGCTAGCTCCTGATATTCGCGCACGTAGGTGGCTTTGCGAACTATGCGTCCCGGCATGGGCCATTCGTTGATTCCCAGTTTCAGGACCAGGAGCAGGTGTATGCCAACAAATGCGATCAGCAGACCTGGTATCACAAAAACGTGCAGCGCAAAGAAACGTGAAAGCGTTGCCGCTGCGATGATCGGCCCGCCGAGCATGAGATTCACAAGCGCGGGGCCAACCACAGGAACTCGACTGGCAATCGATGCTCCGATTCCCAATCCCCAGTAGGCGTCTTGGTCGAATCTAAGGACTTGCCCGGTAAATGCCATGCCGAGGGTCACGAGCAGAAGGAAGACGCCAATAATCCAAGTCAGCTCTCGGGGGAACTTGTACGCTCCGAAAAGGAAAACCTGCACCATGTGAATGAGCACGATGGCTACCATGAAGTTCGAACCCCAGCCATGCAGCGCTCGAATGAACCAACCGAGGGGGACAGTGTGGTTGAGGATCTGTAAGCTATTCCAGGCTTCTCCGGCCGAAGGCACGTAAATCAGAGCCAGCAGAATCCCAGTGACAATCTGCAGCAGGAAAACGGTCAGCGCGGCACTACCGAAGACATAGAACCAACTCGCTGTTTCGCGCGGAACCGGATGTTCTGCGGTTTCGCGAAGTGCGGCCCCAACTTTCAGGCGCTCATCGAACCAACTCCCGAGTGTTTCGATCACACCCATCTGGATTCTCCTGTCACCGTATTTGCAGCGCGACCGGGCGTTGGCATTTCGCCAGCCTTGATGAAAAGCTTCCCATCTTCAACCTTGTAGCTGTACTGGAAGAGTCCGCGCTCGGGAGGGCCAGCGGCGAGAGAACCATCCTGGTAGTAGGCGCCGCCATGACACGGGCACATGAACAGGTTCGATTGGGGAAACCATCGGACAGGACATCCCAAGTGGGCGCAATTGATGGCAAAGACCTGGAAACTGTGCCCGTCCACATTCCGAACCCAGCAGGGGATATCAGCCGTTTCCCCATCCAAGGAGTTGACGACCGGATTGCGAAAGGTCGCGAGCCGCGTCTGCCCTGGGGGGAACTGTTCCAACGGGCCAAGAGAAAGCCAGGATTCGTAACCACTCTTTCTCTCTCGAATCGCGGGACCCAGAAGAAAGCGAACAACCGGCGCTGCCAAAACCGCAGCCACCAACCCATTGAAAAGCAAGCCGAGCTTGAAGAGCATGGCGCGTCTTGTCATGCCAGTTTCTTTGGGTACAGGGACTTTCTCATCGTCCGGTCTTGGCCGTCCGGCAGGTACACTCATGGAAGTTCTCCTTTTGCGCGGTTCGGGGAAGGAGTAGGGTACGGTTGGCCGGGAACTTTCGGCCGCTGCGCCGCAAGCCAGGCGACAACATCAGAAATTTCCTGGGCTGACATCGGCTTGCCTGGCACGTCACCGCGCCAGTCTGGCGCACCCAGTTCAGGCCGTCCGATGATCACATTCGTACGAAGATCTTGATCGCTAGTCAATGCAAGATACGAGCCGTCCACAATCGAGCTGGCTTTCTTGCCCCCTCGCCCGTCTGGGCCATGACAGGGTGAGCAGTATGTTGCGTACACCGCGGCGCCACGAATCGGATTACCGGGAGCTAGCGGCCGATAGGGCGGCGGATTGACATCGCGAAGCACATCGGGTTTCGCCCAGCGGGACCGGATTCCACTAACGATGGCATCGATCTGCTTGTCTGTGAGCATGCCGCCGGCACTCTGGGCGAAGGCGGGCATCGGAGTGCCTGGTACTCCGTTTGCCGCGATGCGGCGAATCGTTGCATCATCCGCAATCGTGAGAAAGACGGGATCGGACAAAGGAATCGATGCTCCTCCCTTGCCGTGCAAGCCGTGACACCCTGCGCAGTTGTCTCCGTAAAGGACGGTGAAGTCCATTACCTGGGTGGGACGCATCACCGGCGAATCACCTCCGGCGCGGGCAGGCGAGTTCGCGCAACTGGTACAGACCAGCACAATGAAGATCGCCATGATCAAACCGAGACACAGGTGCTTCATGGTTGCCCTTCTTCTGAGTTTTTCTCGTCCATGGCGCCAGGTGCCTCCATGCCAGCGCGCACTGCGAAAGGAAGGTGTTGCCAGGTGCGCACTCGCTCTTGTCTCAAGACCACCACACCCGCGACAACACCAAAGCCTACTTGGCAAATGACGAACCAAAGCCAGTCGATACGCTGGTTGAGCATGGGATTGACCACTGCGAGAAAACTGTGGATCAAACCAGACCAGAGGATGGGTCCGATCAAGCCCCCCAGTAGAATCGGTCGGCGCGGAATCATGGGGAGCGCGGCTCCGTAAAGGAGCCCAACCAGCAAAGAAGTGATGAGGTGAACAGCCGATGCAACGATCAATGCATCCCAATGGAAAGCTGAAAGTTGTTCCGTAGTCACTCTGGCGGGAAAGAATCCAGCCGCCAAAAGATTGATTGGGTACCAAATGCCGTGCCGGCTCACAAGTCCGTAGATCATCGCCAGCGCCGCCATGGCGACACTTCCTGCCAAGCCTCCCTTAACCCCGGCGGAAACCGGGTAGATCTCAAGCGGCAGTCGCGCACGGTGCAAATCTCGGCCGATCCATTCGACCCGGGCGACCTTGGGGCGGGTTGTGACGAACTGCACTGATTCAGGCGTAACACGTACGGATTCATGCCTTTCGTGCGGCAGTACCTCGCGGAACCACCCAACGCATCCGCTGACGCACATGACCGCACCGAGGATACTCAGCGAGACGCTGGTGACCAATCCCGCAAATAGCAAAGTGATGCCTAAGGAGAGGACAATCGGCCACGCTGTCGGAGCCGGGAGATGCACGGATGGTGCCTGCTCTCCGATTTGTGGTCGAAGATCGGATAACTGCGAGGCCATATTGCGATCCTTTCCCTCAGCGTCCAATTACATAAACGACGGTGAACACCACGACCCACACCGCGTCCACGAAATGCCAATACAGCGACAGAACGTCCACACGTTCAGCGTGTTCCTGCCTTAGTTTTCCCAATAGCGTGAATGCCAGGACGATGAAGAGCCCAAGCAAACCGACCGTTACGTGAAAGGCGTGCAGTCCGACTAGCGAGTAGTATGTGGTTCCGAAAAGATTGGTGCTGATTGTCAAGCCTTCGTCGTAGATCAAGTGGTGCCACTCTCTTGCGGTTCCGAAAAGGAAAGTTGCGCCCAGTGCAAGAGTTACGAACCAGGAAGTGGCAAAGACTTTGTTGCTTCCTTGGCGGAGCGCTCTAGTGGCCAGATGAATTGTCAGGCTGCTGGAAAGCAGACAGATCGTGTATAAGACAGGCACCCTGAGAACTTCTTTCGGCATTGGACCGGTCAGGCTCTTGCCGATGTAGAAAAGGTACGCCACCACAAAAATAGTGAAGATGGCGCTCTCGGCGGCAATCAAGCTGAGCATGCCCACGCGACCGCGCGAAGGAAGCTCCCATTTGAATCCTGGCTGAGGCAGTGTCAGGGGTATTACATTCATCGCAGCTTCTCCACTACTCGTACTTCCAGTCCGGATCGTCCGGGTGCTTGAGATCCCAAAGCGGACGGCGGCTCCTCACGGTTGGAATGGCGGCGAAGTTATACGCGGGCGGGGGCGAACTGGTCGACCACTCCAGCGTCCACGCGTCCCAGGGATCGCGTCCCGCATATTTGCCTCCGAAGTAGGACCAGACCAGGTTCCCGACGAAAACCAGAACACCGGCCGCCTGAAAGAAAACACCAATGGTGACCAAGAGATTCCAAATTTCCCAACCACGTCCCGGCTCGTAGGTGTAAATTCTTCGCGGCATCCCCAGCAGGCCGGGGATGTGCATGAAGTCGAAGGTCAGATGAAAGCCGATGAAAAACAGCCAGAAGTGCAGTTGTCCGAGAGTTTCGCTCAACATTCTTCCTGTGATCTTCGGATACCAGTAATGAAACGCACCGAAGAGTGCAAACAGGATTCCGCCCACGATTACGTAGTGGAAATGCGCGACTACGAAGTACGAGTACGCAAGCTGCCAGTCCACCGGCGCCGAAGCCTGAATGACTCCGGTCAGGCCCGCGATCAGGAACTGGAATAAAAATGCAATGCAGAACAGCATCGGCGTTTTGAACTCAATCTTGCCGCCCCACATCGTCGCCAACCAGTTGAAGATTTTGATTCCGGTGGGCACAGCAATGGCCATGGTCGAAAGCACAAAAAACCCGTTTCCCTGCGGACTCATTCCTACGGTGAACATGTGGTGTGCCCATACACTCATCGAGATGAACCCGATACAAACTGTTGCTGCCACCATAATCGGGTAACCGAATATCGCCTTCCGGGAAAACACGGGCACGATTTCGGAGACGCAGGCAAATGCGGGAATAACTAGGACGTAGACTTCCGGATGACCGAACACCCAGAAGAAATGCATCCAGATGACCGCCGAACCGCCCGCCTGCGTATCAAAGAAGTGGCCTCCAAGATAGCGGTCGATCAGCAACATGAGTTGCGCAGCCGTGAGCGGGCTTATAACCTCTAGCACCAGGACACCCATGACAAGATTGAGCCAAGCAAACAGCGGCATCTTCGCAAGCGTCATGCCCGGGCAGCGCATGCAGATGACGGTAGCAATAATGTTGATTGCAGTGCCCATGCTGCCAAACCCGGACACCAGTAAGCTCAAGGTCCAGTAGTCAGTGCTGTGGCCTGGAGAGAACGGCAAGGCAGTCAGCGGCGCATAAGCCCACCAACCAACGTCGGGAGCATTGCCTGCACCATACAATCCGTTGGCGCCCAGAAGGCTGAAATAGAGCAGCAGTCCGCCAAAAGCCATGAGCCAGAAACTGAACGCATTCAGCCGGGGAAACGCCATGTCGCGGGCCCCGATCATGAGGGGGATCAAATAGTTGGCGAAACCGAACACGAGAGGCATGGCTACAAAGAAGATCATGGTGGTGCCATGCATGGTGAACATGCGATTGAATACCTGGGGCGAAACAAAATCGTTGTGCGGGCGGATGAGTTGAATGCGCATGATCGTCGCTTCGATTCCGCCGATCACAAGAAGGCACAGGGCATAAACGATGTACATGATGCCGAGTCGTTTGTGATCTACGGTTGTCACCCATTCGTGGACCCTGTCAGTCAGAGGGCGAGATAGTGGCTGGGCTGCAGGCCATGCGATCGAATCACTAGACATCAGGCGTTCTCCTCAAGGCACTAGCGAAGCGTCTCCAGATATGCGGTCAGAGCGTTCAGGTCTTGATCGTTCAAACCCATCGCAGGCATTAGTGATCCCGGTTTGATCGCACTGGGATCTTTAATCCAGAGCCGCAAGTTTTCTGGCGTATTCGGAGCTGCTCCGGCAGCAATGGTGTCGCGGCTCATCAGATGCGTAAGATCGGGGCCGAAACGGCCATCTGCATTTGCGCTGCCTGCGACGGCGTGGCAGTTGATGCATGCTGTCTTCTCGAAGACACGCCTCCCTTGCGCAACTGTGTCGGCGGGGTCCCCAGCAAGCCCGGTTTTGGCTTGCTGGGGTGGACTTACGTGCGCTGGTTGCTGTTGCGCCTGGATCCAGCGATCGAACTCTTCCCGCGTTTGCACATAGACGCGCAAGAGCATCTTGGCGTGCTGGGTTCCGCAATATTGCGCGCACTGACCTAGGTAGAGACCCGTTTCATGCGGATCAATCCACATGCTGTTGGGATGATTTGGTATGAGGTCGGTCTTCCCCGCCAGCCGCGGCACCCAGAAGCTGTGGTCCGTATCGGCAGAAAGCAGCTTGATGAATGTCGGGGTGGGGTGCGCGGGATCACTTGCCGGCACGTGCAGTTCATTCGCGGTCACCACCTTCAGCCCGGGATAGCGAAACTCCCACCAGTACTGGTGACCAACCGCAACCACTTCAATCGAATTGGGCGGTGGGGCAGCTGCCTGGATGTCAGCAATGACCCGCGCCGTTGCCAGGAACAAAGCCCCCACGATCAGGACCGGGATGACGGTCCAAGCCAGCTCCACCTGATTGCTTCCATAAACCTGCGGAGGCTCGTGGCCGTCATCGCCCGCTTTCCTTCTGTATTTAACGACCGCGTAGACCAGCAAAGTGAAAACGGTCACAAATACCGCCGCAGTAACTGCCAGCACAAAAAGCGAGAGCCCAAAGATGGAGTCGGCCGGCGTGGAAGCAGGCGCAAAGATGTTGGTGGGGCTTAATGGTTCGGCCGGATGTGCAAAGGCGGCGGACACCGGGCAGATAATCAGGAGAAGCAAACATAGGATACGAAGGTTCCCCAATGCGCTACCCACGATACGCGACCGTTCGCTCACAGCTGTACCTCTCGTTCAGAATTCCGTTTTGCTGCTACTGCCCTTGGTCCACACTGGACTGCGGCCGGCCAGAACGTAACACCCTTCGCCCATGGATTGTGGAGCAATTGCTCTACCGAACGGAAGGCAAGGAGTTGTTCGGCAAGTTATTGAGTGAACAATAGATGGACTTCGCAGAAATGTGCTGGATTCCCAGTACTAAGCTTTAGGTGTTAATTAGTTAGCGGCTGCCAAACGCTTGGCACCTTCCCTGGAAGCAAACACGCAAGCACGAGCGGCATGCTGCTCTCAATCAGGACAGGTTCGACGAGTTCATCCGCGGGAGACATTCGTAAGGTCCCGGTGTGCTGGAACGGGTGCTAGCCCGGTGTGCAACTGACAGCTCGTTAGCACCGGGCCTCAACCAGCGCCTTGAGTGGAGAGCCACGTCGTCGCCAGCAGCACAAGAGTAATCCATAGAACGTCTGCTGTGAGCAAATGTATTATCTGAAGCCACATTGGCGCCAGCAGAACAACGCTGAACACGCCGAGTGCGAGTTGGAAGAGGAAGATGAGGCTAGCCACCAAAGCAAGGCTCCGGAGCGACTTGTTTTGCGATCTCCAGATACCCGCCAGAAACCGCGCGATCAGCACGGTTGTTATCAGCGCTGCAGTGGGATGCAGGATACGCAGTCGCAAAAGGTAATGGCTTTCGGACGAGAAATTTTGCGCGAAAGAGGAACCGAGAGATGCAGCCGGAAACAGCGTGTCTCCCAGAGCAGTCAGGTTCCGGTTGCTCCAGCGAGCAACATTGTCAATGCGAAGGCCGGTATCAGCGCTCTGCCGGTAGCGGGCCAATGAAGCATGTTAAATGACGGCTTCCCCATCCAGAACGCAGTGATAGCGATAGCACAGCAACAACATGGTGTTTACGGAATGGAGTGAAAGGGAAATGACGCGTGCAATCGATTTGTCCTGTGCCACATGCCCTAAGAGAACCAGGAATGCTCCAAGGAGAGCTTCGTTCACAATGAGCACCAACGCAACAGTTCCGGCCCAACGAGAAGGGTGCTTCCGCGGCATTGCGAGTCGCGTCCATACCCACAAGCACCCCACGCTTACCAAGGCCCCCCACTGCTCATACGGTGGGTGAATTCGATCAAAGTCTGGATCTGAGGGTGAGAAATGACGCCGTCGCATAACGGCCAGCGATTTCCACATCCGGCACCGGAGCCAGTGAAGCGGACATACGCGCCCCAGAGTATAACGGCGACATGGTAAGCGAGAGTGCCCCATGCAAACGTCCTTAATGCGCGGTGAGAATGTCGCATTGAAGAGCCCTCAAGCCTGGATTGTCACTTAACTGAAAATTAGATCAGTGCTTTGCTTTTCGCTCCACCGCACCGCGCGTCCTCGATTGCTGCCGCGATCTCCTTTGGATGGAGATATTTATCGCATGGCTCGCGCCCGGTACCTCAATCGTGAGACTGTTTGCCCGCTTGGCATACCACCGCTCCAGTTCGAGATTGATGGTTCGGTCCGAACCTGCGATCAACATCCAACTCGGCTTGGTTCTCCATGCAGCCGCAGTGATGACGGCGCTGAAGTTTTCGGCGAAATTTGGCACCTTGCGAATGTGCCATGAATACGGCTTGATCGACTGGAAGATCGGCCGCGAAATATTCGTGGAACTGGGCTGGATCAAGGAAAGTAAAGCCGTCTGGCGTCTTCTTATAGCGCGGGATTTGTTGAGATCGCGCGAGAAGCGCTTTCGATCTTCGGCTTCGCTTTCGCCCGCATCCGGCATGTGAGCGGCTCCATACACCAAGCCGACAACCGTGGATCATTTCCTGCTTCGGTTGCGACAGCGCCTCCATAGCTATGAGCGACAAGAATGGATTTGGCCATCTAGCTGAGCGATGACGCGCTTCGTCGCCTCGACATCTTTAAAAGAGGTTTCAGGCTCTTGCACGGTGCTGACGTTGTAGCCATCTTGAGTCAGAATGTCGTAAACACGACCTCCACCCAAACCAACGGCCCGGGCACCGTGGACTAACACAACGTTGCACACGTGATGCTCGTCTTTCTGCACAGTAAGTACGCTGGAGCTAAAGGCCAGCAAGACGATGCAGAAAACTCTGTACGTTATCGTGCGTGGTTGAGAGCATCTCGAGAAAGCTGTCAATTTCATCTCGTTATTCTTCTTTACTTCAAGAGCCACTCCGGGGATCGCCTTCGCTCTGCTGTTCATTGCCGTCTCAAGAAAACCACGCAGATCCCGTCCCAATGAGAATGGCCGACTCCTTTGGGCGGAGAGTTACTCAAAGAGACGATTCCTAAATTGCTTCGATTAAGTTGAAACTGGTGTCGTAAATATTCACGGACGAGAATGGCACGATCCCTGGAGGATAATATTTGGTTCGCCGGAGCGGCTGCATCTGAATATCCTTCAATCACTATTGGATAGTTGATAACCGAGTCTCCGTATTTGCCAATAGCGGCATTCAGCAGTTGCTTACCGCTCGCTGACAGTGCCTCTGAGTTGCTGCCATTGTTTGTGAAGAGCTCTGTTGCTGGCAGCCATGCTCGCTCATTGGCAGGACTGCTGAAAACGTGATCCTTTCGATAAGTATCGGGAGGAATGTTGGCGAGGTTGTAATACCCGCGACGGTGAAAGAAACCCCGGAGGAAGAAGTTGTGTTTCAGGGCCTCCGTATCGTCAGCCATGTTGGCGGAGGCCGTATTCAAGTTGGACAGTGACTCTCTTACGTTCGTAGCGGCATCAACTCCCTGTTTATCCGGTCCCGTTGCCTTTGCAATCGTCTGGTGGACTTGCCTTGCACTCTCGTCGATATTCGCCGCTGCGTCTCGCGCAGAGCTGATGGTCTTGTCGAGCGTTCGTGTCACTCCGCGAGACCGGATGTCCGATACCATAGCGTTGACCTGCCCTGATGCATCACGGAAGTCGGCAGTCGCCTGGTGTGCATTTGCGACCGATTGCCGGATGTCCGAAGCCACAGCCTCGTCTCGGAGCAGCATCCCCGCCGTGCCACGACCCTGTTTCAGGCCGGTAACAACATCATTGACATTGGCAACTGTGGTTGTAACTTTGTCCAATGTCCCACCAAGCTTCGGCCCAACTTGTTTCAGCGTTGTATCGGCGTCTTGCAGCAGCACCATACCCCGATCGAGCAGCTTCGAAATGTCAACTGGCTCCTGGCTCGGAAGCGTCGCCAAGGGGGCTGCGGCAAGCGCCTTTGGGCTTCCCGGACGAACTGACAGATAAGTTCCGCCAACCACTCCCTCGGTGGCGATCGAAGCGACAGAATCGGTACGCATCAACCCGTGCAGACCCTGGTTGATTTGAAACTTGACCCGAAACCGCGATGCGGGACTGTCGGGCACGCCCACTTCGACAATCTGGCCCGCATCCATGCCGGCAACTTTCACCTTGGAGCCTTTGGTCAGCCCGCCCAAATTTGCGAATTCCGTATAGAAGTCGATATGGCGTGTGAATATTCCTTGCCGGTTCCCGACGAGGAATATTCCGACCGTGAAGAGGGTCAATCCTGTCACGACGAAAAGGCCGACAAGGAAACTATGACTGCGCATCTCGTAATCCTTCCCTCTGATTCCGAGCATCTCCATTGCTCGCGAGGCACAACTCAGCATGCAAGAGATATAAGCTCGCGAGCAATTTTGTTGTCGCTGTGCTCGATCTCAGCTATCGTCCCATGAGAGATCAAATTTCCATGATCCAGCACCACGAATCGGTCCCCGACGCGCCTGGCGCCATGCACATCATGTGTGACGACAATGAGCGTTGTCTGGCGCTCGGCCTTTTGTTGCAGCAGCAGTTCGTCAATTTCCGCAGCTGTGATGCGGTCCAGGCCGCTGCTAGGCTCATCTGCGAGCTGAATCTTTGGTTCCAGCACCAACGCGCGTGCCAGCCCGGCCCGCTTGCGCATGCCTCCGGAAAGCTCCGAAGGCATGGTTTTCTTATCCGGGGCCAAGCCAACCTGGCGGAGCACCTTTTCCACGAGAAACTCAATTTCGTCTTGGGATTTTTTTGTCAGGCGAGCCAGGGGGAGCGCAAGATTCTCATAAACCGTGAGCGAGTCGAACAAGGCGGCATCCTGAAAGAGAAATCCCATCTTACGGCGCACCCGGGACAGGTCCTGGCTGCTGAGGTTCGTAATTTCGTCCTGCTCAATCCATATTTTGCCTACGTCGGGCTTCAAGAGCGCAATGATGAGCTTCAGCGTCACGCTTTTGCCAGTTCCGCTTCGCCCAAGAATACAGAGTGCCTCACCGGCAGCGACTTCGAAAGAAACATCGCCCAGGACCTGCTTAGGTCCAAAGGACTTCGAAACGTCCTCAAAGGACACTGCTGTGCAGCTGTCATGGTTCATAACGCGTTTCCGGGAAAAGCAAAGGCGATGCACTTGACGAGAATTACGTCGGAAACAATCAGTAACAGTGAAGACAGAACCACGGAGTTCCTGGCAGCCTTTCCAACGCCTTCTGCACCTTCATTCGTGGTGTATCCAAAGTAGGCCGATACAGTTCCGATGATGAATCCGAAAACGGCCGTCTTTAGGGTTGGGGGCACAAAATTCGCCCAATCTACCGAGGCAAACGCACGCGTGATGTACAGATGAAATGAAATGTGCGACGCTGCGTGCTCGGCCACGAAACCCGCCATGAGCCCGAAGAAATTCATAAATAACGTCAAGAGCGGCATGGCAATTACACAGGCAAGTACACGAGGTACAACCAAGTATTTGAAGGAATCGATAGAGAGGGTCTCAATCCCGTCAATCTGCTCTGTAACCCTCATATTCGCCAGAACCGCCCCGATACCCGAGCCGACGCGGCCCGCGAGGAGCAGCCCGGCAACCAAGGGGCCAATTTCAACAAAGAACGCCAGAGATTGCACGGTGGGAATCTCCGCCTCCGCACCGAATGTAATTAGTGTGCTGCGCGTGTGGAGCGTCATCACGGCCCCCAGGGCGAACCCGGACGCGGCTATAAGGGGAACAGACCGGGAGCCGATCTCCTCTAACTGGCGTCCCAGTTGGGCCGCCTCAAACGGAGGGCTGAACAGATCTGCTATGGCCCGAAAGCCAAAGAGGCTCACCTTTCCTATAAATTCAAGTATCTTTGTCAACGGAAACGCCTTTCGATCGAGCCACCTTCTCAGCTCTTATCGTCTCTGTTGTTCTGGCGATGTTTGGCTGACGCTGCTCAAGGAATGCCTCATCGCTTCTCTGACTTCCGCTGAGCGTACTCGCGAGTCGAACTCGTCGTTTTCAGCTCTAATCGCGTCCTCGACGTGCTGGCGTGTCGACCACTTCATCAGCCTCTTGCAGACCTGAAGCGCGCTGCCTAGCTTTTGTGCCAAGCACTGTGCCGTTTCAGTTGCTGTAGTGAGCAGCATCTCGTCCGGCATTACCCGCGTCACCAATCCAAACTCTACAGCCCGGGCGGCGTCGAAGACTTGTCCTAACAGAAACAACTCGGCTGCACGAACGTGTCCGACACACGCTGGAACCGAACAGGTGGACCCGAATTCCGGCACAAGACCGAGATTAATGAAGGGCATTTGAAATTTCGCACTCTCGCCGGCGTACACGAAATCGCA
>Ga0126372_10000392_pt1 | contig 15099 bp, 17 predicted proteins | sample PanSoiMetaPlot_6_FD_92762 | JGI IMG/M metagenome (GOLD analysis project Ga0126372, IMG submission 92762) | Tropical forest soil microbial communities from Panama - MetaG Plot_6 | ecosystem: Environmental > Terrestrial > Soil > Tropical forest > Bulk soil | place: Panama | collected 2016-02-17
GCGTAATAGCTGCCCAGGCTATTACCGGTTGACCCAAGCCTGCTCACTTCTTAATTCCTGACAGAGGATGTCAAAGGGCATCCACGAGCTCCTGCGGCGCAAACAGGCGAATACCCCAAATGGGGCAAACAAACTTGAAACGTTCGAGCAGATGGGGGAAAAGCACCAGTGGCGCGCGCCGCGAATTTTCCCCAACCTGCCCATCGCCCGGCCCGGGGGACGCTCATCACACATCCTGGCGCTTTCGCGGTACATTTCTCGCGCGCTTCGCTTTCATGGAAGTCAACTTTGCCCCGGTCGTTGACGCCCGAGAGCGAGGTGCTCTAACCACAAGCCCAGCTCAGTGTGCCCGTCCCGCTCGGTGCCCCAGGCGCTCGACGTATCCCGGCGCGCCCCGTTCCACCATCCGTCCCGGCTAGGTTGCGCCCTCCTTCATATTTCCAATGAGCGGATGTTGACGTCCGGATGCTGGGGGCCCTGAATCGATTGCAACGCGAGCCTTGGTGGTAGGGTATGGCAGTTGATCTCAACGAGAGAAATGACGCTGCATTACAAGTGCATGCCGTAGTCTGCTCGAAAAGTGCTTTGCACCGCCGAGAATCTTGGAGACGCGATTTTTTACCAGTTGACAAGAAGAGGCATGAACTCACTTTCGGGTCCTCTCAATTCATTGCTCAATCAGGCATGTCGGGAAAAGACCTGGTAGCAGACCTTCGGGCACTCATCCAACAAAATTGATCAGTGTACCAATTGGGCCGATGGTTATGCGGATCTCATCACCTAGCGAAAGAGTGAAATTGTCAGGCGGGACAATGCCAGTCCCAGTCAGCAAGAAGCACCCGTAAGGAAAAGAGTTGTTGCGATAGAGATACTCGATTAGGGTCTTCGGCTCGCGTTTAAGTTCGTTGAGGGTGGTGCGCCCTCGAACGGCAGATACGCCGGCACGAATAATCTCCAGGCGAATGTCGGTCGAGCGGACAAGCGCATCCGATGAAACCAGAATGCACGGCCCGAGGCCGCAGCAGCGGTCATAAACTTTAGCCTGCGGAAGGTATAAAGGATTTTCACCTTCAATATCACGCGAGCTCATATCGTTGCCTATGGTATAGCCGAGAATTTTTCCGCTGGGGCTGAGTAGCAGTGCAAGCTCTGGCTCGGGAACGGACCAACTGGCGTCGCTGCGAATGGAAACTTTAGCACCGGGCCCAACGACGCGGTGCGGTGTTGCTTTGAAGAAAAGCTCCGGACGTTCAGCGTGGTAAACGCGGTCGTAGAAATCGCCGCCACCGGCCGATTCGGATTCTTCCACGCGCGCATCGCGACTGCGATGGTAAGTAACTCCGGCAGCCCAGACCTCCTGCGACCCAATCGGTGCCAGCAGTGCTTCTTGGTGATTGTCCACAGAGTGATCAATCTCCCGTAGCTTGGGTACTGTCGTCTCTAAGAAAACTCTCAGGTCGTCGCGGGCAACGAGTTCGTCCCATGAGAAATCATCCCCGGAATACCATCGATCCTGGTGTTCGACTATTGCACCTTGCTTAGTGTTGTAGAGCTTCACGGGTTTGTCCTTTGAGTTTTTTTCCGTACAACGTCCGCGCCGCCTAGCGGCGCTCTCATGCGAGCCATGATGTGGACGTAGGCAGATGCAAACGAAAAGACCGAACTGAAGTACGCTCTCCGAGCACAGATACTCGCCTTTGAACCCTCGGAGGCCATTGCCCGCATAGACGAACTTGTATCCTTTCTCCAATGATCTTGATTGATTTGATGCTCGGCGATCTCGAATTCACCAGCGCCATCAACAAAACGGGCTTCGGCCGGAACGCGGTGGTGCACGGCGGTGGCACTTAGCCTCGCTTTCATACATTCCGATTAAAGGTTCATAGTCATCGGACGAATACAGATCGATATACTGACTTTGTTCCGCGCTTCAGCATGTTCGCATTCTCGCGATTCTGCAATGTAACTGTTGCTGCCAGACCTTAGCACTCGTTGACCGCAAAGCCGCCACTAATATTTCCTTCCCCACGTGAAACTGGGACCGGCAGCGCACTAAAAGTCATGGCCGGCATTACCGGTATCGTGTGTCTTTACGCGCGCCCGGCCAATCTGCGTGTCCTGGTTTTCGGTGTTGCGCTTGTAGTAGCCATCATCATAGGTGGGGAATCGCACGATATTCAAGCGGATCGTATGAGGAGCTCGATGTCGCCGGCCTGTTGAATGGAGGAGAAGCCCGAGTGATCGCTGCGGTGAAAATCGCATGCTTCTATCCAAATGTTGCGCGCTCGCCAATGACAACACGTACCAAAACGCTCCCCGCGACGCGCAAAGTCATGCAGGAGGAACTAAAGCGTTACCGAGCCTCACCCGATCGCATTCTCCTTCAGCCAAAATTGTGCCTTTACGGAGTTCGTGGAACTGGTTATGGTCACCGAGCATGAATGGCTTCGCATCGTGATCACAGCAACGAATTCCGAATCGCGGGGGCGCAGCAGCTTTTGAGGTGAGTCGATACCTGCAGGACCGTTGTGAAATGTCCAAAGATCCCGATTTCCGCGCCGCGCTCCTGCCGTTGTGAGAGCGCAGGAAGTATCGTTTTTGCGGAAGCGCGACTCGCAACCCCGCGCTATGAGTATGAGATTGTCGATTAGTTGGCATCGGGAGATTTGGTTTCCAATGACATGACATCAACTACTTGCCGACAAAGCAAAGCCCGCACGAAGGTGCCTCAGGAATGTTAGGGGCGAGTTGACCACCAGAGAAGGCCAATAAACAAAACCTGCATGGGAGCCCGCAACCAAAGGGGAGTTGGCGGCTTGCTCCGCAATGTGACGCCTTTCTGTGCCGCATTGATATTGGCGATGAACATCCCGACGAGGAGCGCAATCAGACAAATGCCTGCCAGCGTCATAACATGCGGGAGCATTAGCCCCGCCGCCCCGAGGAGTTCCAAAATGCCTGTGATATAGACGATCAGCAGGGGACGGGGGAGATAAGCTGGAATCATTTGCGCCAGGTCATGCTTCATCTTGTTGAAGTGAGCCGTTGCGGTGAACATGAACATCACGACCAAGGCATAGCGTGCCGAATCATGACAAGAGCCAAGAGCATGGACACCAGCCGCTCCGATGCCGCGAAGGGCTAGCCACGATACGAGCAACACAACCAGAACGAGCATAAGCAAGCTGAATGCGACTCTGATTATAACGTCAAGTCGCACAAACGAGACTTTCAGACGAAGCTTCGGACTGCCCGCGCCGCGCACGAAGCGGCGGTACGGTTCCTCGCCGGTACCGACAGCGGCGGCGTTCCCTAACTGTATTAAGGCTCCAGCCTGGACGACGAGCTTGCCTTTCAGGTCGAGGCTGGCTTCACGCCGCCACAGGCGCTGGAGGCCGCCACGCACGACGCGTCAGAATTCCTTGATCTCGGAGACACGGGTACAGTCGCGCCGGGGGAACGGGCGGACCTGAGTGTTGTTGGGCGCAGATCCTCTGGCCGACATTCACAGCCTCAGTAAGTGGTAAAGCGGAGGGATGGCTGTTTCTTCCGCTCGTTCACGGTGTGGTCACTTGACGGGCCTGGGAAAGCCGATTCCGCTTGGCACGCAGGAAGACTCAACTCTCTGAGGATCTCGTCTTGTATTGCGCGCGGCACGATTACGGGACAAGGGTCTTAAGCAACACCGGCAATCTCACGGCAGGGATGAGGACAATGGGCCATAAAGATCTCAGGGCTGCCATGCAGTATCACCATCCAGGCAAGTCTGCGGCACATTCTAGGACGCAGACGAAAACGATAGTTCGGCAGGTGGTTGAAAACATGATCACAGCAGAGGAAATCAGATTGCCGGTGACTAACGGCCGCATCAGGCCAAGGCAAGGCGGGAATGGAAGGAACGCGCTGCCAGGTGTATTGTGGGATTGGGAGCACGAGAAATGGATGCTGCCTAGCACTATTCACAGAATTTCGCACCCTCTGCAACTCGAAGATTTGGCGACCCACCGATCCTCGACGCCAACCCGCTTGAAAATATCTCCACGTTACGCAACATGTTTGCCGTCATCGAAGAAGGTGCGATCATTGATCGCCAGGGCTTCCCCAACCGCAAGGCGCTCACAAAATTAGGATCTCGCCATCAGCATAATCGTGAAAAAGGTTTCCCTGTGGGCATTTGCGGCTCCAGTGATTGCAAAGGGCCGAGATGACAGAAGGGCGACGAAATAGAGTGTCAGCGTGGCCCAGGCTTCTCCATCTTTGTGAGACAATTTTTCAATTGTGTTATCAATGAAAACTCCGAGTCCAGTTCGTCCACTGAGGGTTTCATCACCGCACCGGGTGTCCGCTCGAGAACTGCTGTCTGCGAGCAGCTTTGTGGCTGCGACGGTGGTTCTAATCGTTGCAGTCTTTCTTATCTATCTCCCGACGTTGAATTTTCAATTCATTCTGGATGACCACCGCTTTCTCAGCGATCCCCGCGTGCAATCACCGGGGCATGTTTGGGAATACTTCTCGAATTACGTATGGGCGCAATTTTCCGGTGGCCCTGCCACTTTCTATCGGCCACTGTTTATTTTGTGGTTGCGGATCAATTTCATCCTCGCCGGCGTGTCTTCAGCAGGATGGCACTTTCTCAGCATTGTGAAGCATGTTTCGGTTGCCGGTCTACTAGGGATCACGGTTTGGGCGCTGTTGCGCGACCGGGTCGCCGCGTTACTCGCGGCAGGACTCTTTGCGCTACATCCGGCGCAAACCGAGTCAGTAGCATGGGTGACCGTGCCCGATCCGCTTATGTCGGTTGCTGTTCTTGCTGCGGTGCTTCTATTCCTTCGATATTTGAGTTGGATCGGAATTAACCAAGCCTCGCAGTCTCTGTCCAACAGAAAGCGTCGCAAAGCCATACGCAATGTTGTCGTCAAACCTTCCGTTTGGTGGTTACTTGCTTCGGCCGGGGCGTGCCTGGCTGCCTTGTTGGCCAAAGAAACGGCCATTATCCTGCCCCTGTTCTTCCTGGCTTTAGGTTTAATCGTGCCGTCGCGCCATGCGGATAGGACAAGCGCACCTGACGGCGAGCGAGGGTGTACTAGTCGATTACTCTATGCGCTGCGGGCCTGGGCTCCGTATCTTGGCGTAACGGTTATATATCTTCTATTGCGCTTCAGCGCCTTGGGCGGAAAGCTTGGCGCCAACACTCAGGATTTGGGTTACAAAACAATCCTGTTATCGTTCCCAGCAACCGCCTGGTTTTACATAAAGGTAATGTTCTGGCCGGTACAGCTTCGCGCCTTTGCAGATCCCACGCAGATGAACACATTGTCGGTGCACGCTGTTCTTTTGCCCGGCCTCGCGGTGTGCTGTACCGCAGCGATTCTGACTGCGCTCTTACTTTGGGCGTGGAGGAAAAGTACTCGCGATCTACCTGCTCTCGAATTAGGCCGGATTCGGCTGGCATTGTGTCTTGGTGTTCTCCTGCTGGTCCTGCCGATCTTGCCGGCGCTTAATCTGAACACCCTCAATCCCGGCGACTTTCTTCATGGGCGCTACACTTATCTGCCTTTAGCCGGATTAATGCTTCTGTTTGCAACCGCGTGGCACCTGGCCGATAAATGGCGTCTCTACGTTCTGTCTGCCGCCATACTGGTCGCATTCGCATTCGCACAGCTTACCTGGAGACTAGAGACTGCATGGAAAGATGATCTGACAGTCTTTACGGTGGCTCATCAAATAGCCCCACATAATCAGCCCGTAGCTTTGAATCTGGCAAGAGCCCACGTACAAGAAACCCTTAAGCTGGCTGAATCGGGACAATGTGACAATGCAATTCCTGTGTTCCAGCAGGTCACGCGTGAATATCCCGACGACTGGTTTGCCTGGGCCGCACTTGGCGATTGCCAAGCACAACTGAATAATTTCCGGGCGGCGGAACAATCTCTGCATCGCGCCGCCGATCTTTCGAAGAAACCCCAAGTGATTCAAGAGTGGGAGCAAGTACGTACCCGGGTGTCTAGTGGTGCCACCCTGCCACCAGATTAATACCACGCGCTGTGTCTACACACCTCAAACGAACGAAATTGCGATTGTATCGTCACCCGTTCCTTTGTTTGCGACACTTCGTGTGGATGCGATTCAACTAGGAACTGTTTGTGGGCAAAGTAATATCGCTTTTCTTTGCCCCAACCCAAGACCCTTGCCTGATAAAGCAATCTGCGCTCCTGCGCTTGTTCTTGGTACACCTTCTCCCACTCCGGGACATCCGGCTTTCGAGTTCGATCTATCCGGCTGCGCCGCATCATTCGATCTTGCAGAACCCGCGCGGGATGGGTAAACAACCGCTCGTACTCTTCACGTTCTGCGCGGATGTCGAAGCGTACCTGCGGCCTATAAATTGGCGAATCCCAGGGAAACATACGCAGATATTCAATGTATGAAGAGTCTACGGAAGACTAACATTACGATACCCAATCCGGATAACCACGAGCAATCGGATTAGGACCATGATTGAAGCTCCGCTGGTCGGAGTCTAAAGGAGGGGTCATGAGCAGATGCGAGGAAGAAGGCACCGCGTCCATGCGAAGTGGCAAATTTTTGACCAATTGCCTTTTCGAGCACCGTTGGCCTTGCACTAGCTTAGCGGCCTGTGGTGGAAAGGGGTGCCTGCTGCCCGACCGTACGGCTGGCTCAGACCCATGACTGCTGCACCTCGTAATGCAACTGAACGACGCCGCCCGAAAATTGTTGTACAGGAAGCGGAGCGCCACGTCACGCTGCCGGGGTGCAAGAAGTACCTTCCCCGATGAAGGTTGGCACGACGGTGATGATGAACTCGTCAATCGCGGCCTCGTCCAGAAAGGACCCGATGATCCCGCCTCCGCCCATTATCCAGACGTTCTTGCCAGCTTGCGTGCGGAGGCGTTCGGCAAAGGCACCGATCGACTCGGTGAGTGCAGCAAGCCATCAGGCCAATCGGAATGTAAGACAAGAACAGGTACGGGAGGCGCGGAGGCACGAACCGAGCGGAAAGTAAGACGAGGCCAAAAATCGCAGTTCCGGTGAGAATCACTTTCCGCTCTTCCGCGGCGTCGATCAGGCGGCCGACAACTGGCGTGGATAAGGCACCCAATATGTTGTGCAATGTAAAAGCGAACGAAATGGCAGCGCGAGTCGTGTGGAAATCCTTAATGAGATCCTTAAGGAAAACACCAAATGACAAGACAATGATGGAGCCGCGACCAAAGAAAAGTCCGAGGGCAACGGCTGCCACTACCCCGCCAGCCATGAAATAGTTTAGACCGGTTGCTCATCCTGGCTCCCCCGATCCACACAGCTCAAATCACCGACCGAATGCGGCGGTTGTTCAAAAATTCGGCTTCCGGCGAAATCTTGCCATGCTATCGAACACACAGAAAGCCTACAATGCCAGTTCAGACGACAGCGCAAGCATGCGCCTTTTCTTCGCCACGACGCGAAATACAATGCAGGAATCATGGCTGTTCATTGTGAACTAATCGAAGTAGCCCACTCAGAAGATGTGGTCGGATCCCTTGTAGCAAGGATGCTTCAGAAAAGTGTAGTGATTGCGATACTCGGTGCGCTGGAGGATGCGATCAGCCGGATGGCCCCTGGCTATGCCGCATTGAAAACTGGGCGGAGCACCGCAGTCTGAGGGGTCGGTTGTATGTTGGCGGTCGGCGCAAAAACCAAAATGGAAATCCCAATTAAAACGTCACCGCTTATTCACATCGGCTATCACAAGACGGGCACAACCTGGTTACAGCAGCATTTGTTTGACCGCCGAGAAGCCGGCTACTGTACACCGATACAGCGGAGCCACATCTTGGGCGTGCTGGTCAAGCCGAACCAACTCGATTTTGACGCCATGACTTGCCGAAGCCGCCTTGCGCCATCGCTGGCCAGAGAGTCCGAAAAAGGACTCATACCCGTGGTTACTTGTGAACGGCTATCGGGGAATCCTCATTCCGGCGGCTACGACACGTGGCAGATCGCACATCGCCTAGTTGATGTCTTCCCCGAAGCACGTGTTCTCATCGTGATCCGCGAGCAGACTTCTATCATCCTCTCCTGTTATAAGCAGTATGTGAAAGCTGGCGGAACGATGCCGATCGAGACATACCTTCATCCGCCTCACGATTTCAAAGTTCCGCGCTTTGACTTTCAGCACTTCGCCTACGATCGCGCAATCCGCCTTTATCAGAGCCTGTTCGGCCCCGAGCGCGTGCTCGTACTTGCATACGAACAGTTTCAGTCCAACGGCGCGGAATTTGTGAAGCGCATTGCTTGCTTCGCTGGTGCTACCGCGCCCGATGCCTCGGGAGCCATTTCTCTACTCGCAAAGGTGGAAAACCGAGGAATGACCAGTGTGCGACTCATGCTTCGACGATCGCTAAACCACCTCGCGGCCAAGCCCACGACTCTCAATCCTCAACCGTACTTTGCCTCTCGCCGCGCCGCGGGGACGGTCGCTAGCGGGGCAACGATCTTGGCGTCTGTGGTTCCTCAATTCCTCAATATGCGCATGGAACTGGCGTTGCGGAGATATGTAGCACTAGCTGCGAAAGACCAATATGGAGCAAGCAATCGCGCCGTAATAGCGCTGACAGGCTTACCGCTCGAAAACTTGGGCTACGCCTTAGGGTGATTCCGATTAGTAATTCCGATGAGCTGCGTAAGGTGGCTAGTCCCTAGGTTTTTACAGTTGGGATGCCCACGGTCGGGTACTACTCTGCCGCAGCGACTGGTCAACGCACACCCGTTGATAGCGATTACGCCCGCGGAGACGCACGGCGAGGACATCAGGTATAAGTTCGCGACGGCGGCGAAATCAAGATGTGACCGCGAGTGGGGCGACGACTACGCGAAGATGGACCAAGATAGCATACCCTGGTCCGAAGCGAGGGCCCCGGGGTACGGCGGAACACGCTTGCGGAAGTGCTCTTAAGCGCACCGACCCTGACACAGAGCAGGAGCAAGGCATAAAGAGGGCTTAGAAGATTCTTCCCAATTAGCTTCTGACGGGACCTAACAGGGACTACACAGAACCTCACGTCCTTGAATTGTTAGATGCGTGTAAACTCAATCGGTTCGGTAATTTAGGAAGTAGCAGACGCCGTTCCTAAGTCGGGTGGTCGGCCAATTCCGCCACTTTCGAGTGATTCCATCATACGGTGCGGCACGTGCCAGTTTGATGCTAGGAAACTTTGGGGGCGGTGAGTCTGGAACTGCGAGCGCGTAATCCAAGAGCGCTGACGGCGCTTTCCGCCAGCGTGGCTGGTAGCGTTCGATAGAGCCGCTGGCGTAGGTTCAAATAGCCCTGGGCTCCGGAAAACATGTCACACATGAGCTGGCGGAATCTTGGACTAAGTTCAGTGAACTGGACCATCCGTTCCGTTACCGACTCGCCCATCCAACGACCTGTGAAGAAACGGTCCGCAATGCGCGCCGCCATCTCCAGTTCGTTTAGGAAATCCTTCTTGAGGCGTGCAGTGTAAGTTTCGGGGGCACCTTGCAACAGCGATTGGCTTAATAAGTCCGCGGAGCGCAACGCATAGTGCAGGCCCTCACCGGTGATGGGATCGGTGAAGCCAGCCGCATCGCCCACCATTGCCCATCCAGGTCCAGACACAGCCGCGTGGCGGAGAGTACTCAGTCTGAGAGCGGGGAGTACATGCGCGTAAAACTTGCTGCCTGCGAACGGAAGTCCCCCTGCGGTCATTGACTTCTCCAGCAAGGAGCGCAACTCGGCTGTGCTTAGACCGTTCAGCTTGCCGCAGATACCCGCAGAAAAATGATTCGCACGAGGAAAGATCCAGATATAGCCGTGCAACCCGAGTAAGAATTGAAGCTGCATCGTTTGGCTTGTACCCGGAATGTAGTATCCGGCGGTGACCATGAGGTCGCCAGCGGTGAAAGGCCGAGAGAACTGCGCGCGAAAGGGATTGCGAGCCCCGGTAGCTATGATCACGTACTCGGCCTGCATTTCCCCGTCCAAACCGCGTAAGCGCCAAGACCCATGTGTTCCCGCGATGGAGATAACGCGAATCTGGCGGAATTCCGCGCCAGCCTGAATGGCCAAATCCAAAAGCAACCCGTTGAGCACGCGCCGAGAAAAGATCGCGATCGGCTGGTCGAGCGCAAAGTGCACGCGGCGTCCACCAGGGCTGACAATTTCACACTGCGATACCCAGTTTCGTTCAATCTGAGCATCAGCCAGGAACGGATATTGCGCGATGGCCTTGTGGGTTATGCCGCCACCACAAGGTTTCTCCCAGGCCATCTTTTCGTCCAAGAGAAACACGCGGCGTCCAGCTCGCGCCAATCTCGCTGCTGCCAGCGAGCCGGCCGGACCGGCACCAATTATTGCGACAGTGGAGCGTCTCATTTGTGCGCCAGCCTAATCATGTCTTTCGTTCGCTGTTACGTAATGATAAATGGAAACTACCGATGTTCGAAGTGGTGGTGACACGACATCTGCAGTCGCCCTCATGTTTCCACTGGCACCGTTCGAAACGCCGCGACTCGGATGTCCTCACCGGCCTGGTGCCTCGTCAGCACGACAGAAACCGGTCTGTACAACAGTGAATCCAACTGGGACTGATGGCCCTCGAAAGAATAAGCACTGCTATGCGACAATTCCCCTTGTTCTGTTCGGTCTTTCGTGGCCATCCGCAGGCTCTGTTTTTCAGGCACGAGCGAGTTTGTCAGTAGCTTCATTGTGCGCCGGGACAGGCGTCCACGATTTATCGGCGTTGACCACTCGATTTACATATGGGATAACCTGTCCCCGGAGTTTTCCAGACTTGGTGGTGTTCGTCACCCGCCACTCGATTAGCCACGGATCAAAGGTACTTCGAGTTCCGCTATCAATTGTTTGATCTGATCGAGTAAGAGCCGTGGACCAGCAACGCGGTTGCCCAAGTGGTGCACCGTCCAGACGGCATTCCCGGACCTTTCGGGACACAAGGTTCCGCAACAGCGGGTTCGAGAAATGGCAGATTGGATTTGACGGCCTGATTTCCTCTTCTCAAGGCCATTTTGACGCCGCACAGTATCTCCGGCAGTTGCAATAAGAAATGCAACCAGCCCCTGATCCCGTTACCACACTTCGAGCTTTATTCCCGCTTGGAATCGGCCGATCATCTGCTAACATCGGACGAGCAATGAGTAGTTGATCGCCCAACTCCCGCTTCGGGGCCACGCCAGAGAATCGGATGAACAGCGATGGCGTCGAAATAGTTGGGGTGAGACCCGGTCTGAGTTCGAGGTGGTCTCCTAATATTCACCGTGCTGCTGATGATGCTAGTGACGAAAGCTTCCTTGCAGAACGTTGCAGTCTCGGCGCCGGTCGAGGAAGTCGGCCAGGAAAGCCCGTCAGTCCTCTTGCCATGCGCCGTTCCGACAACTGCGAACACCCGCTCCTGATGCGCGACTAATGGATAAGGCCGGAACAAAATTTCTTCCTGTCAACTGGACACTGCCGCGTTCGCACCAATCCCAGAGTCAAGCACAGAATTGCCAGGGCAGAAAAGCCTGGGCTAGGGCGCAATTGCCGAAAGCGGTAACGCAAGTCCTGAACGAATCTTGCAAGACGCTTCCGCCTCGAGCAGCGCGGCACTGCTGTTCGATCTGCGTGAGCCCGCCCATGGCTCGAATGGCGGAGCGGCGCGCCTCTTCAGCGGACATGCCTTTCGCACTGTTTTCGTTGATCTGCTGCTCAAGATGCACGCGAAGCTCTTCTTTCATTTCTCCATTTGCCTTATCGAGATGGAAAGAGAAACGTGAAGGAGTAGAACCATTGTTCGATGTTCAACGCGGTTTTCTTTCTCGATTACCCAACCATCCAGCTACTTACATCTATCTATTCGGACATGCTGCTGCGTTTCGGTGCCCGCTTTCGAATCGCCGTTATGTAGAGCAGAGCACTATCAGGGGCACAGCAAGAAAGACTGAACTGCATGTTAGCAACACTGGTTTCGATCGTACCGGTAATGACAACGCTCACCTAGCCTTCGGTCAAGCTTCTACCACCTGGAGGTCGCCTGAACACCGCCCGCATAGCCTGTACTGCCACGCTGCTTGCGAACGGTCAGGTCTTGGCTACTGCGGGCGATAATTTCACCCGAGCATACCGGCGGCGCTGAAAAGCCTCCAAACCAGGTGTCCGACGCCCGATCGCAATCCCCGATCGTCAAGTTGACATCAAGCTATTTCCAAGGTAGTCTTCGTGAAATTCATTTGTGAAGCTCTGAACTTTTCTCAACTTTGAGCGCCGCTTCCGACGGAGATTCTCACGATCATTATCCCTAGGGACACCGGAAAGAGTAGTTATGCTTCACAAGGGACGAATAGAAATTAAAGGGAAAGGGCCCTTTGGTGTTTTCTTTTGGTCTGAAGAGCGCGAACCCTGGATGACGAAGAAGCTCGGCTTTTACGAGGCGGAAGACACAATCATGTTCCTGATCGATCCACTCCTCCTTCCTCCGCAGGAAGCTTGCAGGGTCGTCCTCGATGCCATCGAAAATGGCCGTAGTGTCAGTCAGGAAGTGACGTTCTCTGACCAGCAGCTGCAGGGCATCTTTGGCCCGAATCTCCACCTGAGCAGCACTCGTATTGCAAGCTAAGTGCTGACCGGTTCGGCACCTGGCCTTTTCGGCCTGTGTGGCTTGGCGCGACCAAACACGATCTTCAGCATGCCGGCTTGCCATCTGCTGGCTTTTCAAACCGCGGAATAACCTGAGCTGCGGGAACCAGAGCTCGCAATGAAACGATATCTTGTGACCGGGGCAGCGGGCTTTATCGCAAATAAGGTAGCTGAACTGCTATTGTCACAAGGTCACACCGTCATCGGCCTCGATAATCTCAACGACGCATATGACCCCCGTCTAAAACACTGGCGCTTGAACCAGCTGCGGAGACGGTCGAAATTTTGTTTCCACCAAATGGACATCTGCGATTCCAGAGTTCTCGAAAAATTTTGCTCGAAAGAAGGTCCTTTTGATGCCGTTATCAATTTGGCGGCCCGCGCCGGAGTTCGCCAAAGTCTAGAAGCACCAGAACTCTACGTAGAGACAAACGTTAGCGGTGTGCTGAACCTTCTCGAACTCTCACGCAAACATGCTGTGACAAAATTCGTCCAAGCTTCGAGCTCGAGTGTATACGGAGCAAACGAGGTACGCCCCTATCAAGAAGATGGGGACACCACCCGCCCTTTATCCCCGTACGCGGCAACCAAGAAAGCGTCTGAGGCATTGTGCTACAGCTATCACCATATTTATGGTTTGGATATCAGCGTTCTCCGCTACTTCACAGTGTATGGACCCGCAGGCCGGCCAGATATGCTGCTGTTTCGCTTGGTGCAATCGATCTACGAGAGCCGACCCATTAGCATTTTTGGTGACGGAACCCAGGAGCGGGACTTCACCTATGTGGAGGATATTGCGCGCGGCACAATAGCCGCGCTGATACCCCTCGGTTACGCTATTTTCAATCTCGGCTCGGACCGGCCCGTAAAGGTGCATGAATGCATTCGAATTGTCGAAGAACTGTCGGGAAACAAGGCCATTCTGCAATTCAAGCCTGCCCAAGCCGCTGACGTACCAGCTACATGGGCCGATATCTCGCAGGCACGTCAGCGCCTGGGCTGGCAACCTGAAGTCGCTTACCAAGAGGGATTTAAGAGATCAATCGAATGGTACAAAGAACAGCGTGGTTGGGCACGAGACATTAAGACTGAATAGGTCGGCTATGCGCGGCTCCGTTGTTCCCCTCTCAATCGATCAGAAGTAATACCGAAACGAAAAGTGTTGGTCCTCGCCGGCAATGCGGAATTCCGGCGCCCGAGGAATGGGGAAGTCTCGATGTCCGCATAGTTATTGGGGTAAGTGTGATTCAGAACATTAAGTCCAAACTGTAGTACGAACACTAGCAACACTTTGAGAAGGGCAGTGAGCGCTTAACCCCCAAACAAAAGGACGACCAACGAGTGCTAGCCGATCCTGACCACTGAGCCCTTCTGGGATGTTTCAAACCTAAACCTGAATTCCTGTTCTTTATGAGGGTCCAGGAAATGTTGGCGGGTAAACTAATTTCGGTGAAAAGCTCAAGTCGAGCATGAATACCGCAACCAAAAAAACAATTTTGCGATGCTTCTGATTAGAAGTGATTAGAAGAGGATACTCGATTAGAAGAGTCGGATTACTAAGATCTCATTCGAAAGGCCAATCGTGGTAAGTTACAGGAGAGAGTCCGGTCGCAAGAAAAGAACTTCCGACACCTTGCATTTTGTAAAGTTTTGTATAGGATGGTTGCAGTTTATTTTTGCCCGCCACGACACCCTGTAGCGTGTACCGCCACCTGGACACGTGTCATCGCCCACTTCACTAAGCTTGGGGACGATGCGAGTGAGTACTCCGTTGGTGTTGAAATCCAGGGGGTAGAGGTATGCCGTCGCGGCGCAGCGACTTTGGCGACCAATACGGAGAAGGCTTCTCGGGCGTCTCCGGACAGAACGATGCCGTTAGCATAATGACCTATTCTCACGATGGCTACGGTCTCGGCCATATGAGAAGAAACAGCACCATCGCAGCTTCTATTGTGCGGCAGATGCCGCATTCGAGCGTGCTGATGCTAGTTGGCTGCCCGGTCGGGGCGTTTTTTGACTTACAACCGGGAGTTGATTTCATCAAAGTTCCCTCGATCATCAAAGTCGCAGCGGGAACATACCAGCCTCTGGGGATTCGCGTTACTTCTGACAGAGTGAGGATGATTCGTGCCGCGACCATCGCCACGGCTGCTGAGGCGTTCCAGCCTGACATACTGCTAGTCGATCACGTACCCACCGGAGTTTGGGACGAACTCCTGCCTACTTTGCACAAGCTGAAGGCAAGCAAGAATCATCCCTGGATCGTCCTCGGCATACGAGACATTATCGATGCCCCTGACGTTGTCCGCGAACTGTGGCATAGGGAGGGCACGTTCAAGGCTATCAATACGTACTACGACGATGTCCTTATTTACGGTTGCCCGACCGTGTTCGATGCAAGCTTGGAATACGGGCTTTGCAACGAAGTGCAGAAGAGAATTACC
>Ga0126372_10000394_pt1 | contig 15041 bp, 9 predicted proteins | sample PanSoiMetaPlot_6_FD_92762 | JGI IMG/M metagenome (GOLD analysis project Ga0126372, IMG submission 92762) | Tropical forest soil microbial communities from Panama - MetaG Plot_6 | ecosystem: Environmental > Terrestrial > Soil > Tropical forest > Bulk soil | place: Panama | collected 2016-02-17
GACGAGCGACATCCCGCCCTCGTAGGCGACCTTGGCAAACTCGACGATCAGGATCGCGTTCTTGGCCGCGAGGCCGATCACCATGAGCATGCCGATCTGCGAGAAGACGTCGAGCTCGAGGCGGCGCAGCCAGAGCGCTCCGAGCGCGCCGAACATGGCGATGGGCGTGGCGAGCAGGACGGCGAACGGAAGCGTCCAGCTCTCGTACAGGGCGGCCATCAGCAAGAACACCACCAGCACCGAAAAGGCGATCACCGCGCTCGCCGGCACCCCCTGGGAGGCCACCTGCTCCTGGAACGACATCCCCGAGTAGTCGAAGCCCATGTCGCGCGACATGGTTTGCGCGAACACTTCCTCGAGAGCCTGCATCCCTTGCCGCGTGCTGTAGCCGGGCGCCAGAAGTCCGTTGATCTGCGCCGCGCGATACTCGTTGAATCGCGTCGTGAACTCCGGACCGTTGACCTCTCGCATGCGGACCAAGGTCGACAGCGGCACCGGCTGGCCCGCGGCGTTGCGCACATAGAACCGGCCGACGTTGTCGGCGTGGGTCCGGAACTCGCCCTCGGCCTGGATGTATACCTGCCAGACTCGTCCGTACTGGTTGAAGTAGTTCACGAAGGCCCCGCCCAGGAACGCCTGGAGGGCCTGGTACACCGAGGTCAGTGCGATCCCCTGCTTCAGCACCTTGTCGCGATCGACGTCGGCGAAGAATTGCGGCACGCTCGGCAATAGCGTCGTGAAGAGCCGCGCGAACTCGGGTCGCTTCCGGGCGGCGGCCAGAAATCGATCCGTGTTTTCTGCGAGGAACGCGGGATCCTTGCCGGAGCGATCCTCCAGGATGAAGGTCACGCCGCCGGATGTGCCGATGCCGGGAATGGCCGGCGGTGAGAACGCAAAGGCCTGGGCCTCGGCCACGCCGGCCAGTTTCTGGTTCAGCTGTCGGATGATCACTTCGGCCGTGAGCCCGTGCTTGTGGCGTTCGTCCCAGTCCTCCAGCGTGATGAAGTAGAACGAGTTGTAGGTCGTCGTGACCAGGCTCAGCAGACTGAAGCCCGCCACGCCGGTGTAGTACTTGATCCCCGGCTGCGTCTTGAAGATCGCGTCGAGCTTGTCGTTGACCGCGGCGGTACGGTCGAGCGAAGCCGCCATCGGGAGCTGGACGTTGGCGAAGACGTAGCCCTGGTCCTCCTCCGGAACGAAACCGCCGGGAAGCCGGAAGCCGAGGAGGCCCGACACGGCCGCCGCCGCGAGCAGCAGGAGGATCGCGAAGGCGGCCTTGCGGATCAGGAGACGACTGCCGTTCAGATACCCGCCCATGACCCGTTCGAAGGCGCGGTTGAAGCCTCGGAAGAACCACCCCAGCGGCCCGCGCATCTCGCGCTTCGGGCGCAAGAGCAGTGCCGAGAGCGCCGGGCTCAACGTGAGCGCGTTGAAGGCCGAGATCAGCACGGACACCGCGATGGTGACCGCGAACTGCTGGTACATCCGTCCGGTGATGCCCGGGATGAACGCCGTCGGGATGAACACGGCGGCCATGACGAGGGCGATGGCGACGACCGGCCCCGCCACTTCCTCCATCGCCTTGAGCGACGCGTCGCGCGGCGAGAGCCCCTGCTCGATGTGTTGCTCGACGGCCTCCACGACCACGATGGCGTCGTCGACCACGAGGCCGATGGCCAGCACGAGGCCGAAGAGCGACAGCGTGTTGATCGAGAATCCCAGCAGCGGAAACACCATGAACGCGCCGACGAGCGCGACCGGCACCGCCAGCAGCGGGATGAGCGTCGTGCGGAAGCCCTGCAAGAAGACGAAGACGACGAGGACGACCAGCAAAAGCGCCTCGACCAGTGTCTTCGCGATCTCCTTGATCCCCGCGCTGACCGCCAGGGTCGTGTCGAGCGACGTGACGTAGTCCAGGTCGGCGGGGAACCTGGCCTTCATCTCCTCCATCAGTTTCGTCGCGCCCTTCATGGTCTCGATGGCGTTCGAGCCGGGAAGCTGGTAGACGGCGACGAGCGCGGCCGGCTGGCCGTTGAGACGGCCGCGCCGGATGTAGTTCTGCGCGCCGAGCTCCACGCGGGCGACGTCCTTGATTCGCACCAAGGCACCGTCCTGCTTGGCGCGGACGACGACGTTCTCGAACTCCGCGAGACTCTTCAGGCGCCCCTGCGCCAGCACCGTGTACGTGAACTCCTGCCCGCGCGGGATCGGATCGCCGCCCAGCTGACCGGCCGGGTTGACGGTGTTCTGTGCCTGCAGCGCACTGGCGATCTCGTTGACGGTGATGTCGAGCTTCGCGAGCGTGTCGGGGTTGATCCACAGGCGGATCGCGTACTGCGACGCGCCGAAGATTTGCACCTGGCCGATGCCGGGCACACGGGTCATCGGGTCGTTGATGTTGACGTACGCGTAGTTGGCGAGGAACAGCGGGTCGTACGTGCCCTTCGGCGAGTACAGGACGAAGAGCCCGAGCGGCGCCGTGACCGACTTGATGACGCTCACGCCCTGATTCACGACGTCGGGCGGCAGCTGAGAGGCGGCCTGCGAGTATCGCAGGTTGGTGAGGACCTGGTCGACGCTCGGGTCGGTGGTGACATCGAAATTCACCCGCAGCTGCGTCTGGCTGCCGGCGCTCTGGTTGAGCGAGTACATGTACAGCATCTTGTCCACGCCGCTCATCTGCTGCTCGATCGGCGTGGCGACCGCCTGCTCCAGCGTCACCGCATCGGCGCCCGGGTAGCGCGCGGTCAGGAGAATCTCCGGCGGCGCGATGCTCGGATAGAGCGCGATGGGAAGCTGCACCATCGCGACGACGCCGAGGATCACCATGAGGATGGAGATGACCATGGCGACGATGGGCCGGTTGATGAAGAACGTGGACATGGTCGGTCTACTTCGGCGTCGCGCTCGATTCCGCGGGCGTGTTCGCCGTCAACCGGACCTTCTGGCCGGCGCGCACCCGGTCACCTCCCTCGATGACGACCCGCTCGCCGGGCTTCAGCCCTTCGGTCACCATCCATAGCGCGCCAACCCGCACGTCGACCTTGACCGTGCGGATCTCGACCGTGTCGTCCGGCCGAACGACCACGACCTGGTGAATGCCCTGCACGTCCTGCACGGCGCGCTGCGGAATCAAGAGCGCGGACTTCTTCACCTCGACGACGGCCTTGACCTTCGCGTACTGCCCGGGCCGCAGCAGATTGCCCGGGTTCGGAAACACCGCGCGCGCGAGCACGGTGCCGCTGGTGACGTCGACCTGTCGGTCGATAGCCGCTGCGCGTCCCGGGTGGGAATAGACGGTGCCGTCGGCCAGAATCAGCTGCAGCGCGAGCCTCTGTCGCTCGTCCGGGTCCGCCGCCCACCGTCGTAACACGGCGAGGGCCCGTTGCTCGCTGATCGGGAATTCCGCGTACATCGGGTCGACCTGCGACACCGTCGTCAGCGGCGTGCTATCGGTCGGCCCGATGTAATCGCCGATGTTCGCTCCACGGAAGCCGGCGACGCCCGCGATCGGCGACAGCACCCGGGTGTAGCCGAGATTGAGCCGGGCGTCCGCGAGCGCCGCGCGCGCGGCGGCGATGCCGGCCTCTTGCGTCTTGACATCTGCACCCGCCTTTTCGAGCGCGGCGCGCGCTTGCGACACGCTGGCTTGCGAGTTCAAAACCGCGGCGCGCGCGGCCGCCACCGCCGCCAGGTTCGCCTGATTGCTCTGGACTGCGTTGTCGAGCTCTTGCTGGCTGACGGACCCGCGCTGGGCCAGAGGCGTGTAACGGTTGACATCGAGCTCAGTCTGCCGCTGGGTCGCCTCCGCGCGCTTCACCTGAGCCTCGTCCTGGGCCACCTTCGCGATCGCCTGTTCAACCTGGGCCTGACTCGCGCCGACCTGCGCCTTGGCCTGGCTCAGCTGTGTTTCCGCGAGATTCAGCTTGGCCTCGGCCTGATCGGCGGCAGTCTGGAACGGTCGGGGATCGACCTGGAACAAGAGGTCGCCCGCCTTGACCGGCGAGCCCTCCGAATAGTTCTGACTCACGAGATGACCTGCGACACGAGCCCGGACCTGCGCGTTGATGGAGCCGACCAGCGTCCCGACGTACTCGACAGAGATCGGCACGTCGCGCTCAACCACCGGCTCGACCTTCACGACCGCCGGCGGCGGAGTCGCGGTCGCGCGAGAGGCGTCGCCACAGCCGGCGGCAGTGATCGACACCAGGCCGATCAGCGAGATTCCCAGCAACGCGCGTCGCGTCATCGCTTCCCGTAGTCCGTGAAGACGTAGTCTCGCGTCCTCACGATCGTGTGGCACGCGAACCCGCACTTGGCGTCGTTCCCCTGCGGCGGCGTGGCGGTCATGTCGGCGGGCTTGAACGTATCCGACGCGGTGTCGTACTTGAAGGCTCCCCACCCCCATCCGCCGCTATCCGCGAACCGCTTGCTGTCCTTCACCATGAAATCGACGTCATGCAAGCTTGCCGGTACCGTCGCGGTGGCAAGCGCCTCGAGCTTTTTCGGGTTCCAATGGACCTTCGCCATCTTGACGCCGTCGGGGAAGGGCTTGCCGTTGCCGGGAATGCCGGACTGGTAGGCCTTGATCATCTCGGGATTGGCCAGGATCACTGCCATTATCTGTTCGTTGTGACTCACGGACACGGTCTGCCAGCTTTCGTATCCCCTGAACTCGGAGAACGCAAGTCCATTGGGCACTTTCACGCTGTACTTGGCCTGACCCGTATCCTGCGCGGTGACGGCCCTGACGCCCAGGACGGCGAGCACCGAGACAGCGAGCGAGACCACCGTGATCAGGACCGCCGCGATCCTCTTGCTTTTCATCGCCATTCCCCTGGTTGGGTGCTGGCCAGCTGCGAGTTCAACGCTCTCCTCGTCAAAAAAAGACCTTCGACGCTTTTGGGCTGCACGTGAGTGAGGGCACAGCGTAAATGAGAAACTCGCTCAGCGGCCCCCTACTAAGGACGCAATGCGACCCTCAAAAGGTCGCATGCGCGATCGCCGAGCCGGCTCGAACACGGCCCACTCTACAACGAGCGGAGGTGGCGCGGGTCTACTCGACCGGCGAGAGCTCGGCACCTGCCCATTCGGAGTAGATGATGAACTTGAATGGGCTCGTTTGCTGGTAGCGGAGTCTCATGTTGTCGAGGGCACGGCGCCGCAAACCCGTCAGCGCCTCGCTCGTGGGATAGCGCACGAGTCCCAGGTCCGCGACCTTCAGCGCCAGCACGTCGTCGCCACGCTCCGCCAACCCCCGCACGGCCCGAACGAACGCGTCCTCGCGCTGCCCTCCGAGCAGATCGAGCGCGGCGGCCCACTCCGCGGGCGCGAGCACTTCCATCCCTTCGCCGTCCGGCTTCCAGTAGCCGGTGGACTGGTGATAGACGCGCTTGAGAAAGTTGTCGCGCATGACGAGGTAGGGTACGACCTGCGCGGGGTGCTCCCGCAGCGAAGCGGGCAGGATGTTGTCGTGAAGGATTTCCGAGAGTGTCCGCCCCTCGCCCACGGCCGTCCGGACGCGCTGGTGGAGCTCCTGAAGCGCCGCATCGATGGCCGGCAGCGCCGCGACGGTGAAGATATCGGTCAGCGGCGGGTGGCCGTGCACGAGCACGCGCGGCTGCAGGGAGCGGATCAGGGCGATGGTCTCGAACAGCCCGTCGGCCGAGCCTTCGGCGACGAATGGCGCACCGAGATACGGCATGAATGCGTCGCCCACGAACAGCGCGCCTCGATCCGGCACGTGGATCAACAGCGCATCCGCCGTCTCGCCGCCGCGAGCCGGGTAGAGGACGAACCGCGTGCCCCCTACCGTCAGCGTTTCCGGCTCGCGCACGAGATGATGTGGCTTCACATCGTACCGACGCCTGCTGCCGGCGCTCCCGAAGAAATACTTGAAGGGAACGCCCGTGCCGTTCACGATCCGCAGCTCATCCGGGAACGCCGCCTGGGCGATAACCTGGGGATTCGAGTCGAGGAGCGCGCTCAGGCCGCCGATGTGATCCCAGTGCGCATGGGTCAGGAGAACGTGGGTGATCGGCCGTGACGTCACGCGGCGCAGCGCCTGCAGCGCCGAGCGCGCCGTCTCCTCCGTCGTACCGGCGTCGATGGCCACGATCCCCTCGTCCGTCGAGACGAAGCCGATATCTCCGAAGTCGAAGCCCTGGGCGACGTGGACGCCCGGTGCGAGCTCGACGAGCCGCGGCGGGCGGAAGCGGAATCCGTCCCGTGCCGAGAGTGAGAAGTCGGCGATGAACACTGGCTGAGTAGGGTCGAGCCGCGACGTCCCCGACCGCGCCAGTGCGTCTTTCGCCTGCGCCTCGCGGCCGAGCGTTGTGTACGCCTGGGCAAGTCCGTAGTAGGCACCGCGCTGTAGGCCGGCGGGGAATCGCTCCTTGTTGTCGAGCACCCACGTGAGGTCTTCGACGGCGGCCTGGGCCTTGCCGAACCGTGCGGGAAGCCCGGCGAGCACAACTCCCCGAAGGTAGCGCGGCAGCCCCGGCTCGAGCGCCACCGCCCGGTCGAGCTTGGCCACGGCGTCGTTCACCCACGCCACGCGCCGGAACAGCGAGACGCTGTCAGCCTGGCGCGCCTGGAAGACACCTTCGAGCGCGAGGAAGAGCCCGCGGCCCGGCTCACTCGCGGCTCGCTCGCGGAAGTAGGCGAGACCTTCCGCGTCGCGCCTTCCCGCCATCAAGCGCCCGGCCAGAATCATGACCGCGGCAGCATCCGCCTTTGGCCAGCGGACGGCCATCTTCAGCGCCTCCAGCTCGAGATCGGGCACGATGGGCCCATCGGCGGCCACCGCGCACGGGCCGGCGACCAGCCCCACGCCGATGGCGATGGCGAACACGGTTGCGGACCAGTAGCCGGATCGCATTTCACGCCTCCCCCAACACGGGGTCATCTCGAACGAGTAAGTACATAAAAGGAACTCAAACGACTCGAGAATCACGTGTACACCCAGCGTGTTGGGCCGTCAAGGTTACTTTTGTGAACTCACGACACGAGGGCGCGCGGTGCGGCTATAATCGGGCGCATGGCGAAACGGTACGGTCAACATTGCCCGGTGGCGAAGTCGCTCGATCTGGTCGGCGAGCGCTGGACCCTCCTCATCGTGCGGAACCTGTTACGGGGCCCCGCACGATTCCAGGATCTCCGTGCCCAGCTGTCGGGTATTCCGCCAAAGCTGCTGGCCGAGCGCCTACGCCGAATGGAGCGTCAGGGACTGGTGACGCGCGAGCTCTACTCCAAGCACCCGCCGCGCGCCTCGTACGCGCTCACCGAGCGCGGGCGCGGTCTCGGTCTCGTGGTGGGCGCGCTGGCGGTGTGGGGCCGGCCGTTCGTCACCCCGCGATCAGGCCCTCGGCACGCGACGTGCGGACATCCGATCGAGCTTCAGCCGTACTGCCCGCGTTGTGAAGAGCGCGTCGCCCCGGACACGGTGCACATCCCCGCCGTCACCGTGCCGACCGCTCGACGCCGAAATCTACGCCGGGCCGGGTAGCGATCTAGAGACGACGAATCTGGGGCATCACGTCGCGGCCGATGCGCTCGAACGAGCGCAGCATGAGCTGGTGGTCGCCGACGATGTGACGGACCATCACGTAGTCGAAGCCCATGTCGCGGTATCGGCGCAGAGCCCGGACGACCGTGTCCACGCCCCCGACGAGCAATTGATCGAGCCCCGAGCCCCGATACCCTTCGGCGAGGATGGCGTTGACGACCGAACGCGCCTCGTCGTCCGACTCGCCGACGTAGATATCACGCCGCAAGATCGGGCGCGACGGGCGGCCCGAACGTGCCGCGGCGTTTCGATAGAGGTCCAGCTGATGCACGAGATCGGCGTCGGTCGCATTCTGCCCGCTCAACCAGGCATCGCCGAGCCGGCCTGCACGTTCGGCCGATGCGGGCACCGTTCCGCCGAGCCAGATCTCGACGGGAACCCTTGGCAGCGGGCTGATCGAAGCGTTGTCTAGCGTGTAGTAGCGTCCGCGGTGACTGACGCGCTCACCTCCGAGCAGCGCCCGCACGACCGCGAGCGTTTCCTCGAAGCGGCCGACCCGGCTTTTCTCCTCCATGCCGAACGCTTGAAACTGAGCCGGCCGCCCGCCGAGGACGAACGTCACGATCAGCGGTCCGCCCGCGAACGCGGCCAGCGTGCCGATCTGCTCGGCCAGCAGCACCGGATGGTAGAAGGGCGCGAGCAGGACCACACCGACCGGCATGTCGCCGGTCACGCTCATCAGGCGCGCAATCGTCGGCAACGCGGAGAACGACGCGGCGTAGCTCGGGTGCGCCGCGTGACTGTCACCCGTGAGCAAGGAGTCGAGCCGCGCTGCGCGAGCCGCGGCGGCGACCTCCATCAGGTTGCGCGCCTGCTCCTCGGCGGCATATGCGCCCATCGGGCGCTCGATGAACGCTCCCTTCGGCATCGACGCGAGCAGGCTGCGGAACCGCTCGTGGGTGGCCGGCGAAGTCGGGAACAAGAAACGAAGTGACGTGCCGAGCTTCATGAGCAGGTGACTGTGTGAGCAGGGCCGTTGCGCGACAAATCCCGCTCGGTGCTCAATCGCGCCCCGCATCCACCAGAGCGTGAGCGAGACGAGGCGGGTTCGAGAAGCAGAGCTCGTGGCTACCCGCCACCTGAGTCAACCTGAACAGCCCAAGCTTCTGCGATAGACGGGGATGCCAGGGGTATTGATGAGGCAGCGAGGTGTCTTCGGTGCAATTCACGTACGATTTCCCCATGGTCATCTCCGCCGGGTTACGCTTTAGCGTGATCTTGTCGGTCAGGGTTCGAACCGGGTGCGGATTCAAGACGCGATAGGCGCGCTCCGCCGTTTCGAGGTCGGCATCGTTGATGAACGCCTCACGCCAGATCGGGAAGGGCAGGACAATGGAGCCGTCGCGCCGCTCCGCCGCCATGGTATCGAACAGCCCGGCGAGCTCTGGTGGCAGCATGTCAACCACGCTTTCGCCGCTGTTGGGGACAAAAGCGTTCCAGTACACGAGGCGGCGGATCCGATCCGGCAGCCTGTCGGCCACGCCGGTGATGACCATCCCGCCGTAGCTGTGACCAACGAGAACGATGTTCTCGAGGGCGTTGTGGATGAGGTAGTCGGCAATCGACTCGATGGCCTCGGTGAGCCCGACGCTCTTCGAATCTCCGACCTCATTGCCCTTGATCGTCGGCGTGAAAACCTTGTGCCCCGCGGCCTCGAGTACTGCCGCGACCGGCGCCAGCTCCCGTCCGGTGTGCCATGCGCCGTGAACGAGGACGTACGTACTCATGCTGACCCCCTCTAGGCTATCCACAGAAGTCAATTCTGGGACGTCCCAGTTGGGATGTGTCTCCCCGCCTCATCGTTGCGTGCCCTTGCGCTCGATGCGTCCTCGATGGATGGTGACCGGGGTGACATGGTCGCGGGCACCGGACGGAAAACCAGATGACGCCTGAAGATTTCATCACGATCGACTCGATCGCTGCGGGCACTTCGTGATCAATCGGCAGCTGGCCATCACCTTCGTCGGACTGTGCGTCGGAATCGGAGCCCTGCTGGCGACCATGAGTATGGGCTCGGCTCAGAGCGAACGACCGATGCGCGCACGAGTCGTTCCACTTCATGCTCCAGACGAGAGCACGATTCCGGAGGGCCCGGTCGGCTCAGCAGTCCGGTACGGCAAGCACGTGCTCACCGAAACTCAGACTTACGCGAGAGCGTATGTCGGAAATGGCCTCAATTGCTCCAGCTGTCACCTTGACGCCGGTCGAAGAGTGTTCGCGTCACCCTGGGTCGGACTCTGGGGGATGTTCCCTGAGTACCGCAGCCGAAACGGCCAGGTCAACGCTCTCCAGGACCGGATCAATGATTGTTTCGAGCGTTCCATGAACGGCAAGCCGCTGCCGTACGACAGCGACGAAATGCGGGGGATTCTCGCCTACATCTGGTGGCTTTCGAGAGATGTCCCGACGGGTGTCGCCGTCAAGGGGCGCGGGTTCGCGCGTGTTCGACTGAGTCGGCCAGCAGATCCGCAGCGAGGCGAGTCGGTTTATACGCAGAAGTGCGCAGCGTGCCATGGTGCCGATGGCCATGGACGCCACGGACCCAAGGGCGAGTATCTGTTCCCGGCCCTCTGGGGACCAGAGTCCTTCAATATCGGCGCCGGCATGGCTCGACTGAGTAACGCCGCGGGGTTCGTCAAGAGCAACATGCCTCTGGGGCAGGCGACGTTGAGCGACGCCGACGCCATCGATGTGGCCGCGTACTTCATCCGGCAGCCCCGGCCAGACTTTCCCGCAAAGGCGGGAGACTGGCCGAAGGGCGGCAAGCCCGACGACGCCCCGTACTGACGCTCGCCGCGAGGTGCTGGCTCTGCCAGTCATTGGGCCGTACCGGACAGGCATCGCTCGCCCGTCCGTACGGCCGCACGACCTCAGTGCGGAGCGACGAAGACCTACCGGTCCTCGTGCTCGTGCTTCAGTTGCTGCGGGACGAACCCGGGCAGATCGGTGTCGTCGAAGGCGAACACGAACCACGCGTTGGGATTGTCGAGGCCACCGACCACCGCGTTGTAGTCGTTGTCGTTCGCGATGTACAGCGTGTGCTTGACCCCGCCGCCCATGACGACATCCTGGCCGAACGCGAGCCCTTCGATCTTCGCTGGCACCTTGTTGGTCGTGATGCCATGCGCGCCGAGGACGGCGACGACGTCGAGAAACAACGTCTTCGCCACGGCGTGGGGCGCGAGATTGGCCTCGCCGGTGACGCCGCTGACGTCGGTGGCACCCTGCAGATCGATGAGGAAGATCTGCTTCACCTTGGCATTGGATCCGTCGCCCAGTCCCTTGCCGTCACGCTCGTCGACCAAAAACTGGTGATCGTTGACCGCGAGGATCTCGCTGACACCCGAGCCGGTCGTCAGCGTATACGCGTATTCGCGGGTCCGACCGCTGCCGATGTCGATGCTGACGATCCGGACGGTCGGCCCGCCGTCCTGGATCAGCGCGTTTTGCATGATGCCCACCAGCCGCCTGCCATCCGGGGTGATGGCCAGCCCTTCCATGCCCTTGTTGGCCACCCGGCCGGAGGTGTTGCCGCTGATTTCCTCGGCGCCGACCGAGCTCAGACGGCTGACCGCGAACTTCCCCGGCAGCGTGAACGCGCGAATGCGCCGTCCGCTCTCGCGATCGAACTCGTAGACGTACGGGCCGTACTCGTCGGAGATGAATACGCTGCGCCCGTGGCTGGACACTCGAATGCCCTCTGGATCGAGCCGTGCGTTGGCCGGATTCGTCGAGCTCTCGGCGGGATCGAAATTGTCCGAGCGTCCCGTGAAGTAATGGGTGTGGTCAACGGCATTCAACGCGGGCGCCCCACTGCCCAGGCCGAGACCCGCGCCGGTCCCGTAGACCAGCGGAGTCTTGCTGGATAGCAGCGTCGTGTTCACGAGCATCGGCGTCAGGGTGAATGGAAGCGGCGAGCCGGCGTCGCTGGGCGCCAGACTGAGGTTCAGCGTGTGAAAGCGGGCGATATAGGACGTCGTGTCGTCCACCGCGCTGTTGTAGGCCTTCGCGTTCGGCCCGCGGTCGGGCAGCGCGAGAAAGGTGTTCCCACCCGCATAGGCCAGGCCCGAGCCCATTCCGCCAAGTCGATTTCCGGGGATGCCGTTTTCCAGCGGAGCCGCGGTTTCGATCGCAAAGTCTTCGTAGGTGCCGCTGATGCTGCCCGACGCGATCAAGTCGACCGCGGCATCCGCGAGCCCCGTGAACGGCGAGACCAGGGACAGCAAGGTGACGAGCAGCAACACGTTGTGGGACCCTCTCGTGATGATGGTCGTGCAGGTCATTCACGTCCCCCCGGGCGTTCGGGTTTCACGGCGCGACGGCGGGCCGAGCCGCACGTCGAAGCGGGACGCTAGCAAGCGCGCATTGCGGACCGACTACGGACGAGTCACGACATCATCACGGATCGATGAAGTCGCGAGCGGTCTCGTGCGCGGTCGATTCGATCAACCGGCCGGCACCGCAACCCATGGGTCCGCGCAATAGATCACGTACGGGTAGTAGGCTTGTACGCTCGGGCAGTAGTACCAGTACACCGGGTACGGTGTCACGTAAGACGGTGTGGCGTAGTAAGGAATGTATCGATAGATCACGGGCCCGCCGCCGAACTGGTGTCGCTCGTGATCGTAACGGTTCCGATCATGGTCACCGTCGCGGTGTCGGTCCTGCTCGTGATGGCCACCGTCCTCGTGTACGCCATGTGACGACATCCCCTGCGCCAGGCCGGGGTTGGCGTCGCTCAGGATGCTCGTGAGCGCTGCGATCGCAATCACGGCAAGTTTCTTCATCGCTATCTCCGCTCTCTAGGCCGTTCAGGCTCTCTTGTGTGTCGGGGCTCTCTGTCTGCTGGTTCTCTCATGCCACATCGTTGGGACGACCGTGATCGCGAAGGGATTCATGAGTAGCGACTTCCGAGTTGTTCGTCACTATGAGTTTCACTATGGAACGCACCAGCGAACACGCTTCGGGCGTTGTGCCCGACGACGACGCGAATACGACGAAGCACAGCGCCGGAGTGATGCCAGAGAAAGGCGGGCGCGCGAGCAGGCGATTCTCGAGTTGCGGTGCGTCCCCTCGTGCTACGGCGGTCCCTTCATCGTGAGGGACCGCCGATCGTTCTCAGTCGTCTCCGTCGTCGTGGAGGTTGAACATGTCGAACAGATCGCCGATCGCCGGCATGTTCGTCGGAACGTACGGATTGTCGTCACGGCTCCGAGGATTGGGCAGATTGTCGCGACTACGGCTCGTCAGCGGCTTCAGGCGCCAGTTGCGCTCGATGAATTTCAGGATCGAGACGTGGTCGGTATAGCTATGGACGATCTTGCCGCCCTTCGAGAACGGCGACACCGCGATCAGCGGAATGCGCGGACCGTCGCCGAAATAGTCGATGGGCTGGATGAAACCGGAGTCGTAGTACCCGCCGCCTTCGTCGAAGGTGATCAGGACGGCCGTCGTGGCCTTGAGCGCCGCATTGGCGTCGAGCCGATCGAGGATGTTCTTCACGAATGCTTCGAACAAATCGACCTTCGACGTCGCCGGATGGCCGTCGAGGAGCCCGTCGGGTTTGACGAAGGAGACGGCCGGCAGCGTACCCAGGCGCAGGTCGTCGAACAGATCGAGGACGTCCTTGAGATGTGTGGTCCGCGCGGCCGGGTCGGTCATGATCGATGACGCGTACGATTCGAAGTTGCAGATGTCGCAATATGCGAGACCCACCAGGTCGGCCGGGTTCGTCGATCCGTTCGCCAGGTTCACTGCGGCCCTGAACGCGCCGCCGTAGTACGCCCACCCGACGTTCTTCTCGGACAGCGCGTCGCCGATCGTCCGCACATTCGACGGCGGCAGAGACGATCCGCTGGCGATGCCGGCCGTATCGACGGCGCCATTGGGCAGGAAGCCGGGCGAGGTGTTGTTCAGCATATAGAAATGCCGCGGCGCACAGTTCGGGTTGGCGTCGTAGTGCAAGGCTTTCAAATACGTCACGATCGGCGCCACGCCGGGCTGGGACAGATCGGAGCAATCGCTGTAGCGCTGGTCGACCGTGTATCGATTGTTCGTCCCGGGACGTGGATTGGGATTGGCGATCTGGCTTACGGGCGGCGCGGTCGGGCTGCCCTTGCCGTCGCTCCAGAATATCGCGTCACCGGTGCCGAGCATGACGTGGTTTGCCCCGGTCCCCCCCATGAACGACTGATGGAAGTTGTCGCTCATGGTGAACTCGTCGGCCAGTTGCTTCAGGAACGGCGCGTCACCCTGCTGCACGTTGTAGAACGCCAGCGCGCTACCGCCTCCCTCGTCGGCCGTCGGGCCGGCAAAGGTGGTCGTGACGAACGGATAGAGGTCACTCAGGCAGCCCGTTGGATCGCGATGGGTCGCATTGTGGAGGCTGCAGTCCGTCTGCTGCCACATCTGATAGAACCGGTGGATCGTGTCGCCGGTGTACGTGTCGTACGAGAGCGTCGGCCCGGTCAGCTGAAACGGGCCGTTCGGGAGCTGCGTCGCGTTGGGGATCCGGTTGTCGGTTCCCGTCCTGCCGGCCGCGCCGGTCGCGCCGGTCGTCAGCAAGATCAGGTCTGAGGCTTCGAGACCCGGCTCGAGCGCTCCGAGCACGGCGAGGGGCAACGCAAACGGCGGCACCCCGGGATTCGAAGGTGACAGCGGGAGGAACGGATTGCTCGGCACGTTCGGCGCACCCCCCAACGTCGGCGCCGGCAAGATCACGTAGGGCGTCTTGTCGGTCGCGTCGATGAAGTAGGTCGCCTGCGGCGGTACGGTGAATTGCCGGGCGCGATGGAAGTTTTGTCCGGGCGTCCCGTCGGCCTTGACGATGCCCTGCGACAGAAGGTTTCGGACCGTCTGTCCCCGCTTCGGCCGGTACGTGCCGAAGATATGGTCGAACGTGCGGTTCTCCCCGATGATGACGATGACGTGCTTGATCGGGCTCTCGGTATCGCCGGGGTGATCGCGAAGCTCTCGCTCGTCGCGATCCGAGTCCGCGGATGCGATCGGCGCTGCGACCTGGCCGAACATGAGCGCGCACGCCGTCACGACAGCCGCCACTTGTTTGCACCGATTCGTCATCTCAGCGCCTCCCGTATGACTCGAGCTCGGTGGGATGGTGACCGGCATCCTAGGAGGAGGCGATGACGCGACGATGACTCCGACACTACATTCAAGTCACGGCCTCGGACGATACTGCCAGCCGGCGTCGCGAACACGTGATTTGACGTCAGCGCCGGCCGTCTCGACACCGCAGCATGCGTTCTTCACGCGATGGAGCGACGCCGGCGCGCGTCTGCCGGTTTCGAGTCGCCGTCCTCGACACGCACGAGGATTCGCGCACCCAGCTGGTCAACACGGTGGCCGAGACCGGCATAGAAGTCTGCGTCGAGGGGCCGCTCCGACAGAACGTGGCGGCCCTCATCCATCAAACGGGTTGTGACGCAGCGTTGCTCGGCATCGACGATCCGGCCGC
>Ga0126372_10000395_pt1 | contig 15029 bp, 11 predicted proteins | sample PanSoiMetaPlot_6_FD_92762 | JGI IMG/M metagenome (GOLD analysis project Ga0126372, IMG submission 92762) | Tropical forest soil microbial communities from Panama - MetaG Plot_6 | ecosystem: Environmental > Terrestrial > Soil > Tropical forest > Bulk soil | place: Panama | collected 2016-02-17
TAGAGTTCACGCACAGGCGCCTGGACGTACAGATACTTTCCCGAGCGCCAGGACCGAAGTGGACTCCATCCAAACGCTCGATACGGATAGTCCGTCTCCGCATAGGAGGACCGCCCTTCTAGAACTTGACTCTCGCGGTCTGCATTTGGCGTGCGCCTCATCGCGGTCAGTAATGACGTGCCCTGCATCTCGGCAGGTACAGGTATATGCGCCACTCCCAGAGCAGTTGGCGCGATGTCCACCAAGCCTGCCATGGATTTGACCTGTGTGCCCGCCTGCCCCTTGGGGAGTTTGATGAGCAGCGGTACATGTATTGTCTCGTCGTAAAGGAAGATCCCATGACCTCGCTCACCATGCTCCCCGAAGGCTTCGCCATGATCAGCCGCCACGATGATCATTGCTCCATCGAAGAGCGAGTGAGCCTCAAGTACCTCAAGCAGCTTGCCCACAGCGTGATCCGTGTAGGCAATTTCTCCGTCGTATGGTTGCGTTGAGAATCGATCCTTGAAGGGAGCGGGGGGATCGTAAGGGTCGTGCGGATCATAGAGCTGGACCCAAACAAAAATGGGCTCTCGCGCATGCAAGGCGACCCAGGCGGTGGCGTGATCCACGACCGTCTCCGCCCGCCGCTCCACACTGTTGTATCGATCCTCCCCACTGCGCCGATCGTGGAAGCCGGCGTCGTATCGGTCAAATCCGCGTTCGAATCCGGGTGCTCCTTCACCTTTCGGATCGAGTACCTCAGACCCAACGAAAGCCGCAGTATGATAACCGCGCCCGTGCAGGATGTCCGGCAGGTATGGTAGCTTGCCGCTCAATGGCTCACCCAAATCGCCGACGTGACTGAACTGTGGATACGTGCCCGTAAGAATGGTCGCGTGAGACGGCGTGGTCAGGGGAACCTGCGCGTACGCGCGGGTGAAAACCGCGCTCTTTTTGGCGAGTTTATCGAGGTTAGGAGTGAGCCCCCGATTCGAGCCCAAGAATCCCATTCGATCCGCGCGCGTCGTATCAAGTGTGATGAGAACTATGTTGGGGCCGACCGCGAAAGAGCTTTGGATACTGGCAGCTAAGAGCAACCAATACAAGAACCACTGACCAAAACACATAGCTAGGAAGTTAGTCTAACACTGGCAACCTCTCGTCACCTGCTCGTGCTCGGAGGGGACGGCAAATGAAAAAGGGCCACCAGCACGGAAGCCAGTGGCCTTGTCAAAGAGAGCGGCTTGTTTCTAGAACGTCAGCTTCAGGCCAAATTCCAACTCACGCGGCGAGCCTAGTGTATAAACACCCGTGCCGACGCCGACACGGTTTACAAAGTGCCCGGCCTTGTTGGTCCCATTGATGCTGCCCGCCCCACCGGTGAGCAGACCCGACATCATGCTTCCCGGCAAGTCGAAATTGGAAAAGTTGGGAACGTTAAAGAAGCCGATTGACGGCTTGATGGTAAAGCGCTCCTTCACCCTGAAGGTCCACGCGGCCGTGACGTCCAACGCCCGCAACCAGGCCAGATTGACTTGGTCAGAGGGCGCCAGCGCTACCGTTGGAGCGACTGCACCCAGCGCCACAAGCTGATCTGCCGTCATAAGGTTATTGCTGATCAAGACTTGCCCCGCTGGGGTGGGCTGTCCTGCTACATTTTGGTTGTAGTTGGAGAGTGTCTTATTGATATTGCTCGCGTCGATTCCCCGATCGAAACTCCCCACCTTCGTACCCGGGACAGGATCCTGGGTCGTGCCGTCACCAGTGAAGTCAGTGCGAAAGATTTCGCCGGGGCCGGAGAATGTGTTCGAAACAGTAAGGGTGGTCGAGAGCGGGCTGTAGAAATGTGACATCAAGCCCAACTGGAAACCACCACGGATGTCGATGTAGCCGCCGAACGAGATTTGGTGGCGGCGGTCGAGAGTCGAGGGCCCAAAGTACCGGTTCACATTGGAGGTGTCCAAAGCCGGGACAATAAAGTCCTGGTCACCGCTACCCGCGGTCACATTGTTGCCCGGGTTCACACCCCCGCCGCTGTTATCGAAGTGGGAATACGCGTACGAAGCTTGAAAGTTCAGTCCCGCAACACCACGAAACGGCTGGCTGACATTTTCTGTCCATTTGAACTGGGCCCCGCTATACACAGAGCGTCCGACTGGAGACAGGAATCCCAGTGGCGGAGCATTTGGGTTGATGCCCCCAAACGCATAATTTGGGCAACTGTTTCCGCCCAAGTCGGCGGGTGAACTCAGCCCGTTGCCAGCGTAATCACTCATCGTGGCACCGGCATCGATCGCGCACTGAACACCTGCCGCTCCCGCCGGACAGCTAAAGGATGCGTTGGTGGCGGTAATTGCATTCAACGCCGCAGTTGGGTTGAAGTAATGAATATCGCCTGTGTGGTTCTGATCTACGCCCAACATGTAGTGTGTTTGGACGTTCCTTATGTAATCCGCGCTCACGACCATTCCCCTACGAATCTCTCGTTGGACACCGATGTTCATTTGCACGGAGCGCGGTGACTTGTAGTCCGGATTGAACATCGAGTTGCCCGACGGGAAGAAACAATTCGTCGCGGCAGTGCTGCAGTCAGTCAAGTATTGCCCTACATATGCCGGATTATTGTCCTGGAGGTTCAGGGGCGATCCCGCCTGATAGGCTTGCTGTAACGCGATAATCGATGGCAACGCGTCACCGATCAGCGGAAAGCTGGTCGAGCCGGCGGGACCACAAACCGCGTCGGCAAAAGCACTTCCTGGTGTGTTAATAGGACCATTTGCAGTTTGCAAGGGCACCGGCGACCCAGGAGCAGCGCACGTCGGGAAGTACTGCAGGAAGGCCCCTGTCTTCTGACGCAGAGGTCCGTCAAAGAGTACATTATTCCAGACGGCGTTTTCATAGAATAGACCAATCCCGCCACGGATCGAGGTTTTCCCGTTTTTCCAGGGATCCCAGGCAAAGCCAACTTCCGGAGAGAAGTTCGTGTCGGGTTGCTTTACCCGGTTGCCCAGTCCAGGCATCAAGGCGTTCAGTTCGGGTATGGCGGGGTATTGACTGTCTGTACGGCCAGTGTCGCGCTGGTAGCGTATTCCGTACGTAAGTGCAAAGTTCGACTTGATCTTCCAAGTGTCGCCGACGTAGAGAAGGATACGGTTGTCTGGTCCTAGTCCGCCGGCCGCGAAGCCCAGCGCCGCCTTTGTCGTGGAATAGCCCAGGCCGTTGGCTACCAAGTCAAAGTCGTTCGGATAATTCAAGGGATTGGAAGTCCCTCCTGGGAATGGACCGTTGGCCGCACCCGCAATTTCGTCCGTGTCAACGTTCGAGGAAACATACGGTGCGTTCCTGAAAAATGAGGCAAACCCTCCTCCCTGCACGTGATTGAAAGCCGCTCCATAACGAATCACATGAGATCCCAAGATCCGGCTTCCGTCGTACTTGACCTGGTGATTGCTTTGTGGCGTGCTTTGCGGAGCGAGCAAATTAGGGCCCGCTACCAAGCCGGAGGCGCCCATAAAGATTTCTGCACCAAGATCGGCAAAGGGCAGGTTGCTACCGGTCGTAGCATCTACAATCTGATTTTGGAACTTCAGGAACGAAAAGCGGAGCGAGTGTGTAAAGTTACCGGTGTTGAAGTCAAGCCCAACCATGTGATTGCGGGTGATGTTCACGTTGTCGTAGAGCGAATATCCGTACCCAAACGTCGCTCCCAGCGAGTTCTTGAAATAAGAGAACCGATAGAACGCCTTCGCACCATTCGCGAACTGATAGTCCAGTCGAGTCAATACGGTTCCATTGTGAAAGGGATCAGCAAAAGTCCCTGAATATTGGTCGAATGGGGCAGAGACAGGCACCGGTACCTGCGTATGTTGTATCGTGCGCTCCCCGTCCAAAAAGAAGAACATTTTGTCTTTTATGATTGGCCCGCCGACGTTGCCACCGTACTGGCTTCGCTGGAAAGGCGCATTGAATCCTGGGGGTGTAGGTAGAGCGGCGGCGCCGACTGAACTGTCCCGGAACTGCCCGAACGCTTCCCCATGTATGCTGTTCGTTCCCGATTTTGTAGTTACGTTGACTGCGCCCGAAGAAGTTAGCTCTGTGGACATATCCAGGCTGGACTGACCGATCTGGAATTCCTGGATCGCGCTGGCCGGAATATCGGTGGTGGTTGTTCCTACGGTTTCATCGGAAACGTCCACGCCGTCGACCTCGATGCGAGCTGTACGGCCATAGCGGCCTCCGAAGGAAATGGAGGAATAGCCTGCCTTCGTGGGATCGAAATTTTGCCCGTCTTGAATCTGTACCCCTGGTTCGAGTTGCGCCAGGTCGAGGAAGTTGCGGCCATTTACCGGCAGATTTTCTATCTGGGACGAGGTCAATACGCCCTGTACAGTTGCCTGCTCAGTATTGACCTGCATCTCTGAAGCTTGCACTTCGATGGTCGTGCTTTCCTTGCCAAGGGCCATTTTGGCATTCACGGTGGAGGTGTTGCCGACCCGCACGGTGACGTTTTGAGAGACCGTGCTGAATCCCCGGGAGGTTACGTCCACCTTGTAGGTACCCGGCTGCAGGGTACCGGAGTTGTACGCGCCCGCAGAATTCGTAGTCGCCTCGATCGTTTGTCCAGTGGCAACACTCGTGATCGTCACTTTTGTACCCGGTAACACCGCACCCGAGGGATCGGTCACAACCCCCACGATGCTGCCAGAGCTGATCGTGGTCTGTGCCCATAACCCGGCGTTAGCCAACAGAATGATCGCAATCGCTACAATCGAGGCGAATTTTACGGCAAGGGAAGAGATTCGGAGATTCACGGACATTCGCGCACCTTCCTTTTCAGTTGTTTGCGCTTAAGGAGACAGGGGCTTCTCAGCGCAGGAACAAGCACGAATTCAAGGGATAGAAGTTACAGGGAAACTTCGAGACCCACACGCCCGATGCCGGGTAAAAAGCAATCAACATTCCACAACACCACTAGTGATGAGCTGTGTTTGTAATCAATAGTTTATGCCTACCTTGTTACGATGTTTTGTTACAGAATCGTGCGCGCGCTTATCCCAAATCTCATAACAACATACGCAAAACAAAACGTTTAGAAGGTTTGGAAGGGTGCCCGAAATTCGGGACACACTATTCGCTCGGTCGTGAAGAGTAATACCCCGTGCGGTGGCGAATGTGGAGGTTGGTCAGGTCGTCTGCCCCGTGGATCGTCACTTGGATCCGCCGGAACTCCGAGTCGGAGAGGCGTTGGGAGGGATAGTAGGCTAACAAATACTGCGTACGCAGCTCGTCACTGATCTGCCGAAAAGCGCTGTCGAGTTGTGGGAGAGAACTGGCGTAGTAGTACTTGCCGCCGGTGTCTTCGGAAAGCTGGATCAGCGCGTGTTCGCCGCCGGTGTCCCGGCCGGCGCTGGCCTCTACAGGCACAACAATGATGCTGTAGACGATGGCTTCGGCCTCTTGTGCGGCGCGCACCGCATCCCGATAGTCGTACTTGCTGACCGTATCGCCCCCATCCGTGATGACCACCATCACCTTGCGCCCCTTTCGTCGGTCGAGCGCCTGAGACGCCAGGCACAGAGCGTCGTACAAGGCAGTGGCCGCACCATTGCGGATGCGGTCGATACCGCGATCGATGGTCTTGATGTCGGCGGTAAACGGCACCACCTCGTCGACGATCTCACTGAATTGCAGCACTGAGAGTGCATCAATCGGACGAAGAATCGTGTGCGCAAAGTGGCGCGCGGATGCCAACTCGAGCGGCAGATCTTTCTTTGTGCTCAGGCTGGTGTCGATCGCCATGATGATCGACAGCGGCAGGGCGGATTCCTTATCGAAGACGGAGATCTTCTGTTCCTTGCCATCTTCCAAAAGAGCGAAATTCTCTTTGTTCAGGCTGCCGACTGGCGCTCCGTGCTGATCCGTGACGGTGACAAACACATTGACCAGTCGAACGTTGACCTTGAGAGTGTCCTCCTGCGCAGAGCACAGAAGAGCTAGGGTCAACAGGGAGACCAGGGCAGCGGGACGTGTCATCGGCAGTCGCATCATTTAGATGCAGGCTGCCGGGCAGGGCTGCCTTGCGGACGCGGAATCTCTGCAGGAAAGGGTTCGCCGTCGGCCCATACGGCGCCGTCCACGAAGTATTCCTTCTTCCAGATGGGAACCGTTTTCTTCAGCGTGTCGATCAGCCAACGGGAAGCCTCGAAAGCCGCTGCGCGATGCCGAGACGCCACCACGATCAGCACGCTCGTTTCACCGATTTCCAACCGCCCAAGCCGATGGACCAAGGCCACATCGCGCACTTGGAATTGGTTCATCGCCTGTGTGGCGATTTCCTCCATCTTCTTCAAAGCCATCTCTTCGTACGCTTCGTAATCGAGATAAAGTGTTCGACGCCCTCGCGTATTGTCTCGCACGATTCCGTCGAAGACCACGGCAGCCCCATCATCCGGCCGTTTCAGTTGTTCAACCACGGCTTGCGTGTTGATGCGGTCACGAACGATCGCCGCATGTGCGGTACGAGAGGCTCCGCCGCTCACCGGCGGGAGCAAAGCGATCTCGTCATTCGTTTGAAGCGGAGCGTCCTGTCCTGCGTACTCTTGGTTTACAGAAAGAGCAATGGAAGGAAGGAAGTCTTTCAAGCGCGGAATTGTATCTTCATAATGACTTAGTAAATCTCCAACGGTTGCCCCTTCGGGCAACGACACGGAGTCGCTGGCTCGTCCAGCCACATCTTTCAGCATTCCGAAGAAGAGAACTCGAATCTGCATACGCTCGTTGCTAGGCTCGGCTGGCTTGAAAACGAAATCTGTGTCCATCGTCCGTGATACGCACATCCCTGAAACCTGCCGACTCGAGACGTGTTGCGAAATCCGCAGGATCAATCGGAACGTAGGTGTCGGCGATATGCAGTAACCTCAAGCGCAGACTCCGAATGGCATCGGTCCCGGCAAATACAGCTCCCGGCCGGAGCACTCGGCGCACTTCCCGCAGCAATAGATCTTGCTTCCGTGACGACGGGACATGATGGAGCATGGTAAACGCCAGCGCTCCCGAGAACGACTCATCGTCAAATGGCATGATCGTCGCATCTCCGCGAATCACCGCTACGTTGGTTCCCGACATTCGCTCCTCGAGCGAGGTCGCTAGTTGGTTATCAATCTCAATCGCGGTGATTCGCTCGTAACGGCTGCGCAGCAAATCCGTCGTCAAGCCTGGGCCGGGCCCTATCTCGAGTACATTCGAGCCGAGATCGATACCGTTGAGCACCCAAGGCACTATCTGATCGCGCAACGACCGCTTCCAACCATCCGACTTGCACAGCCAGCGATGTATGCGATTCACGCGTACTCCGGGAAAGAGTGCGATGTGGTTAATAGTAGCGCAATCGCACGGCATCTCGACGCGTCTTAAAGCACGGACCAGTTGCGATTCTTATCTTGCACTTTACTCCGGGATCGGTCCCTAGTATCAATGTCGGGCGCAGACTAGCGAGGATCTAATGGCAAATCCGAGAGGATCCCGTGTGCAGGTGGCGATTTATTTGCTACTCCTTTTCGCCTTCAGCTCAATTTTCTATTTCCTGATGCTTCGGGCTCACACACTCGCTGGCGGAGGCGGCCTCTACCTGATCGGCATCATGTGGTGTCCCGCACTAGCAGCCCTGGCGACGCTCAAGCTTAGCAACCGCCCCCTGAACGAACTTGGCTGGAGTTGGCCACAACCCCGATACGCGGCCATGAGCTGGTACATCCCTTTGCTGTACGCGACCATCACGTATGCAATCGTCTGGATGAGCGGAATGGGAGGATTTCCCAATCGTCAAATGATGCAGGACCTGGTCACCCGCATGGGATTGCGAGCTTCGCCGATCGTTTCCGCCATCATGTATGTACTGCTCACCGGCAGTTTTGGGCTGGTGCCGACCTTGGCGAGGGCCCTTGGGGAAGAGATCGGATGGCGGGGCTTCTTCGTCCCCGTGCTCTTTAGGACTTGGGGCTTCACAGGCACAACGTTGATCAGTGGCGCGGTTTGGTCCTGCTGGCACTATCCCATCCTGATTTGGGGCGATTACAATGCCGGCACTCCGACCTGGTTTGGCATGACCTGTTTCACGGTTCTGGTGGTATCGATTTCTTTTGTCTTCGCATGGATGCGGCTTAAGACAGGAAGCCTTTGGACCGGAGCGATTCTGCATGCGAGCCACAATCTCTACATCCAAGCCATCTTCACGCCGCTGACTCGTGATACCGGCAAGACAGCATGGTTCATCGACGAGTTCGGCGCAGTGCTGCCAATCGTGGCACTGGGATTTGCAATTTACTTTTGGCGGAGACGCGGAGAGCTAAGTCCAGCATGAGCGCGCCGGAAAAAGAACCAAGCCAGTCCCACTAGGAGAACTGGCTCTCATTTCGTAATGACCTGTGACAAGAGTTAACAACTATCCTTACACAGCTTGCCCGCTCAGTACCTTTTCCCGTTCCTCTGCGTCCTGCTTTTCTTCACGAGGCGATGACGGAAGGGCCAACTCGAGCACTTCTTCGATGTTCTTTACGTAATGCACCGTCAGATTCTCGAGCTGCTCGGGCGTGAGGTCTTCGTCCACATTCGTCTTGTTTTCAGCCGGTAGGATGACGTCGCGCACGCCGGCACGCTTCGCAGCCAGGACCTTCTCCTTAATACCGCCAACGGGCAGAACATTCCCGCTCAGCGTGATCTCGCCCGTCATCGCTGTCAGGGGCCGCACACGACGATCCGTGAGGAGTGACACTAGAGCGGTCGTAATCGTGACACCTGCGGACGGGCCGTCCTTCGGAATTGCGCCTGCGGGCACATGAATGTGAATGTCGTGATTCGCAAAGAACTCTTCGTCAATTCCCAAGTGTTTGGCATTCGAACGGACCCAGCTCAAAGCTGCTTGCATCGACTCTCGCATGACGTCCTGGATCTGTCCTGTGATCGTCAAGCCTCCCTTGCCTTTCATCTGGTTGGCCTCAACGAACAAGACATCGCCGCCGGCCGGAGTCCATGCAAGCCCCACGACCACGCCGGTCCGCTGTGTTCTTTCGGCAATCTCGCCTTCGGTTCGGATCTTGATTCCACCCAGGAATTCCTGAACGATCTCGGGTGTAACAACCAGCTTCTCGGTCTTCCCTTCTGCCAGACGGCGCGCCTGCTTGCGGCAAATTGTGCCGATCGTGCGTTCAAGATTGCGCACCCCCGCTTCGCGAGTGTAGTGGCGGATCACGTGTCGCACTGCGTTTTCTGGAAATTCAATCTGTTCGGCAGTGACACCGTTCTCTTCCTCTTGCCGCGGAATCAGATACTGGAACGCAATGTGGACTTTTTCTTCTTCCGTGTAGCCCTGCAGTTCGATGATCTCCATGCGATCACGCAAAGGTTCCGCGATGGGATCAAGCATGTTGGCCGTTGTGATGAACAATACCTTCGAGAGATCAAATGGCACGTCGAGGTAGTTATCCCGGAACGTGCTGTTCTGTTCGGGGTCGAGAGCTTCAAGCAGCGCCGAACCTGGGTCTCCGCGGAAATCGCGCCCTACCTTGTCGATCTCGTCCAGCATGAAGACGGGATCCTTCGTCTCAGCACGACGGATTCCCTGGATAATCTGTCCCGGCAACGCACCAATGTAAGTACGGCGATGCCCACGAATCTCGGCCTCATCGTGCACGCCGCCGAGCGAGATCCGAACAAACTTCCTTCCTAACGAACGCGCGATCGACTTCCCGAGCGAAGTTTTACCAACGCCCGGAGGTCCTACAAAGCAAAGAATTGGTCCCTTCATGTTGGGCTTCAGGCGCCTTACGGACAGGTAGTCCAGAATACGGTCCTTCACTTTCTTCAAGTCGTAGTGGTCCGCATCCAGAATTTCTTTCGCTTTCGGAATGTCGACTTCGCCACCCGAAGCTTTCGCCCACGGCAAAACTGCCAGCCATTCGATGTAATTGCGCGTGACGCCATAATCGGCAGCCATCGGCGACATGCGGGAAAGCCGGCCCAACTCTTTCAGAGCTTCTTTCTTGACATCGTCGGGCATGCCCGCCGCTTCAATCTTTTGTTTCAGTTCTTCGATGTCCCGCTGCCCCTCGTCTTGTTCACCCAGTTCTTTTTGGATGGCCTTCATCTGCTCGCGCAGGTAATACTCGCGCTGGGTCTGCTGGACTTTGTCCTGAACTTCATTCTGGATCTTGTTGCGCAGTTGCTGAACTTCGAGTTCCTTGGCCAGGTGCTGGTTGATCTTCTCCAGCCGGACGTTCACGTCTGTGGTTTCGAGTGTGTCCTGCTTGTCGGAAGTCGACAACGAAGGCAGTGATGAGGCGATGAAGTCCACCAGGCGGCCGGGTTCTTCAATATTCATTGCCACCGTGGACAATTCATCCGACAGTGTGGGAGAACCGGCCACGATCTGTTGAAACAATGTCAGGACGTTGCGCTGCAAAGCTTCGATTTCCGAGCTCTTCGGCGGGATTGACTCGGGAACTGATGTGAAACCAGCGCGCATGAACGGCGTCAGTTGCGTAAACTCCGCCAGCTTTACCCGCTCCAAGCCTTCCGCAAAAACGAACAGGCTCTGGTTCGGCATCTTCACCACTTTGTGGACCACCGCCAACGTTCCGACGGTATATAGATCTGTGGGCTGAGGACTATCAACACGCGCCTCGCGCTGCGCGACGACTACAATCGTCTTGTCCTCGCCAAGAGAATTGATTAACTGAACAGAACTTTCCCGCCCGACGGTAAGAGGCAACACGGCGTGGGGGAACAGGACCGTGTCTCGCACCGGTAGAACCGGCAGAGATCGCTCATCCCGCACTTCAGGCTCTTCTTTGGCTTTCGTGACGCGCGACTGCTGTGCCATGTGTCTCCTTGAGTGTATCTCGCTCAAGTTTTGATGTCGCTGGTCCCTAAAAAGATGCAGGCCGGACGGGCTTTTCCCCCGTAGAGCGTTGGATTGTAAACCCCTTCATACCGTTTTGCACCTGCTCAAAGGTACAGGTTACCCCACGCGTTATCGGGGACCATAAATGGCCCCCGGAGGGCATTTCTTTGCGTCCGGCAGAGGGCGTGAGCCCTCTGCCATCAATCGACCGGCCTTCAGAATACGTGCTTGGCCGTCTCCCCCGCGAAGACGAGTTCCTGCAAAACCTGCTCGTTCGCGTCATTTCTCACGTACGATTTCAGCGTCTGCGTGGCTTTTTGCGGCAGTGGCAGCAGCGTGCACTTCACTCTTACGTCAGCGGTTTTGCCCCCACCGATGCGATGGAAAACCATAATGTGGTTCTCGGCCTCCATCACATGTTTGATGTCATACTCGCCTTGCGGCAGCACTGCGTCGCCCACGCGAACAGCGTTCGCAAAATTAACCCTATGCACATCGGCAACCCCGAATTTGTTATTCGCGGCTGTAGCCAGCACAGCCAGTCCCAACACGCACACAATTCCTAAAACCAAAGCCTTGGAGGATGGCATTTCGCAATTGCTCCCTTCTGGATTGACCACTCTGTTCGAGGGTCCTCTCCAGCATAGAACTGGAACGATGAGGGAACTGTGTGCAACCTCACTTGGGCGTGTGACCACCGTGGGTTACTTCGGGGTAAACTGACCCAGATCGTAGATTCCGAGCTTTTTCTCTAACTCGGCGACCTGATCGACGACCTTCAAGAAGCCTTCCTCTCCGAAGAGTTGATCCTCCTTTTTCTCAAAATCATCGCCCAAGGAATCGTATTCGTGCTTCGAAACGATGCTCCGGAAGGCTGGAAATAAAACCGTGTCCTCACGAGACTCGTGCGGGCGATACATGTGGACAAACACTCGCAGATTCCCCGACAACTCATGCCGTTTGTCCTCGTCTTTCAGATTGCCGGCATGGGCGAGCTGCTCGATCTGCGCCGTCAGCCGTCGTCCGGCCTGATGCTGGGCGAGAAGAGTCGCGACCAGGTCCACGAGTTTGTCCGCCTTGCGAAAACGCGGAAACAGAAAATCCTCCTCCAGCTTCTCGTGGTACTCCTCGACGAAGTACCGGACAATTCCTGCCGAGCTGGCCAGAATTCCTGGGTCAAAATCCTGTCTTGCGTCGAGACGGCGCAGGTGCTCCTCATAGATCAGCAAGATGCGGTTGAGCACGCCGTGTTCTCGCATTAAATCCTCCGCGGGCGAAATCTTCTCTTCTTCTTTTTCTTTCTTTTCGGCGGAAGACCACGCCAAGAGGGCGCCAGGAAGAACGAGTCCGGCACCGGCACCCGGTGCGCGCAAAGCAAAATCTCGACGTGTGACTCGCTTGACGACTTCCATAGTCAGTTTCCAATCTGACTCCGTGATTGGCGCCGAGGTTGTATCGCTTTTACGCAGCTGGATAAACGCCCAATACCTTCACAAGATCAGCCACTTCCCCCAAGTGTCGCAAGGCGTTACGGGCCGGTTCGTCGTCCCCTCGCAGGATGTCCACGTAGAAGACATACTCCCACGGCCGTCCCCGCACCGGACGGGATTCGATCTTGCTCAAACTGATGTCGCGAAGCGCAAAGACGCTCAACGCTTTGAACAGTGCTCCCGGAATATTCTTGACGCTGAACGCTAACGAGGTCTTGTTGGCTCCGGTTCTCGCCTGCCGCCGCTTGCGAATGAGAAAAAACCGTGTGAAGTTCTGCTTGTCATCTTCGATCCCCGCCTTCAGGATCTTCCCGCCATACTCGGCGGCTGCCTGCCGTCCGGCAACTCCCGCCGAGTCTTGCAAGTTCTTTTCGATCACATGCTTCACGCTGCCTGCCGTGTCGTAGAAGGGTACTGACTCTATCCTTGGATAGCGGCGAAAGAAGTCGCGGCACTGATCGAGGGCCACGGGATGGGAATACACGCGACGCAAACTGGCAAACCTCACGCCCGGTGCTGCAATCAAGTTATGCACGATGCGCAGGGGAAACTCGGCCTGGATGAATACGTCCCGGCTGAGCAGAAGGTCAAAGTGCTCCGCCACAGATCCCGCCAGCGTGTTCTCAATGGGGATGACCGCGCCTCCCACTGACCCACGAACCACACGATCGAAAACTTCGGCTGATCGCGCACAGGGCGCGATCGTGCAACGCGGCACCATACGCAGCGCCGCTTCATGACTGAATGCCCCAGGTTCCCCCTGGATCGCAATTTTCATGAAGGCAAGTTAGCTGGCAGGAGCGGGCGAGAGCAAATCTTTTTTCAAAACGAAGGCATCGACGCCGGTGGAGTAATAGCGCGGCACGGTCTTCACGAGGAAGTAGCTGTGCTTCTTGTAGAAAGCCAACGCTGCCGCGTTGTCGACTGCGGTCTCAAGCAAAATCCAGATACAGCCCATTTCTCGGAGACGCGCTTCCGCCATCGTCAGAAGCCGCGTTCCCAGCCTGCTTCGTCGCGCATGTTCCAGGACGTCGATCGTGATGATGTGACCGCGGGTTCGGCCCGCTTCGGCGACGATAAAACCGACGGGTCCGTCCGTCCGCCCACCAGCTTCTCCCTCCCGCAGGCCTTCAGCAACCAGCGTGAATGACCGAGGGCGCCGCATGTAGGCGAGCAGTTCGGGCTGGGAATACGAAATGCCGGGGGGAAAGCATTTCTGATCAATTTCCCAGAGCACATCGAAATCCTCCCGTCGAAACTCTCGAATGGTGAAATCGACTGCGCGCATGACGAGACCCATTGTAGGGCCCCAAAAGAGAGCCAGTCTCCGATCTAGCTGAGGGCGGTCCCTGCTGCGTCAAAAATTTCCTCAGCCCTACTCTTGCTCTCTTTCTATCTTCGGACGTACCATGATGGTTAAGAGGTCTCCTTCTGTGGGGCGCCTGCTACTGATCGACGCATTGGGTGCCGCCGTCTCCCTGGGCATCTGGTATTTCGCCTTCGCGCGCTATAACCGGCGCAAGGGCGCAGCTGCGCTCCGTTGGGTGCAGATCGCTTGCCGCGGGCGGGGCAAGGTCGTTGAATCACGCTGGTCAGGAAGTTCTCGCCTGTATGCCCGCTTTCAGTTCCCTTCCCGCTGGTTTGAAAACGCCCACCTGACATTGCAGCTGCTGCCGCGTCCCCTGCCTGTGCAATGGCTGGTTAGTCACTGGCGCAAGCAGAAAGAGACGCTCACGTTCGAGGCTGACCTTGATTGTCCGCCGGCCTTCCGCCTCGAAGTCCTCAATCATCGCTGGTGCGGTCACAGTAACGGCAAGTCTTCGCACCGGGACTGTGATTGGCAGATATCACGGCCCGGGCCGGTCGTCCTGACGACCCGCGCCAAGTGGACACAAGAACTCACCCCGGTAGTGAATGCCCTGATGACCTCGCGCGAGCACAACTTCCTGAAGGTCCACTTCCGGCCGGATTCGCCGAACTTTTCTGCCACGGTCGATTTGGAATCTTTGGCCGATCCGGAGGCCGCTTCGGGGTTCCTTAGCGTTCTCCGTGAACTCGCCGCTGGTGCTTCCGCCAAACAACTTTAGTTGACCCTTTCAGGACGAAACCATCCCCGCTGGCGCTTCCCTTTTTTGCGCTATGTCAGTCTGAGCCGCAGGCAGGGCAATTTCGACTTCCAATCCGGGAAATGAATTCTGAGCACGGATGGTTCCCTGATGCAGTCGAACTGCCCGCTTGGCAATAGATAAACCCAGTCCAACTCCTCCTGAATCCCCGTCTCTCGCTTCTTCCACACGAAAGAATGGCTCGAATATCCGCAGGAGGTCTTCTGAAGGCACGCCTGGACCGTAATCTCGTACCGTGATCGTCGCCCCGTTCGCGTTTTCAGCAAGCCGGACGTCAATTGCTCCATGCTCCGGAGAATAATGAATCGAGTTGCGCAATACGTTCTCGACGGCCCGGCGCAGCAGTTCGCGATTACCGGAAACGTTCCCCGCTAGCCGTCCTACCACTCGAAGGGCGCAACCTCGATATAGTTGCGCCTCCACACCGCAATCTTCCACTGCCTCTTGCACCACCTCTCCAAGGCTCACTAATTCCATCTTGTGGGCCAGAGGATCGCCCTCCATGCGCGTCATCCCGACAATTTCCGAGACCAA
>Ga0126372_10000396_pt1 | contig 15020 bp, 10 predicted proteins | sample PanSoiMetaPlot_6_FD_92762 | JGI IMG/M metagenome (GOLD analysis project Ga0126372, IMG submission 92762) | Tropical forest soil microbial communities from Panama - MetaG Plot_6 | ecosystem: Environmental > Terrestrial > Soil > Tropical forest > Bulk soil | place: Panama | collected 2016-02-17
ATCGTCGACGCCCTCGTCGAGCCAGTAGTTCACAGTCCTGGTGGCATCCTCCGGCCCGGCCAATTGATGCAGTTGCAGCGCCCAGGACCCAGCGCCTTCCAGATACGGACCAGTCACATGCACCTTCGGCCCCGGCATCTTCCCGGATTCGATCGCCCGTCTGATTTCCAAGTCGGTGTACGGCTCGAGCGATCCGGTTGTCCGAATCGTAGTCACGCCGCCGGCCAGGTAAAGGCGCGGGAAGCTGTAAGCCATCTCCCCAAAGGAGCCAGGGCCGACCGGATAGAACATATGATCGTGCATGCCGACCAGCCCCGGAATCAGGCTGTAGCCGTGCAGGTCGAGCGCCCGCGCTTTTTGGGGAACGTTTGCCGCCGAAGCATCGCCGACCGACTCGATCTTTCCCTGGCTGAGAATCACCGTCTGATCTTCGCGCTCCGCCGCTCCGGTCCCGTCGATCACGCGCACATGGGTCAACGCCACCACCGGCGCATCAATCTTCACAAAGTTGCGAACTTCGGGAGATAGTGTCTGCGCCTCGGCTAGCCAGCAGCAACCAAGCACTATCGGAATGAATGCCTTGGGCATGATTCCTCCATGCACAGGAATTAGGCGGCAGAAATCAGGTAGCCGCGCGATACCGGGAACTTTCCTCACCCAACTTCGGCTCAAGCACCTGGCTTCTTTCCCGGCTCGCCAAGACAGGCGAGGCGATGGTCGGCCCGTCCGTTGTATCCGCCCGTGAGCTGGCATTCGAACAGACGACCAGATCGCCCTTCCCTTCAGTCGCGTCCTCATCATCGAGAGCAGCAGCATGAAGAGGAAAATGATCAGCAAACCGATGGACGCGCCGAAAACAGTCATCTCATGTTTCTTGAGGATCGAGAACCGCCCGTAGACAAATTCGATGTGTACCCAGTAAACCAACAAGGAAGTCTGGCCCAGCTGAATTAATGGGCTGAAGCCCCATCCCCCCGCTCCCCAGCGGCACCAGACATAGCTCGCAAATAATATTGCCAGCAGGATACCAACTCGAATAAGAAAGAAATTCGGGCTCGTGTGCCAGAAATCGTACACAGGATAAATCTGCTTCCCCTCATCGAGCCATCTGGCGACTGCGATCAGCAGTGCTCCCAACCCAGCAGCCAGAAGGTGAGTGAGAACCACGTGCCTCCTGCCCCATCCACTCAACAGGACGACGCCGAGCGCGAGGCCGGCGAACGCGAATCCCGCCCAGGGAAAAACCGGGAATAACCAGGCTTGAGGTTGCCCCAGGTTGTGCACACCATCGAAATATGACTCGAAAGGCCATGCTAGCCAGTTGGGGCGCCACACAGTCCACATCAGGGGGGTCACCAAAGAAATAGCCAGGCTGACAACGATGGCGGCGGCGGCCAGAATCCAATCGGAGACGGGCGCACGACCGTCGTCCTCGGCCTTCGCCCCGAACAGAACTCGGCATCCCCAGCATACTGCGCCCATGAGGACGATCGAGACACCGATGATGTTGAGGATGTCGACGCGAAGCAAATCAGTCGCTGGTGCCCACGGGAAGGCGATCAGATATTCCTGCAGACGGAACAATAGGCCAAGACCGAAAATCTCTGTGCCGCGCCGCATGGTGGTTAGCGCGACTCGGTTCGCGCGCCCTCCACGCTGCTCGAGCTTGCGCGTCATCAAAGCAAAAGAAATCCCGGCAAGAAACAGGAAAAGGGGCGCCGGCAGGGTCCCCAGCAGTTGCGACCACATGAAAAATGCGGATTTCCTGGCCGCCGGGCTAAGCCAAGAATCGTAGCAGTGCGTCTGAAACATCAAGATGCAAGCCAAGCCGCGCATCCAGTCAATGTACGTTAGCCGGGAAGGTTGGGATGGAACCTTGCCAGGAGACAAATGGAGCGACGGAGAAAAGTGTTCAGTCAAGCAGCAGCCCAAGTCAAAAATGCGGGAAGGGCGCGGGTTGTAAGCGTGCCTCAGGAAGCAGCGGGCAGTTCGAAATAGGTTTCGTCTCTCAGCACTGCCTCGATGCCCCTGGTGAGATGACTGATACCGGTCTTGGGCACAGCACCCTGCACACCGGAGTTCTTGGCCACCTCGGTCAGCTGGGGGGACAGGTACATGGTGCACATGAGCAGGCGCACACTGGGAACCGACTTGTGGATTTCCCGGGCGGCTTCCAGCCCGTTCAGCCCAGGCATAAGAAAATCCAGGACAACCAGGTCAGGAGCGAGTTCCTTAGCTTTAAGCACGGCATCGCGACCGTCTACCGCTTCGCCGCAGACCTGCCACTGTGGGTGGTGCTCCACGAGTGCACGCAAGCCATGCCGCACATGCGGATTATCGTCAGCAATCAGTATGCGTACCATCTGTATCGACTGTATCGACGATCCTTCTGTATCGACTCTATCCTGTATCGACTGTATCGACGATCCTTGGATGCTCGCCTTAGCCTTGTCGAAATCGTCTTTGGCACTATTAGTGACACCAACTCAGGGCAGAATAGTGATATTTTCCAAAAATACAAATATACCAACAAAACATTAATCGTAGGCTCGATAGCAAGCAAAATTCCGGCCGGTCACCCGTGGACGTTGTTCAAATTCAAGGTGAATCCAGAGCTGCCTTGGTTAATGGGCAACATAGGACAAGTTCAGCCATGGTTCCCGGAAAATTCTCTGACTATGTTGTTTACGAAGCCCTTTGCATCCCCGAACAGCATTAGCGTCCTGTCCATGTAGTACAAAGGATTGTCGATTCCCGCAAAGCCAGGGCTCATGCTGCGCTTGATGACCATCACTGTCCGGGCCTTATCCACATCCAGAATGGGCATGCCGTAGATCGGACTGCCGGGGTCGGTCCGGGCGGCAGGATTAGTAACATCGTTGGCGCCGACTACCAGGGCGACATCGGTCTGCGGGAAATCACCGTTGATATCGTCCATTTCGACCAAGGCGTCATACGGGATGTCAGCCTCCGCGAGCAGCACGTTCATATGCCCCGGCATGCGGCCCGCGACGGGGTGAATCGCAAAACGGACCTCCACCCCGCGTTTTGTGAGCGCGTCATACAGTTCTCGAACCTTGTGCTGCGCCTGCGCCACTGCCATCCCGTAACCCGGCACTACCACCACTTTGTTCGCCGCCGAGAGAATTGCGGCAGCTTCCTCGGCGCTGGCGGTGCGTACCGCTCGGACCTCCTGTCCCGCGGAGGCCGCAGGCTGAACCTGTCCGAATGCCCCGAACAGAACGTTCGTGAAAGAACGGTTCATCGCCTTCGACATGATCACGGAAAGAATGAATCCCGACGATCCGTCGAGCGCGCCAGCGATGATCAGCAGCTTGCTGTCGAGTACAAAGCCCATGGCCGCGGCCGACAGCCCGGCATAAGAATTCAGCAGCGAGATCACCGTCGGCATGTCGGCCCCCCCGATAGGAATGATCATCAGTACGCCAAACACCAGTGGAATCCCTATCATCGCGGGGAAGAGTGTCCGGGCGGCGGGATTGACGACGATGTAAGCCGCGATGGCGATAGCCACCGCCAATAACGCCAGATTTACAAAATTCTGTCCCTTGTATGTGATGGGCCGCTGCGGCAGGACTTCCTGAAGCTTGCCGGCCGCCATCAGGCTGCCCGTAAAGGTGAGCGAGCCAAGAATGACTTCGATTGCGAGCACCGACATCGTGAATCGGGGTACGTCGGGAGAGCGCAGGTAAAATTCCGAAGTACCCACCAGCGTGACGCATAACGCGCCAAAAGCGTGGCTCAAGGCGGTTCGCTGGGGCACCGCCGTCATCTGCACCATCCCGAGCGGGACACCCACGATGGTGCCCAACACGAGAGAGATTGCGATCCACTTGTAATCTACGATGCCGTGGCGCAGCAACGTTCCACCAATCGCTATCACCATTCCGATTTCGCCAGCCAGAACCCCGTGCCGGGCAGTGCTCGGGCTGCTCAGCCATTTGAGTGAAAGGATGAACAGAATGCTGGCTATCAGGTACAGGACTTCGATCAAAGTCTGGCTGGTCAGCGGTGTCACTAGGCCTTCGACCCCGATGATGGCGCCCCTTCTTTTCCTGGGCGGCTGGACTTGAACATCTTGAGCATACGGTCGGTAATCAGAAATCCCCCTACTACGTTGCTGGTGGCAGCGACAATTGCGATCGTGCCCAATACAGTGGAGAAGGTGCTCCTGCGTTCACCCACCAGAACGATTGCCCCAACCACGGCGATGGCATCGAGGGCATTCGTCAGGGACATGAGGGGAGTATGCAAGAGAGGCGAAACTCGCCGGATTACTTCAAAACCGATGAACGCGGCGAGCATGAATATGAACAGTGCATCAATTAAGTTCGAACCCATACGACTCCAATCGTCAGGAGGCGGCCGAAACCGGCAGGGGCAGGCCAAGGAACTCTCGCACCCGCTGGTTTACGATTTGCCCATCTTTCGTGAGGAGCGTCTCACGCGGGATTTCGTCCTCCAGGTTGAGTTGTAGTTTGCCGTCTTTCACCAAGTACAAGAGAAATGCAGTAATATTGCGCGCATACATCTGGCTGGCATGATAAGGAACACCGCTCGCCAGGTTGATCGTGCCCAGGATATTGACACCGTGCCGGACGATGGTTTGGCCGGCCACCGTGAGTTCGCAATTGCCACCCCGTTCGGCAGCCAAATCGAAAATAACCGAGCCCGGGGCCATGGCCTCTACCATCTCCCTGGTCACCAGAACGGGAGACTTTTTTCCAGGGATCACCGCCGCCGTGATGACTACATCGCTTTCTGCCACCACCCGAGCCAGCAATTCGCGTTGACGAGCGTAGAAGGATTCGTCCTGCGCTGTTCCGTAACCACGGGCATCTTGTGCATCCTTGGCCTCGACCGCAAGTTCCAGAAACCTTCCCCCCAGGCTGTGCACCTGCTCTTTGGCCGCTGGGCGCATGTCATAGGCGGAAGCTACGGCTCCCAGCCGACGCGCGGTGGCGATTGCCTGCAACCCCGCCACTCCGGCTCCGATGACGAACACGCGTGCCGGCGTGATGCTGCCAGCTGCTGTGGTCAACATGGGAAAAAGCCGCGGCAGGGCATCGGCAGCCGCCAGAACCGCCTTATAACCACAAATTGTGCCCATCGAAGAGAGCGCATCCATGCTTTGTGCTCGCGTGATGCGGGGAATCAGCTCCACCGCAAACGAAGTCACGCCCGAGTCGGCAACCTGTTCGAGCACTTCCAGCGTGCCGAGCGGTCGCAGGAAGCCGATTACCACTTGCCCAGGCCGGAGCAATGGGAGATCTTTCTGGCCAGTCACGTCGTTCGAACCGTAACAAAGAACCTGAACAATAACATCGGACCTTCCGAATACAGCGGCTCGATCGGGTTCGATCTTCGCGCCCTTTTCCACATACGATTTATCGGTGTATCCCGCATGTTCCCCAGCTCCCGTTTCGACCAGCACCTCAAACCCTGCCTTCACCAGGCTAGGAACCACCGTGGGAACCAGGGCTACGCGGCGTTCGCCGGGGTACGATTCCTTCGGAATACCAACAATCACAGTTCGTCCTTTCCGTCTACCGCCACGAAAACAGACAATCCTAAACTATTTCACATCTTCCCGGTTCGCTACCGCCTGCTCAAATCTGGTGGATCCCCCGGGTGAGGACCGTGCTTTATTTCGAGCGCGGGCAAAAACTCAGCAGGAAGGACAGGAAGGTCGACATAGGGAAATTCTTGCTTTCCTTGGTGGCGATTGATTTCTACACGGGCATAGCCGTTTTGCGGGCGGGGCTGAAGAATGGCGTTTTCACTACTGTCACGCCTACTTTCAGACGGATACCCTCAATAGTGAGCTCCATCTGCAATTGGTTTCCCAGGCGGGCATGGCCGGTCTCGATGCTGGCGAGGGCGATCATTTTCTTGAGCAGTGGCGACCAGGTGGTCGACGTTGCCTTGCCGACTTGTTTACCGCCGTCATAGACGGGTACATGCACACGTGAAGCCTGGCTGGGAGCCTGTGGTGCTAGACCAAATTTATCGTAGAGTTTTTCGACCTCTGTCCAGTGAATCTCCAGACCAACCAGCTGGCGCGGGACACCGGTTTTGCTGTCTTTCTCCAGGGCGGAGCGGCCAATGAAATTTTCCTTCTCGAGGTCGACCAACTTGCCGAGTCCGAGCTCGTAGGGTGAATATTTCTGTCGAGCAATTAAGGCTTTCTTACTGCTAATGTAGTCCACTTCGATCAGGAGCAGTCCGGCTTCAATTCGGGCCACGTCGAGAGCCAGCATGCCTACTGCGTGCAAGTCGAAGGCTTTACCTTTTTCCATGAGGGCGTCCCAGACGTTGACGGCCTTGTTCCAGGGTATCCAGATCTCGTAACCCAGATCGCCAGTGTAGCCGGTGCGCGAAATATCGACGGCAACGCCGCCAATTTTTCCGCTGGTCATGCGGAAATATTTCAAGTTGCTGATATGGGCGTCGGCCACGGCCTGCAAAAGCTTGGCCGACGTCGGTCCCTGAAGAGCAAGAGCCGCGGTCTTGTCCGAGATGTCCTCGATTTGGACATCCATGTTGAGGCCGTTCTGTCGGAACCAGCGGAGGCTGGGGTCGGCCGCCGTCCAGCGATATTTGTCTTCACCGAGGCGCGTGATCGTACCGTCGTCAATGACTTTACCGTGCTCGTCACACCAGCAGCAGTAAATCACCTGGCCGACGGCCACTTTGTTGATGTCGCGGGTGATAATCCGGTTGACCAGCTTTGTGGCGTCGCGCCCGGTGATCAGATATTTGTAGAGCGGCGTAATATCGATGAGCGCGGACGCGTTGCGAATTGCGTTGTACTCGTGCTCATGGTGCACCTCGTAAACGCTCACCGTGTAGTATCCGGACCACTCGCGGTAATTCAGGCTGTGACAGAGAGCGAAGGTACGTTCGTGAAATGCCGTTCCGACAGGCAAAGAAATTCCTCGCGCTCCGGTTTGGAGTCGGCCGATATATTAACCGTTCCAGGTAGAGAAGAACAAATCCAGCAGTATATGTGACTACTGGTCATATATAACGGTAACTATCGACAGATCAGTTGATTCAAAATAGAATGTGGAGTCATTTTCTGAGGGCATTCACTCGTTTCCCATCGCAGGCTGGCGGCCAGGCGACTGATTGCGGATAACGGAAGCTGCCCTCGAGCTGCCCTCGAGAGGATTATGGCTGTAGAAAATGGATCGCAATCGAGATACGACGTTATCGTCATCGGCGGCGGGCACAATGGTCTGGTGAACGCCGCCTACCTCGCGCGCGCAGGCAAGAAGGTCCTGGTGTTGGAACGGCGGCACGTGTTGGGGGGAGCCGCGGTCACGGAAGAAATTTTTCCCGGATTCAAGTTCTCGGTCTGCTCCTATGTGGTCTCGTTGTTGCGCCCGGAAATCATTCGGGACCTCGATCTGCCCCGTCACGGGCTTGAGATTCTTCCCCTCGATGGGACGTTCACGCCGATGCCAAATGGTGATTATCTCTGGCGTGTGAATGACCACGGGAAAACGCATCGAGAGATTGCGCGACATTCGAAGCTGGACGCAGAAGCTTACGATGAATTCGGCAAGGCGATGCAGGCCATGTGCCGGTTCGTGAAGCCGATCCTCAGCATGGTGCCTCCCGACCCCACCACTCTGAATCCTCGCGAACTCATGAAGCTGGTGTTTCTCGGGCGGCGATTCCAAGGAATGACGACCGAGGACAGATACAACCAGGTGCAGCTGATGACGATGAGCGCCGTCGACTTTCTCGACCAGTGGTTCGAGACCGATGTGCTCAAGGCGACCATGTCGGCCTCGGGAATCATCGGGACATTTCTGGGCGTGCGCTCGCCGGGGACCGCCTATGTCCTGCTTCACCATTACATGGGCGAGATCGATGGCGCCTTCCGCTCGTGGGGATTCGCGCGCGGCGGCACGGGAGCCATCTCTAATTCCATTGGCGCCGCAGCCAAAGAAGCTGGCGCGGAGATACGAACGAAGGCTCCAATTGCGCGAATCCAAGTGAAGGATGGGAAGGCGAGAGGCGTGGTGCTCGAGAACGGCGACGAGATCTACGCTGACGTTGTTTCTTCCAGCGTGGACCCGCGAATGACCTTTATAAAACTGATGGAGCCGGACAAGCTGCCGGACGAATTTGTGGAGGAAGTTCAGCGTTATAAATTCCGGGGATCGTCAGGCAAGGTCAATCTGGCGCTGGATGCCCTGCCGGAATTCAAGTGCATTCCCGGTGCCGGAGCGCACTTGCGCGGCGCGATTTCGATTTCCCCCGCCGTCGAGTATATGGAGCGCGCTTACGATGACGCCAAGTACGGGAACTTCTCCCGGCGGCCGTATATCGATATGGTCATTCCTTCACTGACCGACCCATCGGTGGCGCCGCCGGGAAAACATGTGATGTCCTGCTTCGTGCAGTATGCGCCTTACAAGCTGCGGCCGGGTTTCGATTGGGATGAGCAGCGCGAGGCATTCGGGAACAACGTCATCGATACCATCTCGGAATATGCACCCAATCTGAAGAACATAATCATCGACAAGCAAGTGCTTACACCGCTCGATCTGGAGCGGGAATTCGGGTTGAGTGAAGGCAATATCTTCCAGGGAGAGCTCTCGCTCGAACAGTTGTTCTTTCTCCGTCCCGTACCAGGATGGGCACAATATCGCACCCCGATCAAGAACCTTTATATGTGTGGATCGGCAACCCACCCGGGCGGCGGTATCATGGGCGCGAATGGGCGGCTGGCGGCGCTGGAAATCCTGAAGGACTCGAAGGGGGCCGCCTGATATGGCGGAACGGCGCAACGCGGTTATCGTTGGTGGCGGACACAACGGGCTGGTCACCGCCTTTTTTCTCGCCCAGGCAGGATTCAAGCCGCTGGTCCTCGAGCGTCGACAACAGACCGGCGGCGCCGCGATCACCGAAGAGTTCGCTCCTGGGTTTCGGTGTTCCACGCTGGCGCACACCGCGGGGCCGATTCGGCCAGACATCATTCGTGATATGCAACTGGAGCGCCACGGGCTTCAGCTGATCACGCCTGACGTGGGAGTGGTTGCGCTTACTCAGGACGGACGATCGCTCACTCTCTACAACGACCTTGGGCGATCGTGGCCGGAAATTGCGAAATTTTCTCAAAAGGACGCCGCCAAATACGCAGACTTTGGCCAGTCGCTCGAAAACATGGGCAACGTCATTGCTGATGCCCTGCGATTGATTCCTCCGAACATCGAGAATCCATCCGCCAGCGATCTTTGGGGGATGCTGCGGACCGGACGCGCCATTCGTAAGCTGGGAAAGAAAGATATGTACCGGCTGCTGCGCTGGGCGCCCATGGCAGTTGCCGACTTGGTGGCCGAATTTTTCGAGACGGAACTGCTCCGAGCTACCGTCGCGGCGCGGGGGATTTTCGGCACATTTTTCGGGCCCTGGTCGGCGGGAAGCAGCCTGGTGCTGCTGATCCGCGCCGCCGGCGATCGTCATCCGGCAGGATCGGCTTTCTTCGCGGCGGGGGGCATGGGTGCACTCACGCAAGCCATGACGTCGGCCGCCAAGCAGGCCGGGGCTGAGGTGCGCACCGACGTGGAGGTGAAGGAAGTCCGAATTAAGGACGGGGTTGCGAAGGGAGTGGTGTTAGCCAGTGGCGAGGAGATCGAAGCCAGGACAGTGATCTCCAATGCCGATCCTAAGCGGACATTTCTGAAGCTGGTCGATCCCGCGCATCTGGGGCCCGATTTTGTACAAAAGGTGCAGAACTATCGTGCGCCGGGGACGGTTGCCAAAATCAATCTCGCGCTCTCCCGATTACCCGAATTCACCGCTCTGAAAGGCTCCACGAACGGCGCGATGAGGGCTCGGATTCACATCGGGCCGGAGATTGATTACCTCGAAAGGGCGTTTGATGAGTCCAAATATGGCAAGTTTTCGCGCCAGCCATATCTGGAGATTACGATTCCCTCCTTGACGGACTCCTCGCTGGCACCCGCGGGCAAGCATGTGATGTCGATTTATATGCAGTACGCGCCCTTTAACCTGAGAGATGGCGATTGGGAGAGTCAGCGCGGCGCTCTGGGCGATACTGTCCTGAATACGCTGGCCGAATATGCGCCCGGTCTCCCTCAACTGGTGCTTAATGCACAGATCATCACACCGAAAGATCTCGAAGCAACTTATGGGCTGTCCGGCGGACACATTTTTCACGGCGAGCTGGCACTCGATCAGTTCTTCACCATGCGGCCGTTGCTCGACTGGGCGCAGTATCGCACGCCGATCACGAACTTGTATCTATGTGGTTCGGGCACGCACCCGGGAAACGGCCTGACCGGCGGCTCAGGGGCAAATGCGGCGCAGGCCATCGTGAGAGAAATGAAAAAAGGGGGGTCGTCTTCTCTGTGACGCCAGCCCTTTCCTGGTTCTTGCGACGGGCCTTTAGTCAAACCCTGCAGCGGATTCTCCCGGCAATAACTATTTCGTGCTGAGTACGGTGAGCGGAACCGAGTTCATGGGAACCCATATAACGGGAAACGACTCGATGAAGGGCATCGCTGAGCGGGGAGAACTCTGCAGATAAGTTCCCTAATAACAACTCACGCCAGCCGCTCCACCGAGCGCAGGTCTTTTTTCAGGGAGCCGGCTCGGCATTTTTCAAAGCATCATCCATGCCCTGATTGGTTTTTCCCGGGGCTCCTTCGATCAGACGCCAGCCGTCATCGTAGTGGCGAAACGAGACGGTGGATTTGTATAGCAGACTGCCCTCGACCAGGGCGGCGCCAAATTCGTTGACCGGCATCCATTTCCAGTTGAAATCGACATCGGCGGAATTGCCAGCGCGGTCGATGCCGGTCACGCTGATCAACTGCCGCTGGGCGGTGGTCACGGGAAAATACCGGGAAGAGGAAGCAGTTTTCGATATCAGCGGTTGAACCGTTTCCACTCCCAGGGGCGTGAGCGCCACCTCCCAACAGGGCGGAGGCGCGGTTTGGGGTGGGCATGCCGCACTCGCTCCGGTAATCCATCCGCGGCGCTGGAGTACCAGGTATTCAGGAGAGAGGTACTCCTTATTGCCGATAATGCCCAGACGAAAGAAGAATTGCTGCGGTGTCTTGAACGTTGGAGAACCAGCGATCAGGTCGGAAGCAAGACGGCGCGTGAGGAAATCACGCGGCGAACAAGCCACCGCCAGCAGACAGCACACCGCAATCGCTAAGAGTTTTCCCTGGGGCATCCCGCGTTAACGACTAACGATTGTAAACAGGCGGGAGCTTTCGCGCGGCAAAAAAGGAACAGAAGCAATCTGGCCATCGAACTGGCGGGCCCAGCGGCCGGGAATGCGCGTACCACAATGGGGACAAGAACCGTCGGGGGTGAGGCGGTAATCTTGAACCAGATAACTATAGCGTTTCACCAGAACTTTTCCACACTTCAGGCAGCGCGTGTCCTCCAGGTCACTAACCATGCCCGGTAGATTGCCAGCGTAAACAAAGTGTAGACCGGACCGCTGGCCAATCTCTGCCGCCCGCAACAAGTCCTCCGGCCGCGTATCGCTGGGATCGGTCATCTTGTAATCCTTGTGGAACGCAGTCACGTGCCAGGGGATGTCCGGTGATACGCTCACCAGAAATTCGGCAAGCTGCCTGAGCTCGTCATCGGAGTCATTGAAGCCGGGAATAAGCAGGGTTACGATCTCGAGCCAAATGCCCATCTCATACAAGCGGCGAATGGTATCGAGAATGGGTGCGAGCCGGCCTCCTAGCGAGCGGTAGTGACGATCGTCAAAGCTTTTTAGATCGACTTTGTAAAGATCGATCCAGGGGCGCAAAAATTCGAGCACTTGCGGAGTGCCGTTTCCGTTCGACACGAACGCGGTCAACAGGCCGGCTGCTTTGGCTTCCTTAAAGACCGCCACGGCCCATTCGCTCGTGATCAAAGGCTCGTTGTAAGTGCTCACCAGAACTTTTCCGCCCTGGCGAAGAGCGTCAGCCACCAACTGTTTCGGGGTTGCTTCTAACGGGGGTGATACCGCGCTTGGATCTCGAAGCGCTTGGGAGGTGACCCAGTTCTGGCAGTAGGAGCAATGCAAATCACAGCCCAGCATGCCAAAGCTGTAGGCCAGAGCGCCGGGATAAGCGTGAAAAAAGGGCTTTTTTTCAATGGGGTCGCATTGTACGCCGCCAACATATCCCCAGGGAACGTATAACCGGCCACCTTTGTTGTAGCGGACTTTGCAAACACCCGGCTGGCCTTCGGGAATCGGGCAACAGTGGCCGCAGGAGAAACAGCGGATGCGATTACGATCTAGCTTTTCGACCAGCTCAGGGGCCGCCTCGCGGACCCGTTCATCAAGGATTTCGCGCAGGGTGGGCATGACGACCTATCCATACTTTATTTTAGCGCCGAATGGATCATCCGTGGCTGCTCGTTCGGTTTAGTCCTGGCCACAAAACTACAAGTCAGTTCTTGGAAGTGCTGCGACCGAGAGGCACCTGGGGGGTCCCCCGGTGCTGGCTGATCCATTGGTTCGCTTCTTGTTCGGCTTGGGTGACTTGAGTATTAGTCATGCGGGAGGCGAGAGTGACGACGCGGTACTTGCTGGCTTCGTCTCCGCCGGCACGGGCCAGAACCGACCAGAAGTAAGCTCTGGTGAGATCTTCCGGTACACCACGTCCAGCCCAATAGTAGGCGCCAAGAGTCGCTTGCGCGACCACATGTCCCTGGTTTGCGGCTTTTTCGAACCAGCGGACGGCTTCGGAATAGTCCTGCTCGACTTCATCACCCTGAGCGTAACGAGCTCCAAGAACGAATTGCGCTACTGGATCTCCCTTATCAGCCAAACCGCGAAGGTCAGAAAGTGTGGTCGGTTGTGCCGGCGGCGCTTCCCGTCGGGACGGCGGCGCGACAGTGGCAGCAGGAGCGGCCTGCTCGGTCCGCATGAGCAAGGTGACGGAAGCGCCGATCGCGGCAAGAATCAAGACAACGGCGGCCACCCGAAGAATCGTCTCGCGCGGAACGGATTTTTCCTGCACAGCCTGTTCCTGAGATGCCGGAGCTTCCGTCTGTCTGGATGGAGGCGTAGGAATGGCTTGGATGATTATCTCGGCCAAGCGGTCCAGCGCTACCAGGTCACTTTCCTCAAACGCGTACGCCTGAGGGGAAAATACCTCGAGCAGTCCAACAACCATGCCGGAGGTCAGCAACGGAACCGCAACCATGGAACGAATACCCAGTGCCCGACAAGACTCGCGGTCGACGAGAGGATTCGTTTCCGCGTCATCGCAGCGCTGCATTTTGGCAGTGCGTACGCACTCGCCGGAGAAACCGGAGCCGACCTTGAAACGCGCGCCGATACCAGGAGCTTCTCCGGCGGAAGCTTGGCATACCATCTCCTCCCCCTTGCCGAGGGCAACAGCTGCGCCGGAGGCAGCTGTTAGCAGCCGGGCACGGTCGGCGAGGAATTCGAGGGCCGCCGGCAGCTTGTTTCCCAGGTCCTCGACGTGACTGCGAATCGCGTTTAGGGTTGGCGCATCGGCTAGGGAACGAGGGGTCTCGGCTCGGGTGGCGGGTGTTTCCATTCGATCGCCGATGCCGGGTTCGGCATCGGAATCGTTCGTCTTCGAAAGTGTATTGAAAAGCAACCACGAGTTGAGTTGGCGAAGTGAGGCTTCCGGCATCATCCCAAATCGGATGCCACAACGGCCGGAGGCATCGGTCCATACCACGGTTCCGGTGGTATTGATGTACGTCCTGGTCTCTGCCAGATCCAAGACGATATTTAGGCAGCAGTTGACTTCAAACGCAGAGTCCAACTGCAACGACATACCTTCCGGGCAGATGTCGCGGATCTCACTCAAGTCAAGCACCATGCCTCCACTGAGGCCGCTAAAAGTGGCATAAGCCGAACTGTGAACCTTGTGGCGGACAGAACGCCGGCGATCGCCAGTCTTGGCTACATCTTGAAGAATCGACAGGGGGGAAGTTGCCATATCGGGTCGCCTACATATTACCCCGGCCGGCGATGATCACAAAGGCGATGATCACAAAAACGTGAATCTGCGGGCCAGGCAATTTCCATGACACCTGACGGCTGCTTGGGGTGGAATCGGCGTGGCTGGCCTGGCGGGCTAGGTGGCCAACGGATATGCCGGCAAGTAGCTACACGCTGGCCGCTTCCTGAGGATCGAAGACCTCGAGGGCAAAGGAGAGTACCTCGAATCGACCGAGGGCCCGCCGGGAATGGTGGGGGAGAATCATGCCTACGCCCAGGTGACGGCAGGTGATGCCGTTCGACGTGCATATCAGATTCGGCATCGCCCCAGACCAGCACTTCGCCGATCGATACGCGCTCGGTCGAGGTACCAGTACGGGTTTGAAGGCGAATGCCAAGACCGGGAGCGGTGCGGCTGGCGCACGCACGGCCAACCCGCCCCCCTTTGAACGTCATCGAGCATTTTCAATGAATCCGCCGAGCCCCCGCGCAAACGTGCCAGGCTCAGCCATGCCCGGCTTCCACAGGCCAAGCAATAAAGGCATGTCGCACCATCAGCCTGACTGCTGATGGACCTTAGCATGCGATAGATACTGCCAACGCCGCCTTCCATTTCATGAGCCAGCCGACAGGAAGGCTGGGTCTACCACACGCGACATGCGTTGGCCTTTACCATTGGCTGCCCAGCTTTGCATTTGAAGGCGCGAGCGAAATCTTCATTGTTTTGGACTGCTCCGTTCACGCGATAGCGACCCGGGGAATGGGGATCGATCGTCGCCAACAGGCGCGAGCTTTCCGGACTGCGATTCTCACACCATATCTGCGCGTATCCGAGAAAGTAGCGCTGCTCGGGGGTGAAGCCCGCTATCAGCTGGTTCTCTCTGGAGTCAGGTTCCTCAGCACGCTGCTTGTTCAATGCTGCAAGCGCGACTCGCAGTCCGCCATTATCCGCGGTGTTCTCACCTAGAGTCAGTCGGCCGTTCAGGTGGACATCGTCGACCGCGACGAACGAGCTGTATTC
>Ga0126372_10000398_pt1 | contig 15005 bp, 12 predicted proteins | sample PanSoiMetaPlot_6_FD_92762 | JGI IMG/M metagenome (GOLD analysis project Ga0126372, IMG submission 92762) | Tropical forest soil microbial communities from Panama - MetaG Plot_6 | ecosystem: Environmental > Terrestrial > Soil > Tropical forest > Bulk soil | place: Panama | collected 2016-02-17
GAACGTAGACAACTGACGCATGAAAAAACAAATGTGATCGCGTTTTCCGCTTCAGCGAGGGGCGACCGAATCGTGTTCGGCATAGAAAATCCGCAGACCGAAGTCGTGGACGACGAGTCCCGGCGCAACGGTCTTCTGATCTCAACCCAGCCCCTGACACAACTGATTGCTGGACGCATCCAGGCCTGCTGCCAACAACTGTTTGTTCTGGATGCCGCACAAAACAGAGCGCGGTCTCTGCATGTGCAGGGGAAGCTTTGGCAGGATCCATTGCAATTGAATGTCTCACCCGATGGAAGATACCTGATAGTGAAGACGAATGTGGTGACCTTTCCAGCTCTCTGGAGCGGCTACACGAACGAAGGGCTAAAAGAGCTTCTCGCGCTTGCAGTGCCGAACGGCAGCGCCACGTCGTACATCGACCGCTACGAAATCATCGATGTCGGAAGCGATTCCAGCAGATACCTGCTCGATTCTCCTGCTGCCGGCCTTTCGGATCTGGTTTGGTCCCCCGATTCCCGCTCCGTCATCGTGGCCGGACTGTTTCTCCCTCTGAATGTTCAGGATGAGGCTGAGCTAGCGGCGAGAAAAACACGGATCTTCACGGTCGAGATCAAGATTCCTCAGCAGGAAATTGTGGAGATCAGGGACAGCGATCTGAAACTTCTCGGGTGGGATCCCACGCGGCGAATACTGAGATTCAGAAAGACACGAAATGAAAATCCGAGCGGAGACGATGCCGTGCTCATCTATTACCGGAGGCAGGCCGGTCGATGGCAGAGTTTCACCCCGGAAACTGCCGATTCCGTTTCCCTGCTTCCAGACATACGTGCAGAGCAGGACCTGAACACACCTCCTCGAATCGTTGCCGAAAACCCGCTGACGAAGCAACCCAGTCTAGTTCTCGATCTGAATCCTCAATTCAAAGACATTGGTTTTGGCAGAGTGGAAGAGATCAGCTGGAGTGGCGGTGGAGGGCGGCTCGTGCACGGCGGGTTGTACTTGCCGCCCGACTATGTCCAGGGTCGTCGGTACCCGCTCGTCATTCAGACCCACGGGTTCGATCCCCACGGTTTCTGGATTGATGGGTCATTTACCACCGGTTTCGCTGCCCAGGCGCTTGCTGCCAGAGATATCGTCGTGTTGCAGGTGCCGGACAGTCACGACGCGATGGCCACGCCGGATGAAGCTCCCTTGATGGTCAAAACCTATGAGAAAGCCATCGACTTCTTGGAGACCCGGGGCATCATCGACCGCAAACACGTGGGCATTATAGGCTTCAGTCGCACCTGCTTTTATGTGAAGTACATGCTTAGCCATTCCGGATATCCCATTGCGGCCGCAGTTGCCGACGATGGAATTGACGGGGGATATTTCTCTTATGTAGCGCTACCGAACCTTGATGATCACTACGATCACCTTCTCGGTGCGGCGCCGTTTGGAGAAGGGTTGTCCACCTGGTTGCAACGTTCGCCCAGCTTCTTGCTAGATAAAGTCCATACGCCGTTGCGCGTTGAAGCCAACAGCCCTGAGTCAATCCTCGAGCAGTGGCAATGGTTCGCAGGCCTTGCCCGGCTTGGCCAGCCGGTTGAGTTCATCTACCTCCCCGAGGGAGATCACATCTTGGAGAAGCCTTGGGAACGGCTGGTTTCACAGCAGGGAAATGTTGAGTGGTTCTGCTTCTGGCTCAAAGGTGAGGAAGACCCTGAGCCTAGAAAGGCCAAACAGTATGTCCGTTGGCGCAAATGGAAGAGGCTTTCCGGTGCCAACCAGTGAGAAGGGGCACGCGTCGACGGCAACGCCCCTTCCCACTTCGAGTGTGTCTTACTCATCGGCTTCGTATGCACCGACGGTCACCTTCGTCCGGCTCAAGTCCGGATTGGGGCTGATCTGCTTGCCGAGTGACTGAATCGCCTCGGTCGCTTTGCTGAGCAGCGTGACTTCAGGTTTCTTGTATTTCATCGTGTTGTACCTCCTTTCTTAGATTGTCTCTTTGGGTGTCCACCTGATCAGGTTCATTAACCTTTTGCCCCTACGATTGTTCCGAGTTTTGCGTGCTATTCATCCGCTTCGTACGCGGGCACCGTGAACCGATGCATCGCTTGCGAATCGGCGTTGGGTTGCAGAGTCTTGCCTATTCCCTGTACGACGGCAGGGGCGGCTCCGAGCGGTGTAATTTCCGGTTTGCTGTAGTTCATAGGGTTTACTTCCTTTCGTTTCACAGTTCTCCCCTCCGACTTGGCTGCGCGGTCAAGTGGCTGCCCTCGAAAGCCTTGCCGGTGGAAGATCTCGCTTGTCTCCTTCCCCTTCGTTCAATTTCGCCCGTCCCATGATCTGAGCTCGCACATGCCTGAGCCAGGTCTCAACCGCGATGGTGCGCATGAGGGGCACCACGGGTACCGCATGTCCCTGGCGTGCTTCTTCGATGGTTTGGGCAAGTCTCTGCTGATCGACAATCCCTAATTCGGAGCTCACCAGGATCCGTCTCATTCGCTGAAGATGGGCCCAGTCGCCTGAGATTGCTGCCAATGGGGCACGTGAGACATAAGCTTTCCGACTGCGGTTCAGAATCTCGTCCGGAACGATGCCAACGAGAGCACGGCGCATCAAAGATCGGCGATGTCCGGGTCGGAGTAACTGTTCCCGCGGAAGTGCATAGAGAAATTCCAAGAGATCACGGTCGAGGTATGGATAGGTCTTCTGAATGCAGGGAGGCGGGGCCAACGGCTCGCAGGCCAGTTGCCGTTGTAGACCATGGAGCGTGCTTATATTTTCCTGGAAGGACGGAAGTGGCCCAAGAATCGACAGTCTTGCTTCGTATCCCTCGAAGGCACTCCGGTTTCTTTTGACGAAAGCCGGGTCAAGCCAAGGAGCGGGCAATTTGTGGCTCGGAGTGCCAGCCAGCGCAGTCGGCAAGAATCGTCGAGCCGACGCAAAGAATAGGTGGAACCAAGGAACTCGCTGATTGAGTGCCCAGACTTTCAATTGATGCGCAAACTGACGAATTTGGGCCCTGGCGAGCAGGTCTGCAAGCTCGGGTAGAGGCGTGGGGACACCTCCGGTCACTTCGTCGCCGCCGGTGCCCGAGAGTAGGACACGACAGCCACTGGATTGGAGATATCTGGCAAAGTCGCTGCCCGCTGCTTCTCCGGATGCAGGTGTCACCGCAAAGGGGCAATTGAGTTCGTCGCTGTGGACCTTCGGTTCTACGCCTACATCGATGTGCAGACCACTCCGGCCTCGCTTGGCTTCGACTTTCTCGAAATATGGCCGTTCATTCCAATTTGGCTCCGAGTCGTTGTAGTAGGACACGGTTTCAAGAAGCGGGGCTTCCGCCTCACCGTGCTGCCGGATTTTATCCGCCATGCATACGATGGAGGATGAATCCATGCCGCCGCTGAGTTCGGCAAGAACCGGCGAATCGGACCGCAGCCGGCGGCGCACGGCTTCCGTGAAAACCGCGCGAAAGTGCTCTTCATACTCACCATCCGTGCCATAGCGAATTCTCTTCGCTGGATCGAAATCCCAGTATTTCGTCACCTTCCGAGTTCCGCGCGTTAAGCGGACAAAGGACGACGGCGGAACGGCGTAGATCCCCACGTATGGAGTCAGGTGGGTTGCCGGGAAGAATGAGAGCCAGCCGGCAATGTACTCCTCCTCCAGCTTAAGCGGCTGTCGTGAAAACAGGACCAGAGGATCAAGGATGGTGCACCACGTAACTTGGTACTCTCCGACTAAGTAATAAAGATGACGCGTGCCAACGAAGTCCTTTGCCAGTACGAGGGAGTGATCCTGGGGATGCCACGCAGAAAGCGCCCAGTCGCCGATCAACTCACGGAACGTATCGATTCCCCAGCGGTCGTACCCTGCCGCGACGACCTCCAGATCCGTCGAGTCCGGTGAAAGCTCGCCTGCCAGCCTTTCGATGAGGTCTTCCCGGTTATCAAGCCGTCCATCCCAGGTGATTGCCGCTCCCGATTTCGAGACGCCAGGCTGCGTTTCTCGGCGCGCCTCCTTCGTGGCCGGAAAGGCCCGATAGAGAATCCCGAAGTTGTCTTGACAGATGTAACCTTCTCCATCACACCCGTAGGGTGCGAGCACAGGGCGAGCCGTCTTGAAATCGCGACAATCAACTGGCTTCCCATCGAAGTTGCACTTGCCAAACTGAACGCTCATCGGCTTAGTCTTTCTGCAAAACGGCAAGTTCCTAACACTTGTCGAGCACTGCGTACATTTCGCGCATGTATGGCTTGTCGTTGACAACACGGCCGTCGACTTCGACCCAGGCGTGTGCCTTAAATGGCATCTGCTGGGCCCCGAGAACCATTTGTGCAGGTACTCCAGACTGCCTCAGAAGGCACGTGGTAGCTGCGCACCGTTGCAGGCACAGCACCTCTTTCCAGTACCAAATACAGGCCAAGTCGACTGCCGAGCCGATCCGTTCGACCGCGTTGGCGGGAACGGTCGTTCCCCGGATCGGATAGCTGCGTACTTTTTCGTACAGCGCTTGGAAGTCCCCCTTCGCTAGGTAGAGATCGAACTGAATCAACCGCAGGTACGCGCGGAGCACAATAAAAGACATAGCGACAAAACCTCACTTCACACCGTCAGTTGCAACTGGTCGCAAAGGAATGCCATGCGATCTGTGAGCGCTTCGATTCGCTCGCTTAGCGGCAACACCGGGGAATGCCCGCGATATCGGCTGTAGTCGAGAAGAATCGGATGGTCAGACAGGTTCGCTGTTTGCAGTCTGGCCGTCATCTTTCGTGCGTGCAGCGGATTGCAGTTCTGGTCCAAATCACCCGAGACCAGCATCGTGGCGGGATAGCCAATGCCATCACGGACGTTGTGGTACGGCGAGTAACGCAACAGCGCTCGGAAGTCATCTGCAGTCTCAGCAGTCCCGAACTCGTCTTTCCATACGTGTGCGTGATCGAAGAGGTGATAACGGAGCATGTCGAGCATCGGCACCATGCAGACAACTGCGCAAAACAACTCCGGCCGCTGCGTCATCGCCGTACCTACGAGCAACCCGGAATTGGAGCCGCCGAAAATGGCGAGTTTGCCGACTTGAGTTCGCCTAGTTTCAAGGAGCCATTCCGCAGCAGCGATGAAGTCATCGAACGCCACCTGGCGATTGCGCCGCTTCGCGGCTTCGTGCCACGCAGCACCAAATTCCGAGCCTCCGCGAATGCTAGGCAGGGCAAATAGACACCCTCTTTCGACCAGGAAGGCCACAAACACGCTGAACTGTGGCGTCATGGGAACACCCCAACCGCCATAAGAAGTCATGATCGTGGGAGAGGCTCCGGCGTCCGGAATGTCAGCGCGCCCCAGCAGGAACATCGGAATTTGCGTTCCATCTTTCGCCGGGAAGGAAAGCCTAGTGTGGCGGAAGTCCGTAGAGTCATACGGTAGTTTTCGCTTCGCCCAGATCGTGACAGTTGAGTCCGATTGGCGACAAATGCACGTTTCGATCGGCTTCGTGAAGGATTCTCGCTCGATGAAGAGTTCCTGACCATCTTCAGAGCTTCCCAGTAGGCGCGCCGTCTCGTTGGTGTCGACTGATACTTGCCCGACGCGCTTGCCCGACAGATCGAAGATCTCGATCACGGTTTCGCACCCTCCGAGGTAGGAGACAAAGATTCTGTCTTCGTTAGCAATCCAACTCTGAATACGCGAACCGCGGTGAGGAACAACGTCGACGAATTCGGTTTCGGAGTCCGCGTAACGACGAACCTCAACGATCTTCAAGTTCGGGGCGTCGCGATCGGTGATAGCCAAGATGCGGTCGTGATTGAGGAGAATTGGCCCGAACTGGTAAGCTGCGTTCCGAATTACGCCTTCCGGCTCATGCGGACTCCCGAACTTCCATAAGTAGAAGTCGGAGCAAATGTTCTCCCCAAACCGAATGACGAGAAATCCCAGGCACGCCTTACCGGGGACGATGTGAAGTCCGAGATTGTCGCCCTCACCGGCAAGAAAGATTTCCTCGTCTTGGGCAAAACTCGTTCCAAGGTTGTGTTTGTAAGCGGCGCGACGCATGGGCATCCCAGTGCACACCGTTTCGTGAACGTAGTAAAAGGCTGTCGAATCGGGCGCAAATGCGAGGCCGTGCAGATAGCCTCGCGGAAGTACGTCGGGTAGAGTCTTGCGCGTTTGAATGTCGATTAGTTCGAAAGTTCCCGTGCGTTCTCCGCCTTGCTTGACCTCATAGAGCAAGAGGCGGCCATCGGTTGAGATGCAAAGTGGCTTGACTGCAGTGTGTGGCCCCGTGCCCCGCAGTGACGGATCGATTAGGATCTGGTCTGGCCCGTCCACGCCTTCGCGCACGTATATCGAGGGTTGTTCCTGCCCGGGCAGGCGCTTTCGGAAGAAATATCGCTTGCCCACCTTCAGGAGTGAGTCGTAGGTCGCAACATCGACTAGTTGGCCGATGCGCTGCCGAATGCGTTTTCGGTGTGGGAGGGAATCGAGATAAGCTCGCGCGTAATGCGTTTGTGCTGCGATCCACTCCCGAGTACGTGGCGAATTCTGGTCTTCCAGCCATCGGTAGGGATCTATGACAGCCACCCCATGGAGCGTTTCTGTTACTGCTTCTATCAGCGAGTAGGGCGGAGGTTCGATCACTCGAGGCATAGCGGACTCCGATCGGCCAGTTTTTTAGCCTCACGGTGCATGCGTCTCGCGAGACTGCGCAGGTATCCCGCAGTTGTTGGGTCTTGGAGTTTTGGCGATGGTTTCCATGGCTCGTTTCCGGCCGCGTACGCAAACACTGCCAGGAGCGGAGCGAACGCCAAGGCGTCGGTGATCGCATCGGGTGAAACCATACCGTCCCATTGGGCGCAATAGGCTTGGGTCAAGCTAGTTTCGATTGCTGAATCCGAGCCAAGTGCGCGGCGTGCATGCTGAAGCAGATACTGGGGGCTGAACAGGGGATTGCCGACGTATGCCTCCGCCCAATCCAGAAAGGCACATCGATTTTCTGAAACGATGATATTTCCCGGGTTCAGATCGCGATGCCCCAATGTCTCAGGAACCCTCGTGGCCTCCATCGCTTCGACGCTTCTATACAGTGAATTTCGTAAGAGCAGCAGATCTTCCCGGTAGAGGACGGCAGGCGGAACTTTTGTTTGACATTCCATCACTTGCTCCACGGCGCTCAGGAACGGTGGAACGAGTTTGGAGAGCGCTGCCAAACCTAAATCACGGGCGCCCGCGCCGAGGATTTGCGAAACGCAGTCGATGGACTGGATTTGTAGTCTGGCCAAAGCAGCGGCTGCCCGTTCCCAACGCTCCTGTTCATGGCTTTCCGAGAGCAGCCTTCCCTGTACCTCCCTCGTGAGCCATCCGTTCCAATCCGACCGAAACGCCAAAATCCTGGGGAGATAGTCCGGAAAGAACTGAGCTAGGTCGCGGGTGATGGCAAATTCCCTCTGGTTTGGTTCTCCTACCGCCTTGAACCACAGAGCCGGGCCGTCAGTTTCGAATCGAATCAGGCTAAACGAGGCACTGGCGTTTAATTGCCGGAACGCTCCAGTAACATGGAAGCCCATCGGTTCAATTACTGTCTCGATCCAATTGCGTAGCTCGCCGAACCATCCGAGATGCGCGAATGGGCCGTCGAACATCCCTTCGATCTCTCCGCTGCAAACCGCAACCACTTGCTTGATTGCAGCGTAGTCGCGCGCGTCAACCAATGAGTTCTGGCATAACGATGAAACCGGTATGCGACACGTCGGCATCTTGGGATTGCCACAGGTACACAGGTGTTCTGCGGCCTGATACGTGGCTAGGTCGCCATCCGCCGGCTCAGTTGTAGGCTCGAACAGACACACGACTTCTTCGCCCCAGTCGCTTTTGACTGCGACCGAGACCTTTTCCGCAACTCTTTGCCATCGCGGAATGCCCACCCAGGGCACCAGGTAGCCCTCACCGTTGGGTACCAGGAGCACGTCGGTTCCGCCTGGGTCCAGCACGATGACGCGATAGCTCTCGTGCTCGTTTTGTTCCGCGCTGGCCAATTCCGACTCCTGTTACCCAGATCCATGTGTTAGCGGTCCGACACCAACTTGTGCTTCCTGAGTGCTTCGATGAATTCGTGCACGTCGCCCTCGACAACGTCCTGGCTGGCGTTGAACTCATGGCTGATCACACTCACGATGTCAGACTCTTCCGGCCTGCTCTCCAGCAGTTGTAGAATCCTCGCCCCCACACGATTCAGGTTGAACACTTGGCCTTGCTGGATATCGAGGACAATTGCGCCATCCTGCCCGTGTGTGCTTCGAACTCCATCGGAAACTCGATACATCGGCTCGCCCCGATCGATTATTCGAAGTGCGTGTGGCACACGTTGACACTTGGAGCGCTCGAAGTTCCAGCGATTCTCGAATACGTTCGGGAAAGAATCAGAGTTCTGGCACTAGGCTCGTCGCTTCAATGTGATGCAGGACTCGCAACAGACTTCGCGGAACCAGAATGTGTTCGCTTTTCCGGTCTAATCTTCGAGAACAGGGGATGCCATTGAGAAGCTCCTGGACTGCTCGGCCACGGGCGTATCGCCAGGCTGCACTGGCAGAATCACAGACTTCAAGCCAGAAAACTCACGGGAGATAAGACACGCCGTGAGGGATGACTCGGTTTCGTAACCGGAGCGTGTTTGGATGCTCAAATCTACGAGAAGAGAGCCAAACTATGAACCTAAGTCACATTCACCTGCAGGTTCGCGACCGCAGCGCTGCTACCCTCGCGGCTGTGGAAACAATTGTGACAATTTGAACTGCTGCGTTTGTGCTCGATACGGCAAGTTGCTGCACACGAATACTTTGGCCGATAGTCGACGTACGGAGATTTCCACCGACTCCGTTGACGGGAACATGAGCGCGCCAGCTATGCCTTCACTTTGCCGCCCCTCTGTTAACAGGACAACGAACAGTGCAAGATTTCCCCATTCCGAGCGTTAGGAAGCTTTTCGGAAATTAAAAATTTCAACAAAATCAGATCTTGAAAAAGTGGTTGGCTGAAGTTCGTCATTTATTCCTTGCCGTCGCCCCGGGGATCGAGTCCCCACTGTTGGAACGGCCTCAGCAGCCTTTTGGGGGAACTTGAACCAAGCCGGAACAGGACATTCCTCCCAACGCGAGCGATTGGGCCACCAAAGACGGAAACGCTGCCGCTCAACTTCAGCAGGTTGAATCCCAATAGCGACTTGGCCTCGGAGCTAGCTCGGCTTATAGGACGTTTTAAGGGATATCTTTGCGTGGAAACATGTCCAAATCTTGACACAAGAGGTCACAAGTCAGTCGCTTTGTGCAAAAATTGGTAAGCGCGCCGAATTCGTATACAGAACTCTGTAGAGTCCCTTGAATTGCTTGCGTAATGGCGCTTAACATGCGTACTTCGATTTAGGTGGCGACTGGAGTGCGAATATCTTCACCCGGCTCGATCTGGTACTCATTATTGGGGCCTTCTCGTGAGGGTGACCTGCCTCCCATGGAGCATCTAGGATCTAGGTAAACCGCTGTGAAATTATGCGCTGCAAGGTTGGGCTTATACTGACAGCGGTGCCCTCGGTGAGAGATAGTGGGCGCCGCGGCGGACCGAGGTCGTCATGGCTCTAAACCTGGACGTTGGAAGAAGTGAGGACATTGCGATCGTTTGGTGCCGCGGCCGAATTGTTTTTGGGGAAGAAACTGACGAGCTACGGCGAGTAGTCCTTGGCTTGCTGAAGGAAACCAGGCGAATCGTGCTGAATCTCGCTTGGGTTGCACACATTGATAGCAGCGGCTTGGGAACACTGGTCGCGTCTTTCATTTCAGCCCGTAATCGTGGAGCGGAAATCAAATTTGCTGCGTTATCCCCCAGCGCTCGACAAGTGTTAACGGCCACAAAAGTGGATCGGTTGTTTGACGTTTACGACTCAACCGAGGAGGCGATTAAGTCTTTCCTCCGGCCCCCGGAAGCCGCTGCCGGGTGATAGATCATATCCGTCTCGCCTCTTTCCCGCGTGGGAGTATTCTTCAGCCAGTCATACTAGTATGCCCGGCCCAGCATTCGCATCAATCCTGCCGATAACAAGTGGAAGCCCCAAATCCAATGTCTGGTCACGGATCGAACAGGACAGGGATCGGGATGGCTGTGGCGGTTCGCTTCATATTGATGTGTAGCCTATATTCCCGCTAGATGGTTGCGTTTGTTTTGACGACCATGGCGGTCGGATCGAGCACACCGAACGGGTCGACGCCGTTGAACTCAAATCGCGCCGGCCGTCCCAAATACGAAGACAGATCGAGCCTGAATTTTTTCAGGCTTGTCCAAATCGGGTCGGTCGCGAAAAAGCGCCCTGATTTTAGCTGCGAAACTCACCGCCATTGAGCTCCGACCCTTTTTTCACTCGCTTACTCGCGGAGCAGCACCAATAAGACATGGCATTCATCAGGGGTCAAGGAAAGGCTAGGACAGACCCATCGGTAAATCCAACTTGGGGAAAACATACACCTCCGTGTCAGGCAAGGATCATTCCGTTCGATATAGTCCGGCTCAAAAGAGGCACTTGCGGCCGTCCGGCGGACATTTTCAGGTGGGACAGGATCTGGTTCACCACCGCTTCTTCACTGCAGTAGGTTTCGTTTTTCTCACTTCGGTCACCCTGGCTCAGAACGCGTGGTGCCAGACCGGTCGACGCGGCACGTCGCGTTACGGCCTGATCCCGGAGAACGTCGCTGCTGCAGTGCAACGCGTCCCGCGCGCAAGGCAGATCTGGCTGGGCCTAGTCGCAGCAATCGGTGAGGGTTGGATATTGCAAGTCCCACCGGCGCACCCATCTGGTGTCTCAGAATCGAGTTCCGGTTATGGTGAAGGTTTCGGTGTCAATCGGAGAGCCACCTGCACTGAAAATCTTCGCCGTTCCTGAACCGCTAAAGGAATTCAAGGTTGAACTTAACGTAATTCCTGAAGTTCCCAAGATAAAGGCAGATAGCTTCCCAGTTGAATCAAATATGAAATCTTTGATTTTGAACGTATAGGGAGGGTTGCCACCAGTTGATTGCCAGGTTCCCAGCGCCGTCCGCTCAACGTTTCCCAGACCAGAATATCCAACCGTCGTCCCGCGTTGCTCGAAGACCGTGCCGCCTTGGTTGAAGGCGAGCATACCTATGTATTTGCAAGGTTGGGCGGTGCAACCGCCGGTCACTGTTACCTTGAAATTCCAACTTCCTACTAGAGGATTGGTGGTTTGGGCCAGCACGAGGCCAGTAACGAGCTCAAGAGCGCCGACAATGGCGAGTCCACGCCCAATTTTTGCGAGGCGTTGCAACATATTGACCTCCTGGATGGGAAAATTTAACGCCGCATACGCAAGAAGGAGCTCCGAGAATCTTTGCGATGGGCTGCGCCGGGTTCTTTGGTAGTGGTACGGTGCTTTGCCTAATATTTGCACCATGATTGCGGGTTTCCGTGTATGTGGCAGGGAAGCTTGCCGCGAGCAATCACAAAGGCTCATCGGCTCTCGTGACACGGATGCCAGAGCAGCCTATCGAGCGAAGGTGGTCCGCGCACGCGCAAGCCGATCGCGCCGGATCCAGCGAGTGTTGTTCTCACTGACCCGAAAAGCGCGCCCGGGTTACGCCAAGTCCCTACGTGTCTCTAGGGGATACTAGAGGCGAGCCACGCGGCTCGCCTCTTATTTCACCTGGCCGTCTAGGCGGCTTTGCCTGCGGCGACTCTATGGGTCGTCGATGTGTGGACCTCGAAGGTGCGAATAACCGGTTCGGCGTCGAGAAGGTGCGAGAGTATCTCGCTGACCTTCGGGTATTGCTCTCTGTGGTAGCGCTCGGCATCGTCTTTGGAATTCCAAAAACTTATTCCGAGAACGCGATTGCTATCTGTGTCGGAGGCCAGGACGGCCTCGTCCACGAAGCCGGCTTGCTTCTTGAGTATCGGCAGCACCTTTTCGTCTACTGTAGTGCACAGTTCGCGTGCTTTGCCGGGTTTGGTGGTTAGCTCTACGACTCTGGTATACATGGGAAGCACTCCTTTCTCTGGTGGAGAGCTGAAAGGATCGTCGCGCACGGGACGCGACGCGCACGCTAATCGTGTGGAACATAAACAAGCTACGCCCGCTTTCGTTCACAGTCAACCATTGCGAGAGTGGCGGTGACGTCAAGCTGCGCGCGCGGCACAGACCCGTACTGCAGCTGATGCTGTGCAAGTCCGCCCTGTGATCTTCGAGCCTAAACGAAGAGAGACTCCCTCGCATGACCGTTCATCGGATCACGAGAAAATCTGCGGAAGTGGGCACTCGCAGAGTTCTCCCCTTGATTTGCTACCTGAAAGCGGCCCACAATTCGGAGTTGTCGTTTGGGTAAAGCCGTGAAGAACCTTTTTGTTGGGAACCTGGATTCGAAAGTGACGCAAGCGGAGCTACGACGCCTTTTCGAAGGCTGTGGGCCGGTAGCGCAGGTCCACGTCATCGTGGATCGCGACACTGGGCTCCCAAGGCATGCATTCGTAGAAATGATCAATGATGCCGACGCTGAAGCCGCTATCCAAGGGCTTAATGGCAGCACTCTGAGGGACCGCGCGCTGATCGTCGAGTACGCTCGCCCGCGACCGGAACGCCCAGCAGCGTAGCGTGTAAAGTCTTCGGAGCCGTGTCGCCGCGCAGTTCGTTCATGAGGTTGGCATGCAATTCCGTGACATCTAAACTAAAACGCTCGATTTGGGCGCCCGTTAAAAAGATGGGATCCAAAGCGTAACTCAAGCTCTGGATGGAATCGCACGGGTGGAGGCTCAGCGGTTCATCAGCCGGCAGCGGTGCTGTGGTTGCGGGCTTGGTCGGGTTTTACCGAGACTGGTGGTTCCATGGCCGCTCTCTCTATTCGCTGCGGCGTCACGTCTCTACGCAAAGAGCTTCAAGGGTCCGCTGCGCGATGAATGCCTGAATGCGAACTGGTTACGAGTCTGAATGACGCGCGAAGAAGGATTGAAATCTGGTGCCAGGATTACATCCAGCAACGTACCCATAGTTCTTGGAGCTATCTGCCGCCAGCAGAATTTGCCGGAACGAGAGGAGAGATATCTTAACCCCTTGTGGATTAATCGCGGATAAACGAAATGGGAGTAGATGGAAAATAGAAATGCGTCCCGAAGCGCGTGGGCGTGCGTTTTCGGGACGCATCTGTGAAAGCAGCCCTCCCCCAGAACTGCTCTCCACGGGCAGACTCTATGGGGCAACCGTGCCAGTCAATTGCACTAGAGGGCCATAGTATCGGTTTTCAATCTACCCAAAAGCGATTGGGTTGCTCTAATGTCATGATCAATGTCACGCAAAGAAGTCTGACAACTGCTTTTTGCCTTGGCCCCGGCCTTTTTTATCTTCTGCCGGAGGGTCCGAGCTGCGGTTTCGGTGCACTTTGATTTCCCACTGCATCAGCGGTGTCATATCAGCTCCGGGCTGCTCGCGAAAGAGCACCGGGAGATTGGATCCCTCGGTGCTTTGCCTATGTATCAGATTAATAAAAGAGAAGGTCGAATCCGTCCCTGCCTGGTCTGAAAAGGGCAAAGGCTAATCGCCTCATTCTTAACGCGGGAATATAGAACCAAACCTCGGCCAAGGGGTTAGCGGGATAGTCCAAAGCGAGCAGACGGCGAGCAGAACTGCGGACCCCGGTCTTCGTGAGAGATGACTCAGGATCTGGTCGCTTTTGTTCATCAGGCTGCGTCGCATTGGCGGAGCTTTTCCTTTTCGTGTTATAACTCTCGCCTTCCCCAGAAAAGAGTCTTGCGATGGCTACTGAATTTTCGCCAGGGCAGGAGGTGGAGCGTTCAGGCATCTACCGCGTATTTCATGACAGCTTTCACGCCCAAGAACACGAAGTCACGTGCGTTTATGGAAAGAGGTTTCCTCCGTGTAATCGCTGCGGGCCTAGTGTCCGCTTTGTGCTAGTACGGGGTGCTCAGCACATCGACAGCAATGAGCACTTCAGGAAATAGTCGCTTTCTCTATTGAAGAGCACCGCATGAACCAAGCACGCCCGCTAACAATCGAAATTTGTTTTTCCCCTAGGCAATTCGCATTCTGGCGCAGAAACGCTCGATCTGCGCCAGATCTTCACCCTAGAATTCGGCGCTTTGCCGGACGTGCTTTACTCTTCACGCAGCTCATTGGCGATTTGCTGGGGCTTCGTCTCGCCCCACTCTACCGCAGTGTTCTTGTACAAAACGCGGATTCGATCTTCTCGAAGACCCAACAACACCATCCCCTAACCGGAGAATGTATGACGCAGGATTGCCGCACCCTACTGTAAAAAAGCCTAGCGATTTACCAGCATTGTGGAACAATTGTGACAATTAAACTGCTGCGTTTGTGCTCGATACAACAAGTTACTGCACACGAATGCTTTGGCCGACAGTCGAAGCAACGAGATTTCCACCGGTTCAGTTGACGGGAATATGCGCGCGCCGGCCTATACCTTCACTTTTGCCCTCCGTAACAAGACAAACAACACAGCAAGATTTTCGGCTGTGGAGAAGGCTCTGCCACACCCGGCGAAACGCGAAGCGCCAACTAACTGTCCAGCAACGGCGGACCAACGACTTTCATGCCGTGCCTCTCAAATCGAGAGGGATCATTGACCTTGGCATCCGGTCTGCTCGCTTCCTCGAAGAAACTCTCGATCTTGGCGCCGGAGTGAAGGCGAACACCATGCGTCCGGGCTGCTGGCCAAGGTAAGCCCATACGTGCGGGACATTTCTCGGGGCCAAAACGGAATCGCCGGGCTTCAGCCGCAACTTCGTTTCTCCGACCTCCATCAACACTTCGTCGCTACCTTCAACAAAGTAAAACCATTCCTCCTGCTCGTAGTGAATGTGTCGCGACGGCCCTTGCCGCGTACCATATTGCGGTTCTCCATGATGAAGACGGCGCCGTTGGTCTCGCGCGTAAGAACTTTGAAGTCCAGGTGGCTGTTGGCCCGTGCGGCCTTGTGCGGCTGCCCTGTGCGATC
>Ga0126372_10000400_pt1 | contig 14978 bp, 11 predicted proteins | sample PanSoiMetaPlot_6_FD_92762 | JGI IMG/M metagenome (GOLD analysis project Ga0126372, IMG submission 92762) | Tropical forest soil microbial communities from Panama - MetaG Plot_6 | ecosystem: Environmental > Terrestrial > Soil > Tropical forest > Bulk soil | place: Panama | collected 2016-02-17
CCAAACTCAAAGACTTCCTTTAGCCCCTCTCGGCGGAAGCTCGGAATCGGTTTGAAGTTACCCGCTACTTTACGGGCCGCGGCGCACTGAAGCATAAGCGCAACCACAGACCAGAACAAGGTTGCCGCCATGATATCGGCTACACCGCGTCCCAACGCGGCTATTAACGCTGCCGACCCTGTGACACTCGATCGTAGAAAGATGCTGAGCTTAACCGCCGGACCATAGTGTTCGAAGGCTCGCTGAGTACTAATAAATACGCTTTCGATTGAGCGACAAATGATAACGGCCGCACTTATTTGGAAGGTGTGTATCGCTGGCAGGTGCAATTCATGTGGAACTCTGACAGCAGCAGTGAGTAGCGACGCCGAAAGAAAAATCGACCCCGCCAAGAGTGAAGAAACAACGATGTTGATGCTTAAAGTTGCACGAATGGTGCGCTCGATGCCGGCACAATCGTTGCTAGCGCGATATGCGGAGACATATTTGAGAGTAGCGTCTCCAAATCCGGCGCTGAGATTCCCTGCTCCAACCAAGATCGCGCTCGCCAGCATCCATAGTCCATATTGTTCGAAGCCGAGGCGGTGCACCAGAAATGGTGCTGCAGCTAGCATGATCGCAGGCTGCGCCACATAATCGCCCAGACTGTATGCGGCGTTTCGTGTGCTTCTAAGGAAAGTTGCTGACCTTTCCGCGATCCGCAGACAGTCCGACACGCCGTTGGCGCACCAGTTCTGGAATCGTGTACGCCCCTCCGTTATAAGTTGCGTAAAACCCTCGTATTTCTGATCCAAATAACAAGACGCCATTCCGCGCAACGATCCAGAAGCTGGCTTATCTTTCCAACCAAGCTAAAGTAAATCAACCTGCGAGGGTCATCGCTATCGAGTTGCTGCACATGCGCCGATCCGATAATCCACACCATTGCTGCAATCGACGACAGGAAAGCTACGGCTGCAAGGATCAATAGTCTATGCGGACCCGACTTCCTCTCGGGAAAGTTCGGGGAGTCGATGACGTTGATAGTTGCGATCTCCTTCGCTTCCTGCAGGCGGACCAATTCATATTTTTGGTTAAGTAGATCGAATACCGTCTCTTCCACTTTCACGCGCCGGTAGAGATCTGCCCACTCGACGCCAAGCAGCGGCAACTGTCGGATCGAGGGGTACAGTTCGCCTGAATCAGTTTCGGATTCGGTTGCTCCCGGCATCCCACCGAGCTTCTGTAGTTCTTTTCTCAGTTCTTCGACACGTGCTCTGGCCGAACGCACGCGAATGTTGGCAGGCGTATAGATTTGTTCCAAGCCTTGCACTTCTGATTGGGCGGCGATCATCTGCCCTTGCAGCACGGCTGCAGATTCAACCATGGTTTTGGCCTGGTCCTTGATGTCGAGAGTTGCATGCTTGCTTGAATAGTCACTGAACTTCTTTTCCGCATCTTCCAACTCAGCCTTTACTGACTTTAAGCGTTGCTCAATGAAGAGGCGTTCCCGTCTAGCTGAGGAAGTGCTTACTTCTGCTTGAATCCGGTTCAGCTCTTCAATGTATGCCTGCGCCAGATCGTGAGCTCGCCATGGACTATGGTCCATGACTGTCAAGCGAATTACACCGCTCTTGTGGTCCTCTTTGACTTCCGTGCGTCTATTCAGAGTCTTGCGAGCACTCTCCTTGTAGCGCGTCGAATAGAGTCCCTGAAGATTAAATCTTTCTACAAGGCGATATTGCACTGTTCGGCTCTGCAGGAGATCAATAACCAGTGCGCCAGTAGTCTGAACACCGAGAAGACCGCCGGCGAGGGCTGCGATTTCGGGTGAGCCTTTTGTCATAAAGGCTGCCATGAGTGATCCCATGTCGCTCGAATCGGGAGGCATTATGCTGACAGTCGATTCATACTCAGGAGGAAGCAACAACACGATAATCAACGTGAGCAGACAGCATCGGAAGGCAACCTTGTAGATTAGTTTACGCTGGACGAACAACAGCTGGAGCTTCGCGACCGCCTCCCGGTCAGGCTCCCGCACAAGCGGGTTCAGCGCACTAGAGGCCGCATAACTCTGCGCCTCCTCTTCCACGCGATCAATAACCGAGTTCTGCCGTCTCAGAGGCTCCAAGTAACTCTCCTTGTGGATTGACCAGTTCGATCTCTCTCGGTTGCGCGCTTAAGTCAGATTCCGCGGGTGGCAAAAATCGAGGTGTGCAGGAGAATGGCTAGATCCATGAATACGTTTCGGTTTTGGATGTAGTAAAGGTCGTATTCCAGGTTCTCGTGAATCAAGAACGCGCGATCGCCGCTTAACTGCCATAAGCCTGTGAGGCCCGGCTTAATACACAGCCTTTGGCGATGCTTGTCGCTGTAGCTTTCGACGATGAAGGGCATTTCCGGACGTGGTCCGACTAGCGACATGCTGCCCTGAAGCACATTCAGTAATTGCGGCAATTCATCCAAGCTGGTTCGGCGCAGAAAGCGCCCAACTCGAGTGATGCGCGGATCATTGGGCGATTGAGGCGAAAACTCGTATTGTGGCACGCTCGAATACATGGTTCGAAATTTCAACATGCGAAAGGGCCTGCCATTCTGTCCGATACGCTCCTGCCCGAACAGCGCCGGGCCCGGCGAATCCAGCTTGATGAGCCAAGCCAGTAGCAACAAGACAGGCGTACCTATGATGGTGAGCATCAGCGATCCGGCGATGTCGGTTAGTCGCTTCAGCCTATCGTAAATAGCCTTCTGTTTTGAGCTACCAAATGAAGCCAGAAAAACTCCATCGAAGTCTTGATAGTCCACAACCGGATCAGAATGCAAAACTTGTCTGGGCACGTAGGAGACCCGGACTTTGGCATTCAATGCCTCGTCAACCGTATTCATAAAGCGATCGCGCCCGATAGATGGGATGGCAATAATCAGCAGATCGGCCCCATAACTCGCGAGCAACGATTTGCTGACAGGTCCGTGCACCACTGACGCCGAGCGCCGTCGATCGTAGGCCATTTCGAATATGGTATTTCCGACCTTGGCGGGATCGTCGTCCACGAACGCCACAGCATCAAGGCCCAGTTTAGGGGATCGTTTGAGCACGGAAAATACCCGTCGACCGGTTGCCCCGGCTCCGTAAATAACTACTTTTTCGATTCCAAAACCTCTCGAATGCAGTGCCCGCACCAGCAGATACAGCAACGTCTTCTGCACAAACAACGCTACCGAAACCAGGATCAGACACAGTAGTAAGAGCCAGCGCGAAAATAGAAAATGGCTGAATAGGGTAGCGATGAAGGCAACCGAAAAGGCTTCGAAGCATACTCGAAGAACCTGCTCAGTTTCTCGGACACGCAGCAAACTGTTGCCCCGTCCGTAGGCGCCGGCGCGATCCAGCATCAGCACCATAATGGCGGAGAGTGCAAAGGCAAGACCAAGGACAGTTCGAGCCGGATAATAGATATGCCGCCCCAGCCAAAGATCGTACGTTGCTCTGTATGCCAGAGCTACACTCAAGGTTATCGTGATTGCATCCGCCCCCGCCTCGCAAGCTACTACTGCTCGCCGAAAAGTAGCAGCTTTCGAGCGCTTTGAAACCGGGTAGTCCCGGCTTAGCTCAACGGCTACCGGCTTCCATAACTGCTCATGAGAGCGCGGTTTTGAAACCAATTCAAACGGAGCGGCCATGGCCCAGGAGAAGCGATTGGTGCACGCTGGTGAACATTTATTTCTGACTACTTGACTTGGCAAGGCGCCAATGAGGGTAAAAAGTGAGTTGCAGGGCTGCAGTCAGATTGGCTTCTCGGTTCGGCGCAAGCGCGGGAAATCTCCATTGCTCGTACTGCAAGTATGTCGAGAACGCCACATCGTGGCCGAGCATAAGATCGGCGCGGGCGGAGTAGTCAACCAACCGACCTCCCTCAACGAAGTGTTTTGAAACTTCCTGATGCCGGTAACCCAGCTGAAACCGCGTTCGGGGTGAAATCGAGTATGTGAGCCATGCCTGGCCACCCCGGCCGGCCCGTCCAATCCAGCTTCCCAAAAGATTTCCGTCATTGGTGTACCCCGAGCGATATCGCCGCAGGTCGAAATAAACAAAACCTGGAGGAAATTCATTGGTCGTGGCTCCGGTGAGCGGCTCCTGCAAACCTTCCGCCCGAAACTCCATTCTTGGCAGCTTCGGCAACTGCGGAAGGTAGATTCCAGGGTTCAAAGTGGGCCGCGTTGATCCAAGCGGAGAAATTTCGTCGACGGCCAGCGAATCGCTGTAGACGGTCAGCCATTTACGCAGCCCGGGCACACGATAGGATAAATCGAATGAGGTTGTGCGCTTGCCGGGATTAGCCGCTGCCGTAGACTTGTGCGAATAGAACGTGCGCAAAAAGTTCGACCAGGTGAACGGCAATTCCGGGCCAGCGAACATTGCAGTTACTCCAAAGCCGAATTCGAGATTCGCCGTTGGCTTGAAACTGATCTTTTCGCCATGAAAATAGGGTTGCCGCACGCCCGGCGCCACGATGGTCGTGTTGGAGACTACTTCAAATTGTTGTCCATCGAGCCGCCCCAGAAAAAATTCCGACCGCGCCGATCCCAGAACTCGCGAAAGCAGCGGGAGCCGATACGGACTCACATTATCGATTTTCAACATCGTAATCGGCTGCGCATTGTCGCTCAACAGCAAAGAACCAGATTCGCCAGGACCCAACCACGCACTCTGCTTGCCGATCGATATTTGAACGTTACGAATATTTATCGCCGCCATGCTGTTGAGCACTGTGAATCGGTTTACCTGAGGCGTGGCGTTGGGTAGAGTGGGGGTAAAATCGGCAGCGGCGGTTAGGTTGAGCGCAGCAAGCGGTTCCGAGGGTGTTGCTGGTGCGTGCTGATATTCTCCGTCAATATAAAACGCGAGCGGGCCAGCGACCGCGTGCGCGCTAATACCGATCATGTTGTTGAGGCCCTGCCCATAGGGGCGTCCATAGTCGTTCACGAGTGTTTGCCCGAAATGATATCCATCGTGGAGAGGAGGTCCGGTAATCTCGGTCGTGCGGGTGTAGACCGAATCCAACCCGACGCCGAGATTGGCGGCGCCGTTGAAGCGCGCCACTTCGTCGCTGAATTCACGCTCTAGCTCTTCAAAAAGCTGGCGTGCATTTTTGTCTGCGATACGGTCTTCGGTTTCGCGCTCATTTGTGTCCTCGATCATGCGAGCGCACTCCATGCGCGTCCACGGCCGTATTCCGAGATAGGCCGATTGCACGTATCCCAGCGCGATTAGTCGATCAAAGGCTGTATATACCCAACTATCTAACGGCACATACGGCGACCCCATATTGTTGGGATTTCTCTGGTGGGGCTCATTGTCGTCTAAGATAGGCCCCCAAGGCGCGCCTCCCAACTCTCCATCATGGTGCCGGCGATAAACCTGGCGTCCGAAGTACCAACCTAGGGCGCTCCCGATCACCACGTCCGAGCTGAAGTGCTGCTTACTAGTCATTCGAGTCAGGGTTACGGCCGAGGCTAATCCGTAAGCCATGATCTGGGTCAGAGGACCCGGATACTCGTGGGCCAAAACGCTGGCGACGGACCAAGCCAAGGCAGAGTGCTCGGACGGAAATGATGTACCGCCCTGGAAGAATTTGCCATTGCCGTTGTCCGCGAGAGGTCGCGGGCGCTGAGCAATTGTCTTGAATAGATAATCAACGGCCGTACCGTTGACAGCGGCTTCCCCGCTCAAGAGCCCAGTTTCGCTGAGTAGATCGTTCCCGGTCACATGTCCCCACGCGAAGGCACCCACGGAAGTCCCGGCCAGGGACAGCAGAGCATAGTCAGAGAAGTGCCGGCTTCGGCCGAGATCCGTGGGATTGCTTGGAAGTTGCTTAGAGAGCCAACTGTCGCTTGCGATCAGAAGGCCGGTTGCGCCAGTAACCGGCACGGCCCAGCGCAAATCTCGCATATGCAGACGGGTAGGCGCAGTCCAGAATTGCCTTTGATCACTTACAAGGTGATTCGCCAATGTTAGCAAGCCGCGGTTCTCGGGATCTTCTCCTGCTTGTAGCGTCTCTGGAGCACTAGAGTCTGGCCGTGCCAGGCCGGAGCCATCTGGCGGAGTCGGCGATCGAGGCCCTGCGATCCGGCCGGCAGTCGTCTGGGCATTGGCGACTGAGGTAGGAGCTGCCAGCATTAGTACCAGCCAGCCGCCGAGAATCGGCGATACCAACCACATTGCAGCCTTCAGAAGCCCCTCGCCACCTGCACAGCGATGCCGACCGCAGAGACCAACTGTGCGACCTGCAGGGTGGAGCGCCACGAGAAACCGCCACCGACCGCTTTTTCGGGAACAACTAGCATGTCCCCCGGCTGAAGACCATTATTCAAAACACTCCCCAAAAAGAGGTTCCCTGAGCGGCCCATCACTGACCCATCCGCCCGCACCACGAATATGGCCTTCTTGTTCGCCATATTGGTCGTTCCACCCGCCTGACGTAAATACCACCCAGCATCTTTGCCGGGCTTGAAGGTAATGGCGGTCGAGTTGTAGACGGCGCCATCTACGACCACGAAGTTCGGGCGCTTGGGGACATAGACCGTGTCGCCGGCTCGCACTGGAATGTCGTTGGCCGTATTGGCCCAGCGCTTCAGGTTGCTTGAAATGTGAATCACCACACGGCCAGCAGGCGGCGTATTCTGCAGTTTGTCCAACGTGTTTTTCCATTGATACTGCGCGGTGTCCTTTGCCCCGGAAGCCAGATCGAGAAGCGACTTTTCCCCGGCGCTTTCGGCCTGCACTCGCCGAATCAACTCAGCGCGGTTTTTTTCTTCCAGCTCTCGAACCTGGGCACGCTCAAAAATGGCTCCGTAAGGGTAAGCATCTTCGCGAAAACCGCCTGCCCGCTCTAGAATCGAACTCAGGCGCTCTCCTTCCTGAATGCCGTATGTGCCGGGATGCACGACTTCTCCCTGCACGGAGATCATGGCTCCGCGATCATTCCAGCCGGACAACTGGCGAATGGTGAGGACATCACCATCATGTAAGCGAACATCGGAATCCGGTTCGTTGGCCAAAGCCTTGGCGAGAGGCACGGTTCGATGTTCGCTCACGACCTTATCGCCGTCCTGGATCATGTAAGTGGTAAGGTCAGCTTCCCGGGTGAAGGCGCTGCGCTTGAGTCCGCCGGCAATCCGTACCAGATCTCGAGCGCTCATGTTCTCCCCTAAGCGATATTTGCCAGGATGAGAGACTTCTCCCTGAATACTTACCGTCGGAGGATCAGCCTTTGTCAGGTTCTGGTGAACAAACACGCGATCGTTTGCCCGTAACAGAATGTTCTCGGTCAAATCGCCGGCCAGCGCTTTACTAAGCTCCACGCTAATGACTTTTAGCTTTCCATCGGCGGTTTTGCGAAAAACCTGAGCATCATCCAGTTGAGCGTCGGGAGTGGTATTTCCCGCCAAATAGATGGCGTCACGCAGATAGGTAGCCCCATTAGTAACGTGATCACCCGGATCTCTGACGGCTCCCGTCACACTTATGACGGGCGGATCCTCGAAATCGAACCGGCCGAAGACTCTCACGGTGTCGAACGGCCGGAGGAGCAAGTCTTGCTCTTTGCCGACCAGAGCATTGTCCAAGTTGAACGACAACACTTCCGGTTTGTAATCCGGTCCCCTCAGGCGGATGATTTCGGCATGGGGGCCGTATGGTTCGGATAGCAAGTCGGAATATGACTTGATTAGATCGGTGACTTTCATCCCCTCGCGGTAGGCATATTTCCCCGGCCGGAATACGTGGCCGTCCAGGTAAACTGTTTTGTCGGAAAATGCCACAATCGGAGAAATTCGAATCTGATCACCGTCTTGAATCTGGAAATCTTCCAAGGCTTTAGTAACGGAAGCATCGTTGTTAGTTTCTGGAACATCGATCTGCAGCATAGTCCGGCGTTCATGTGCCACTACGCGTTCCACATCCACATGTCGTATCGTGCCAGTAGGCAGAACGCCTCCTGCCAACTGCAAGGCCTCAGCGAGGCTCTTTTCGCCGTCGAGTTCGTAAATCGCAGCCCGACGCACCATGCCTGCAATTGTGATTTGGGAAAGAGCGGGTGGAACAAGAACCGTATCTCCAGACTCTAGTCGCGCCATGTTGGAACGCACTCCCTGGAGCAACAACTCATAGAGGTCCACATTTTCAATTAACTGTTTCCCGCGATAGTGCTTAATGATCCGCATGGAGCCTCTCGATGTGGGCCCGCCTGCTTCATAGAGTGCGTTCAACGGTGTGGAAAGCGAGCTGATATCATATGCTCCCGGATGCTCAACATCTCCGACCACGTACACCCGAATCGTTCGAAGTTTTGCGATTGAAACATCGACTTGGACACCGCGAAGCTGGGTCCGGAGCACAGTCTGAACCAGGTGCTGGACCTCACCGAGAGCACGTCCGGCCACCTGCATTGCTCCAACTTCCGGCAGAGCTAACCGGCCGTCACGGTCGACAGTTCGAGTTAGACGCTGTGAAATCCCTCCCCACAAATCTATGCTCAAACCATCACCCGGTCCGACGATGTATTCCGGCCCGGCGGGTAAATCCATTGGCAATTGATTTGAGTTTCCCGTGCCATTCCGAAACACATCGGTGCCAAAGCGCTCGAGCGCAGGAGAAGGCGCCGAGTATTGCGAGTAAAGATCGTAAAGCGACGGCACATCGGCATATGGATTCGTGCGATGCGACAACATCGGTCGTTCTTCATGAAATGCTGGCTTCGGCATTTGCGCTGGTTTCAGATCTGTCTGCGCAGAGGGCGTCTCGGCAGCCGTAGGCTTAGGGAGTTGTGCCATGCTCGGAGGTAAATCACCCACACCCCCGGCTGCGCCCGGAAACTTGTCCCAGGAGACATTCGTGCTTGCCAAAGATGGGAACGATGACTTAGAAGTGCTTAGCCGTGAACTGAGCAGGCTACCCAACTCATCGGGCGCGATCGTCTGACCAGGCAGCACACTAAGTGGCAACCCGCCGAGGGAGTCAACTGTTCCCTGTGCTTGTTCGAGTAAGCGCCGTGCATCCATATTCTGTTGCTCATTCGGCTTGGAAGGGCTCGCGGTCGGACCAGATGTTTTGTCTTGTCCCTTCGGCTTGGAGGCATTCACGGTCTGACCAGTTGTTTTCTCTTCGCCGGCCCCACCGCTGGCCCTCGCCGAAGTATCCACAGCTGATCGGCCGTTCCTAGCAGCTTGCCATTCTTGTTCCTCACGCTGGATTTCCTGCCATGTCGGCCTTACGGGGACGTATCCTCGATCCACGATTTCCTGGGTGATAACAATCCGAACAGTCTCATCCTTCCCGATGAGTCGGAACAGAGCTTCATCTGTCAGATCGTTTGGGTCGAGCACCCGACCTTGTTCGTATGCCTTCCTGACCAATAGCTTTTTGACTTGAAGAAGCAGACCGGGTTCGTGCTCCAGGAGGGCGATAATCTTGTCTGCCGATAGAGAGACCGTCCGCTCAGCCTCTTCTTCCCCTCTTGAGTCGAGTACATCGACTGCTCGTGTTCGGTCAGCGTAAGTCGATTCTTGTGCCCACAGATCGAGCGAGCAGCTCTGGGTTACAAAAATGAATATAAGCACAAGGGTCAGCGGGCGAGGATATGGCACGTTCATCTCTTTGGTGCCTCGATGCAAGCTGCTTTGAGATTAGAAGTAAATAAGTGGCGGCTAAGTGAGAAGCTCGATTGCTTCTTCGTCGACCTCGACCGCGATCGAGCGTTGGATCAGATGAATGGACAGAACCACGCGAAGTTTGTCTTTCCTTCGCGCCAGAATGCCTTCGATACCAGTTAATGGACCACTCCGAATCCTAACGTGTCGCCCGACCCTTAGATACGGATTCGGCTTAGCACACGCGAAATGCAGCCCATTCCGCAATGAATCAATCTCGGAATCTGCCAGCGGAACGGGATGCCCACCACAACTCACGAATTCGACCACCCCCGGCAACTGGAGTACTTGGAGTCGCGCCCTCCAGGGAAGGTGTACGAAAACATAGCCAGGAAATAATGGCAGCTCCAGTATCTTGCGCCGGTCTTTCCAGCGCCGGACAGCTTTGTAAACCGGTAAGAAACAATCGATTCCACGTTGGCGCATCTGTTGTTCAACGCGTTTCTCATGATGCGCTTTCGTATAAACTGCGTACCACCGCTGCACTTCGAAATTGTCGAGAGGAAAAAATAACCCCTGATAAGACAGGTCCGACGTAATTCCCAATTGGCTTGAAGTTAACATTTGCCTGCCGACAGCTTCGCCCCGTCGCTTACAGGAGCTGTTTTAGTTAACCTGCTGCTACTAAAAGACTTACCCCGCTCTCAGCGATTCGATGCAACTACAGAAACAGCCGCCTCGGACGCTTCCGAACCACTTCGTAAAGCTGCCAAAATGCCTTCCTCAGAGGTCTCCACTGACTTGGACCGAATATCAATGAAAGCCCAGTAGAACGTACTGCTATCGCGCTCGGTCACCGCGAGAACTCTCATGCGGGGATAACGCCCAAGCAAGAACCCGCAGAGGTTCGGGCGCTGTTCCCTATCTTCGGCCCCGATGATCAGGAAATCAGGTCTGATGCGATCGACCAGCTCGGTTACCTGAGACTGATCCTCAACTTCGCCGACCACCTCGATATCGGCCTGCTCGGAGAGCGTGGCCAGGACCAATTCGCGCATGAGGCGTGGCCGATTGGCTAGCAGCACTCTGATTTTTGGCAAAGCCGTTTCTCCTGCATGTCACTCTGGCATGAGGCTGGCTGAAAAAACAGGCTCAAAAGTGAGCTATGGACTGCAACGGAAAAGTACCGGTTAACATCAAGGCAGACTCCGCCAAGGTGGTACTACGAAGTACCATCTCGTGGTAATAGCGGCTCTGTCGTTGCGAACAACCTCGAATCATCAACTCGCGACGCCAAGCTTCTAGCGAGGCCACACTCATCCTCGATCTCGGGATTGAAGCTCGCCAGCGCTGCGTCGACTTGATCGGGCGACAAGAACGTGCTGTACATCGGGGTCTTCACGACAGCAGAGGCCACAGCGTTGACGCCAATTTTCCTAGACGCCAGTTCGATGGCAAGGTTTTTTACCATTTGATGTGCGCCAGCACTCGCCGCCGAATAGGCGGAAGATGGTGTTGCGCCGACTGCTTGAAGAGCCCACATAGAGCCGGTCTGCACGATCACTCCGCCACCACGAGCTTTCATTGCTTTCGCGGCGGACTGCGCCATGAAAAACTTCCCCTTCGGACTAGTTCCTAAGAAACGGTCGTAGTCTTCCTCGGTATGGTCCAAGAACGCTTTCGGAGCAAAGATACCGGCATTGTTTAGAAAGCAAGTCCACGCCGACAAATTGCTGGGTTTCGGCCTCGATCGAGTGCGGTTAGTTTTGCGTGTCCCCGGCGTTCGCCTGCTGCAGGTCCACAAGAGCACTGATAGCGGCCTCAGGGGGGCCAGCGGAATGAGGTGTCCGCAATAGGGAACAGCAACAACCATTGCCTTGCTTGCTGCTTGCGCCACTGCCACCGATTCCTGTGCTGGATATAACTGGCTTCAGCTCCAAACATAATGATCGTTGGCGCTTTGAGCTTCGACAATACGCCTTTAAGACCATCAAAGTGACGCAAGGTGTTGTCGACCGCTTGCGCTGCAGCACGAGTATCAAAAGACGCAAACCTTACATGGAACTCGCTTGGCCGCTTCGTCAAACAGGGCGAAAAAGGGATTCTGATTCTCGCTCCAATGGTCGGCAAGCGCAGGTCGCGCCAGAACGAAATCCCGACCGAAATAGATACAGACAACGCAGCAGATGAGCGCAAACCGGAAGGGCAACTTTTCGGATTCCGTGCCGTGTGCGTGTTCGATATCAGCCAGACCGAAGGCAAGGAACTGCCGACCCTCACCGAAGTGCAAGGAGATGTCAGCGGATACCGCGAACGACTGTTCAAGTTCGTGGAAGGCCAAAACGTCGAGTTGAGCTTCTCCGAGCGCATTGCACCCGTGAAGGGTCTCTCCCACGGAGGAAAGATCACGCTGCTGTCCGGAATGCAGTCCGCCGAGGAATTCTCAACGCTGGTGCACGAAATCGGCCACGAGATGTTGCACCGGCCGGAAGATCTTGCCTTTATGAATTTGCGCGGGCACGAGCCATGCGTCTATCCCCGCCTTCACCGCGGCGGGAACAGTAACCGTACGTAGGCGATTACCCTTGCCTCGGAGATCCGGTATGACCCAGCGGCCCTCGCGCTGTTGGATCCGGTCGACTTCGAGGCACACGAGCTCAGAGCGGCGCAATCCACACGAGATCAAAAGTGCCAGAATGGCTCGGTCGCGTTTGCCTTTGAGCCTGGATGGGTCAGGCTTGATCCTCTTGATGTGCTCCCAATGTGCGCCATCTGATGCACCAATGTCGCGAACACATCCTCAACATTCAAATCGGTGTATGATTTCTCGGAAGAAAAAGCTGTAGGATAGCGTGGAATCCGGCTCCCAAAATTGACCCCTTAAAGAGACCCAAAAGATGGGGATTGCCGAACCCACCTCTGAATATGACCACGTTGCGCGAGGACGAAGCAAGAGAGCAGCCCGTTGACGCAGCAACTTCTGCAGCCATAAACTCTCCCGCACGATTGCCAATCCTGTCGTCGCCTTCACGATCATTGGAACGCTACTTCGCACTTCTTGGTTATGCGATTGTGTGTTTGGTTCTCGTGGCGGTCCTTCTTGAGCTCGTATCGTGGGCAATCTTGTCTGTCCGTCCCTCGGTAGAGCAAGCCAAGAAGGCAAGTCCAGTGTATGAAGGAGTGGGCTGGGCAAAGGAATTTTGGCAGGAAGACGCCTCACGGCGGCAGGCACCCCAGGTTTACGTTCCCTTTCGTGTATGGAGCGTCACGAATTGGCATGGGAAGTACATAAACAATGACGCGGGCCCGAGAGGTGTCTGGAGAAGAACTTTGAACCCGTCCAATTGCGACCCACACCACGCGCTCAGCGTTTGGACTTTCGGTGGGTCCACGGTGTATGGATTCGCTGTGCCGGACTGGGCCACGATACCGACATATTTGTCCCGTGAGCTAAATGCTGGTTCTCAGAATTGCGTTGTGGTTTCCAATTTCGGTGTGGAGGGTTATGTAAACGATCAAGAGTTGATTCTGCTCGAGGAGCAACTCAAAGCAGGAGGCCATCCCGACTTTGTAGTCTTTTACGACGGAATCAACGATTCCTTGCTGGCTTGGCCCAAGTACGGCGCTCCTCGGGCACACTTCGGGTTTGGACCCATCAGATCCAGAGTTGAGGGATCTGTTTCCGGCAGGCTCGACTTTCTCGAGAAATCGTATGCCGTGCGTCTAGCCGGAAGGGTTTTGGCACATACTCGTTCTCGGCAGTCGTTTGCACCTCTCATTTCCCGATCGCAACCGAATGTTGCGCTCGTGTTAGACAACTACGAAAGTAACCTGCGAATAGCGCGTGCGCTGAGCAACGCGTATCAGTTCAAACTTTACTGTTTTTGGCAGCCGAGCTTGATTTACGGCCATAAACCGTTAGTGCCCTTCGAACAACATATTGCTGAACTCGACACAAGCCGAATGTCAGAAGATAGTGCGAGGTTTCCGGTCATGCGCTCGGTGTATCAGGTGGCGGAGCGCAGGGCCACCGTCGACGGGAATTTCATTTTTCTCGCGCACTTATTCGATTCGACAAAAGACCCAATTTATGTGGATGAAGGGCATCTCGGTCCTGAAGGTAACGAGCTGGCTGCAAGAGCAATCGCAAGTTACCTTCGAAATAGTGTCATCCCTAGCAAACGATAATTTCTACCTAGCAAACGATAATTTCTAGTGTAGTGCGTCATAAGTAATAACCTTTATCTTCTGCTCACGTCTATATAGTTATAGGAGACGTGAGCTAATGCGAATTGCCCCCAGCGTCGAACTGACGGTTGAGCAACGAACCACCTTGGAAGAGTGGGCCCGTGCTCGATCGCTTCGCGCGCGGCTGGTCGAACGTGCCCGCATCGTGTTATAAGCCGCGGCCGGCGAACAAGATAAAGAAATTGCTCGCCAGCTGGGCATGACGCCCAAGAAAGTCTCTCGCTGGCGCCAACGCTTCCTGGCTCTGGGCCTGCCCGGGCTGAAGAAAGATCGACCTCGACCGGGGCGGAAGCCCAAGATCGGCACCCGCCAGATCCAGCGGGTGGTGGAAATAACGACGCGCCAAAAACCACCCCACGCCACCCACTGGAGCACGCGCACCATGGCCGCGGCAGTGGGCATCAGCGAAGCCAGTGTACGTCGCATCTGGCATAGCCACGGTTTGAAACCTCATCTGCTCGAAACCTTCAAGGTGAGTCGGGATCCCCAGTTTGCCGAGAAACTGCAAGACATCGTAGGCCTGTACCTCAAACCCACCCGAGCCACGCTCTGGTGCTGAGTCTGGATGAGAAGAGTCAAATGCAAGCCTTAGATCGCACCCAACCTGGCCTGTCGCTTAAACGTGGACGGGGCCAAACCATGACCCATGACTACAAACGGAAGGGGACAACGACGCTGTTCGCTGCCCTCAATGCGGCCAACGGCGAGGTGTTCGGTGTGTGCCAAGAACGGCATCGCCACCAGGAATGGCTGAAGTTTCTGCGCTTGATTGATGAAACCATTCCTCTCGCTACTCGAGTTACACGTGATCTGCGACAACTACAGCACGCACAAGCACGACAAGGTTCAGCGTTGGCTCCAGCGTCATCCCCGTTTTCACCTTCACTTCACACCCACCGGCTCGTCGTGGCTAAACATGGTGGAACGGTTCTTTCGGGATCTGACACAGAGCCGGCTTCGCCGCGGGGTTTTTCGTGATGTCGAGGAACTCATCACGGCGATCGAAACCTATATTGATCACCATAACGACAACCCCAAACCCTTCATCTGGACCGCACGCGCTGCTGATATCTTGGAAAAAGTAAAACGGGCTCGCCGCACGC
>Ga0126372_10000401_pt1 | contig 14970 bp, 16 predicted proteins | sample PanSoiMetaPlot_6_FD_92762 | JGI IMG/M metagenome (GOLD analysis project Ga0126372, IMG submission 92762) | Tropical forest soil microbial communities from Panama - MetaG Plot_6 | ecosystem: Environmental > Terrestrial > Soil > Tropical forest > Bulk soil | place: Panama | collected 2016-02-17
CGAAATGGTCGATCAGGTGCTCGATTCCATGGATATCGAGCGCGAGCGCGGCATCACCATCAAGGCGCAGACGGTGCGGCTCAGTTACCGCTCGCGCGACGGCAAGAATTACGTGCTCAATCTGATCGACACGCCCGGCCATGTCGATTTCGCCTATGAGGTCAACCGCTCGCTCGCCGCCTGCGAAGGCTCGCTTCTTGTGGTCGATGCTTCCCAAGGCGTCGAGGCGCAGACGCTCGCCAATGTCTATCAGGCGATCGACAACAATCACGAGATCGTCCCGGTGCTCAACAAGGTCGACCTGCCGGCAGCCGAGCCCGACAAGGTGAAGCAGCAGATCGAGGACGTGATCGGGCTCGACGCCTCGAACGCGATCCTGATTTCGGCGAAGACCGGCGACAATGTCCCGGAAGTGCTCGAAGCGATCGTGCATCGCCTGCCGCCGCCGAAGGGCGACGCCGGCGCGACGCTCAAAGCGCTCCTCGTCGACAGCTGGTACGATTCCTATCTCGGCGTCGTGGTCCTGTTCCGCGTCGTCGACGGCGTCCTGAAAAAAGGCCAGCGCATCCGGATGATGGGCACCGGCGCAGCCTACGAGGTCGATCGCGTCGGCGTGTTTACGCCCAAGCGCGTCGAGACCGACGAGCTCGGTCCCGGCGAGATCGGCTTTCTCACCGCCTCGATCAAGGAAGTTGCCGACACGCGCGTCGGCGACACCATCACCGACGACCGCAAGCCGGTCGCGGAGCCGCTGCCTGGCTTCCGCCCCGCGATTCCGGTCGTGTTCTGCGGCCTGTTTCCGGTCGATGCCGCCGATTTCGAGGCGCTACGCGCGGCCATGGGCAAGCTCCGGCTCAACGACGCGAGCTTCACTTACGAGATGGAGACCTCCGCCGCGCTCGGCTTCGGCTTCCGCTGCGGCTTTCTCGGCCTCCTGCATCTCGAAATCATCCAGGAGCGGCTCGAACGCGAATTCAATCTCAACCTGATCGCCACCGCGCCGTCGGTGATCTACAAGATCAAATTGCGCAACGGCCAGGAGCTGGAGATTCACAATCCGGTCGACATGCCGGACCCGAATCATATCGAGGAAATGTGCGAGCCCTGGATCGAAGCGACGATCCTCACGCCCGACGAATATCTCGGCGCCGTGCTCAAGCTGTGCCAGGACCGCCGCGGCGAGCAGAAAGAGCTGACCTACGTCGGCAACCGTGCGCTGGTGAAATACAATCTGCCGCTCAACGAAGTGGTGTTCGACTTCTATGACCGGCTGAAATCGGTGTCGCGCGGCTACGCTTCGTTCGACTATCACCTGACCGACTATCGCGTTTCCGACCTAGTCAAGCTGCAAATGCTGGTCAATGCCGAGCCGGTCGATGCGCTCGCTATGCTGGTGCATCGCACCCGCGCCGAGAGCCGCGGCCGCGCCATGGCGGAGAAGCTCAAAGAGCTCATTCCGCCACACATGTTCCAGGTGCCGATCCAGGCCGCGATCGGCGGCAAGATCATCGCGCGCGAGACCGTGCGCGCGTTTCGCAAAGACGTCACCGCCAAATGCTACGGCGGCGACGTGACGCGCAAGCGCAAGCTTCTGGAGAAGCAGAAGGAAGGCAAGAAGCGCATGCGCCAGTTCGGCAAGGTCGACATCCCGCAGGAGGCTTTCATCGCCGCGCTGAAGGTGGATGTGTAAGCGACGGAATCGCGAACGCTACTCTGCTTCGTCATGGCCGGACTTGTTCCGGCCATCCCGTTCTTGAATACTCTGCCTGTCTAAGCGGGATGCCCGGCACAAAGCCGGGCATGACGCAGGTGTGGCGGGGTTCGCTATGCTCAACCCACCCTACGCGCCGGGAGAAAGAAGATGAAAACGCCTTTCCGGGTTGCGGCCGTTGCTCTATTCGCGCTGGCGGCGACAATCGCGCCGACCTTCGCCGACGATTATCCAAACAAACCGATCAAGGTCATTTCCGATTCCGCGCCCGGCAGCGCCATCGACGTGATGTTCCGGATGGTGATGGACCGGCTGGGCACCGAATTGGGCCAGCAGATGGTGCCGATCGACCGGCCGGGCGCTGGCGGGGCGATCGCGGCCCACGCCGCCTCGGAATCGATTCCTGACGGCTATACCTTGTTCGCGCCAGCGCTTTCGTTGTTCATCTCGCTTCCGGGCAAGGCGGAGAACCTGCCGCTGATCTTGCCGCGCGACTTTCTCCCCGTCGGCTCGCTGGCAGAACTGCCGATGTTCATTTGCGCGAGCGTGCACTCCGGCATCAAAACCTTGCCGGACTTGATTGCGCGTGCCAAGGCGCGGCCCGGCGAAATCTCGTTCGCGGCAACCGGTATCGGCCGGCTGACGCATCTGACGGGGCTGCTACTGGGAAGCAAGGCCGGCATTAAACTCGCGGCCGTGCCCTATGCCGGCGGACCCGCGGCCGCGCTGACCGACGTCATCGGTGGTCGCGTGCCGTTGATCATCGAAGGCTATTCGGGCCTCGCGGGCGCGATCCAGGGGCACACGATCACTGCGCTCGCCGTTGCCTCGACGCATCGGCTCCCCGATTTCCCAAATCTGCCGACCGTCGCCGAGACCTTGCCGGGCTTCGCCGCCGGAGGCTGGCAGGGCATCGTTGCGCCGCTCGGCACGCCCGCGCCGGCCATCCAGAAAGTCAATGCGGGCCTGAAAACGGTGTTAAGCGACGCGGACCTCGCCAAGCAGCTCGCAACGCGCGGTGCCTATGTCGCGCCGATGTCGCCGTCCGAGGTCAATACGTTTATCAACACGCAGCAGGAAGAATGGCGCCCGGTCCTCGAAGCGTTCGAGGCGAGCGTGAAGAAATAACGCACACCGCGCTCAGCCAATCCTGCCGGCGTCCGATTGATATCGTTCGCTGAAGTAATGCTCGATGTCTTGTTCGATTCTTTTTTCACCCTTGACCTGATCATAATAGGACGCGGCGAAGCGGACGCAGGCAATCGCCCCAAATATAATCGGTGCTTCCGTCCACCATCGTGTCGCGGCAAAGCTCACGAACATGCCACTGACCCAAAAGCCGAACTCGAAGATGGCGCGTCTTAGTTCGCACACGACCGTCAACATACGGCCGCGCCAGATCGTGTCGTCTCGAAAATAGGCACCTTGAACGAGCATTTTTGACTCCCCTTTTCAGGTTTCCGGCGTTCCTCGCATCACCGCCGCTTATTTGTCCTGAGCATATTTGTTTTGACCTTATTTGTTCTGAGCTTTTTTGGCCTTTGCTTCGACCGAGCAGGGATTCTCGCTCGAGCAGTTATCGCCCACCACGCCTATGGCCTAAATCTCGATTTCGATGCCCGGTCGCGCGAAATTCGTCACCGTGATCAACCGCACCCGGGATGGTTGCCGTTGTTGAAGAAGTCTTTGCGCATTTCCACGTATCGATCGCCGTAACGGGATTCTTTGATGAACACGGTCATGGTCATGACATTGTCCAGGCTCCCGCCCGCGCGTTTCATTACGCCGTCGATTTGCGCAAAGACCTGTTTGACCTGCGCTTCGAAATTATTGGCGATATTATTGCCTTGGCTGTCCTGCGTGGCGGTCTGTCCGGCAACCCAGACGATCATTCCGCCGGACGTGATCACGCCCGGCGAAACCGCGCGCCACAGCTGGAACGGCGTCTTCTCCATATACTCGGCCGCCTGCGCGGCGCCCGAAAACAAGATGGCCAGAAAGATTGCAGCAATGGATTGCGAAAAGCGAGAACCGAGGGTTCTCGCTAAACTCGCATAAGATACGGCGGATCGGCCGGACCAGGCGCGTAACTGCCATACGGCTCATTCGAACAATTCATTGGCGCGGCCGGACAGCGGCAGCGGAACGGAAATGCCGAGCGCTTTGGCGGTCTTCAGGTTGATAAAGAGCTCAATATTCGTTGCCTGCTGCACCGGCAGATCGGCTGGCTTGTCGCCCTTGAGAATCCGCGCCGTATAGACCCCAACGAGACGGTGTGTTTCCGTCACGTTGGAGCCATAGCTCATCAGGCCTCCGGCCGCGGCGAATTCACGCCATTGATAGACAGCGGGCACCCGGTGACGCATAGCGAGCGCCGCAAGCTCTTTGCTGTGACTCGTGAAAAATGCATCGCCGCCGATCACCAGGCCGCGTGCCTGCAACTCCGGTAATTTTGCAAATGCCGCTTCCAATTCGCTTTCGGTGCTGGCGCCGAGCACACGGAGCTCCAGTCCCATCGACTGGGCTGCCGCACGCACGTCACGGGCCTGGGGTTCCGCGAGAACAGGCGCGGTCGGATTGACAAGCAGAGCCATGACGCGCGCCTCGGGCAGGAGCTCATGCAGCAATTCGAGCCGTTTCGGCGCCGCTTCTTCTGCCGCTTGGGTTACGCCGGTAACATTGCCGCCCGGCCGGCTGAGGCTGGCGACAAGCTTGATCTGCACCGGGTCTGCGGCTGTTTCGAAGACGATCGGCACGGTCTTAGTGACCGCCTTCGCCGCGAGCGCCGCCGGAGTGCCGGATGTGGCGATCACAGCAACTCGCTCGTGGACCAAGTCGGTCGCCAGATTTTGTAGGGCGACATAGTTGTTCTGGGCCCAGCGATATTCGATCTTGATATTCTGGCCGTCGACAAAGCCGGCTTCTTTCAGTCCTTGCTTGAATGCCGTCACGCGATAGGCGTCGGATTCCGCCGAACCGGGACCAAGGAAGCCGACAACCGGCAACGCCACTGGCTGACCGCGCGCCGCGATCGGCCAGGCCGTCAGCAGGCCGGCAATGCCATTGATAACGTCGCGTCGCCGCATTGCCCTCACCGCGTGAAATAATGTGCAACTTGCTTGCCGATTACAGCAGGGATTTGTTTCCGGCGGAATGGGGTCGTGCGTCGCACGCCGGGCTTTCGAGAATTTGAGCTAAATCAAATTAGCCTTGCCGTTTTCCGCTGCATCACCGTTTCATGGATGGTGGTGCAGTGGCGCACCAGGTTGGGCTGCGACGTGACGAAACGTTTCAGCTCGGTGTCGATTTCGAAGAAATAGATATTGGCGATGAAGCCGTAGATGCCGGCATCGACGCTGGTCGGCTTGGCGCCGTAAACATAGCTTTTCGCCGGAATGAGATTGGCCAGCACTTGCAGATCGGCGAGGCCGCGCGCATAGGCGTCGCGCGGTTCGTAGCGGCCGATCCCGGCATAGTAGTAGCGCTGAAAATTAAATTCGCGCGCCTTGAGCAAACCCTCCTCGGTCACCGTCGGGTGTTCCCGCATCAGCGCGTCGCGGAATGCCGGCCAGTAGCGCTCGTCTTTCCAGCGCGAATAGGACATGACCCAATAAAGGTCGTCGAGCATGCGCGTGACGAGATGCGTGATGTTGTGTTGTAAGGGCGTGAGCCCGGCGTCGATGGTCAAGCCGTATTTGCCGATCAGATGCGCAACAATCGTCTCGCTGTCGCCGATCGTCTCGCCATCGTCGACGATATAGGGAAGCTGCCCGCGCGGCGCCGCCGAGGCGTCGAAAATATGCTCGTGCGAAAACGGCACGCCGGCCAAGCGCATGAAGGCGACAACCTTAAGCCCATAGCCGTTATTGTCGGCGACGCCGAACAGTTCGGGATAGGAATAGAGCGCGATCATCGAGCGAAGTCCTCTCGCTCGAATTCTAACTGAAATTTTGCGCGCGCTAAGCGCCGGTTTCTAACCACCGGCGGCGGCAAAATCTTCCATTTCATAGAGCTGACGGATCTCGATGTCTGAGACTTCAAGCATCGGATTGGGGCAGCGCTTGACCCAGGCGACGGCCTCGTCGAGCGAATTGAGCTTCCAGATCCAGTAGCCGGAGACGAGCTCGTTCGTCTGCGCGAACGGCCCCTTCGTCACCGTGCGGTCCTTCCCCGAAAACGTCACCCGCGCACCCTTGGAGCTTGGATGCAACCCGCCGCCGTCCATCATCACGCCGGCAGCAATGAGCTCCTGGTTGAATTTGCCCATGTCGGCCAGCAATTGCGGGCTCGGCATCTTGCCGGCTTCCGAATCTTTGGTGGCCTTGACCAGGACCATGAAACGCATCTCGTCTCTCCTCATTGGCGGGAATTACGACGCTGACCTAACGCCATGTAATCAGATCGTTCGCGGCGTAGAGATAAGGCGTGAGCCAAACAGCGAGCCAGGCCACAGTCGCCCAAGTTACGATGCGATATGTCATCGCTACGCTCCGTTTGCTTGGCTGTCGGGAATGTAGGGAAGGTCCTTCCTCGTAAGGAAAGACCTTCCTAAGGCGGGCTTGATCAGGCCGGCTGCACCGCTTTTTGCTGGCTGCACATGCTTTGCATCGCCTTCTGCATCTCGGCCGGCGTCACGTCGCGAATATGCGTGGCGATCGACCAGCGATGGCCGAATGGATCCTCGATCTGGCCGTAGCGGTCACCCCAGAACATATCGCTGACCGGCATAATGGTCTTGGCGCCGAGCCGGACCGCGCGCGCGGCGACGCTTTCGACGTCTTCAACATAGAGGTGGATGGTGACCGGCGATCCCCTGAGCGCTTTCGGTCCAAGCGCGCCGTGTTCGGGCATTTCATCGACCAGCATGAGCGTGGAATCGCCGATGCGGATGCTGGCATGCATCAGCCGTCCGTTCGGGCCGGGCAGGCGCGAGGTTTCGGTCGCGTTGAAAGCCTTCTTGTAGAACTCGATCGCCTCGGCTGCGCCGGCGCACACCAGATGTGGCGTGACTGTGTGCATGCCGTTTGGAATTGCGCTGACATTGCTCATACCGCTACTCCTTGCTCGGTTGCTGTTGCGGATGGCCAAGAAGGGTCACCAGATAATTCCGCAAGTGGCCAAGGCTTGCGGTGGCGATCTCGGGCGTTTGCTTGGCTTTGGCGAAGATGAAGGCGCCTTGCAGCACGCATTGCATGAAGTAGCCGACGCTTTGCGGGTCCCAGGACGCGCCGGGCGCGTAACGGGCTTTCGCGGCGGCGAGGTCGCGCGTCAATTCGGCGACGTGCTCGGACAGCATCCGGTCGCACATCGCACGCAAATTCGGATGAGTCGCGTAAGCTTCCTGAACGGTGGTGCCGATCAGGCAGGTGTAAAGCGGGATCTCGCCCCTTAAGAGCGAGATGCGAAAGTCGACATAGCCGAACACGCGATCGCGGGGATCGCTCGCCGCCTGGTATGGCGCGGCGGCGAACAGCGTGGCCGCCATGGCGCCGAACCGTTCGAGCGCGGCAATGCCGAGCTCCTCCTTGCTGTCGAAGTAGTGGAAGAAGCTGCCTTTGCTGACGCCCGCCGCGGTGCAGATATCGTCCACCGTGCTTCCCGCATAGCCGTTGGCACGGATCACGTCGCGGGCCGCATCGAGCAGCCGGGCGCGGGTTTCTGTGCGGGTCTGAGCCTCGGCCATGTCCATACCAACCAGTTGGTATGGATAAAGGCGCGATATTTGCCTGTCAAGTGGAGGTGACGTCCTGTGGAAACCTCGCTCTGATTCCTTTCATCAAGACGAGAACTTCTCGTCCCCGTTCCGTTGACGTGCGTCACCGTATTGATGACGCATCGGGCGCAGGGAAGGAAGCTTAAACTAGAGCGCATCGTAGCGATTTATGCTTTAACCCATTCCAGCATGGGGAGCCGCTGTAGCAGCCAATATTTTTGAACCTATAATCCCCCCTTCGAGTGTGCTGGCTTTGACCACGACCCACAACCTGTCTTCTGATTACGCATGGCATTACAAGCATCTGCCAACGTCGGCGCGATAAAAGCTGCGTCCGGCCTACCGACTTGGCTACGCGGCATTGGCGCGCGGCAGGTACGTCTGGCCTGCGGCCTTGTAATGTTCAGTTACATCTTCTTGCATTTTTTCAATCACGCGCTCGGTATTATTTCATTCGACACAATGGAGGCGTGGTTGCAGTGGCATCTTTGGTGGTGGCGCATCCCGGTTGTCAACGGCACCCTCTACACTGCGGCCGCGATCCATTTGTCACTTGGCCTATGGGCGCTCTATCAACGACGACATTTTCGCTACGCGGCCGCCGAAATTGCGCAACTTGTCTTGGGCTTCAGCATTCCGCTCTTGCTCGCCAGTCACTTCGGAGTTGAGCGGGTAGCGGGATGGATCTACGGGCGTGTTCCAGTCAGCTATGCACCGCCTTTGTTCGGTTATTGGGTCACAAGACCTTATATGGTTGCGGTGCAGTTCACGTTGTTGACGGTCGCATGGACGCACGCCTGCATCGGACTGTATTTCTGGTTGCGGCTGAAGTCGTTTTTCAAATGGGCTTGGCCCATGTTGTTCGCGGTCGCAATCCTGCTGCCCCCACTTGCGATGATCGGCACGTATCATGGGGCGCAAGAAGTCATCCAACTTGTCAAGCAGCCGCAATGGCGCGTCCTACATATCAATCCAATCCCGCCGCCGCAACGCGCGGTCATCGATCAAATAACGTTGTTTTACTTTCCAATCGGCTATGCTGCCGCGATCGTATTGGTGTTCGCGGCGCGCGGGGTACGTACAGTTCGCGAACGTCGCCGCGGCATGTTCACGGTGTCATATCCACACCGTCAGGTACGGGTGCCTAAGGGCCTGAGCATCCTCGAAGCCAGCCTGCGCTTTCGCATTCCACACGCCAGCGTCTGCGGCGGGCGCGCGCGTTGCTCGACCTGCCGTGTGCGCATCGTCAGCGACCGAAGTAAGTTGCCGCGGCCTTCGGGCCGGGAGGCTTTCGTGCTGGCGCGTGTTGGAGTCGGCGCCGATCCGTCCATCCGTCTTGCCTGTCAGCTGCGGCCGCAAAGTGACATTGCCGTCATTCCCGTCCTGCAGCCGAACATCGATGCCGGTTTTGTGCGGAGCAAACAGCGTATGCATATCGGCGAGGAGCGTTATGTTGTCAGCATGTTCGTCGATATGCGCGGCTCGACCAAGCTGTCAGAGCGGAGGTTGCCCTTTGACGTCGTCTTCCTCATTAACCAGTTTGTCGAAGCAATCTCCCAAGCGATTACCGAAGCCGGAGGCCAGCCGAACCAGTTCGTCGGTGACGGTGTGTTCGCCTTGTTTGGACTCGACGTCGATCGCGCGACCGCTTGCCGGCAGGCGCTGCGAACTGCCGCGCTGATTGCCTCCAACGTCGCGTATTTAAATCATCGGTTCGCAACGGAAGTGCGCGATCCCATCCAGTACGGCATCGGAATTCACGCCGGAGAAGCAATCGTCGGTGACATAGGGTTTCGCGGCCGTACTGTATTTACCGCGCTTGGTGACTCCGTCAACGTTGCCGCACGACTACAGGACATGACCAAAAACCTTAATTGCCTACTCATCATGTCAGAAGAAGTCTGCAAGATCGCGGGGCTTTCTGCAGATGTGCTGACGCGCAGAGAGATCCAAATCCGCGGTCACGACGAACCGATGACGGTGCGCGTCGTCGAGGACCCCACCGTGCTGGCAAGCCTGACGGAGCCGGAGCCCGCAGACCCATTGTCCGAAGACGGGGAAGATAATCGCTCTTGTAGTTAGCGCGTCCGCTTTTTGGCCCAAAGCGGACATGCTGGTGGCTCTCCGCAATGTCTGCAGTGGCCGGTTCCCAGAATGCGGAGGCCTATATGGCGTTCGCTCGTTCTTGGAATGCGGCCCACACGTCCCGCGGTTGCTCCCAGGCGCCACCGGCCGTAACGGCCTGCTCTACTGTTTCGCCGCCCAGTAGGTCGACGGGCTTACACATTCGCCATTATTGGACCTCAAATGTTCGCTTTGGGGGTAAGGCGGACATCGTGGGGAGGGTTTTAGATGTCTGCTTCTGACCCGGAGCGGACAGTAGAACCTTGGCCCAGCGTGATCAGCCACTATTCCTTCCGCATAACGACATGTCGGCAGCTAAACGCGCGCGTCCATGACATTGTCGACAGAATACCGTCCAGACCCCATAACAGCGAACATCAAGAGTCCGCCCATGATTGCAAGATTTTTTAATGCCTGCACTTGATTAGCCGCCCGCGCACCACCTTCCATTGTCCAAAAGTTATGCGCAAAGATGATTGTGCAGGCGGTGAAGAGGATCAGTGCGATCGCCCCCCAGCGGGTTTTGAATCCGATCAAAACAGAGATACCGCCAATGACTTCGATTGTGGCAATGGTGTAGCCGAGTGTCGTCCGTGTCGCGATCTCGCCAAATGCATTCATGAAATTGGTGATGCCGGGACTATTCGAAATCCCCGAGACGTTAAGGAATTTTCCAATACCGGATACGATAAAGAGAATTGGAATAACGACCCTACTGATCACATAAGCAATATCGCCCATGATGCTTCTCTGATGTTGTCGCAAGCTGACACTGGCGCAGGTATCCGTGCCAGCTAAAACTCGCGGCCAATTACGTGATCCAATGAGTAGCGGCCGCCGCCGCCAAGAACAAACGCGAACGTTATCAGGCCCAAGAGTAAAGCGACCTCAATACCCCCGCTGGTCCAGAACATGCCGCGTTTGATCATGATGCCAAACGCGATCACCGCTAGTTGCACTGTCATAGCGAACGCGATGGGACGCGTGAACAACCCGAGCGCGAGCATGATCGCGCCGAAGAACTCGATAAAAGTAACGGCCCACGCCCAAGCGTAAGGAAACGGCCAACCCATAGCAGTGATAGCGCCAGTGGCAATGCGCGCAGCGCCGCCATGGAAGAGCTTATCGATGCCGCCCGGAAAAAGAATCAATGCCATCAACACCCGAATTGCCGCGTAGGCGAGTGGACCCAGGGTCCGATACGCTCCGGCCAGTGCTGGAATGATCAATTCGTTTGCATCGATGGTTCTCGTTTCGTCGATCATGGGCATCCCCGAGTAGCGATTATTTTCGAAACGGTCTGGTCAAAATTCTTTGCCAAGACACCTGTCCAACGAATAGTACCCGCCTCCACGCAAGATGAAGACGATACAGAGAGCGGCGACAAACGCGGGATAATGTGGCGTTGCGCCTAGCATTAGCCACGAGGTTCCAGGCTTCAACCCCATGGCGCCGGTGATGGCAATGGCGCCCCATTCGATGGCAAATAACAAAGCGACCGGTCGTGTGAAAAGTCCTAGGGCCAGGAATATCCCGCCGACGAGTTCAAATGTGCCGACGACCGATGGACCCAAGCTGTTCAGAATCCCTCCTAGCTCGCCGTGAGACCCACTGTAGAACAGCCGATCCATCCCATGCGGCACAATCAGCCCCCCAGTGCAGAAGCGGATGAATGCATATGCGAGAGACTCAAATGGGCGATACCAAGCCAGTGCCGGGATGATTTTTGGCGTTTCCGCCTGGTCGGCCATGTTTTTCACCTTGGATAATTACCGTGGCAATAACACCGGTTCAGGAGGATTATTCGCTTAGGGAGAGACTTAGGCAGTATATCCTTCCTTTTCGCTACGTCCTCTCATTGACGGATTAGGTGCGGCGCGCAAAAATTGCTGAATTTTTCAAGGGGGGAGACAATGGTTACTCGGTCATCGCATCCGCTGCTGTCTTACACCGACGGCGTAGCGACGGGCATGGTAGACGTTTGGCTTTTGATTGGCCGTGTGCTGATTGCCCTTGTATTCTTGATGACGGTGTGGACCGGCGGGCCAGCTGCCGCGTATCTTAAATCGCTCAACTATCCAGCTCCGGAATTCATGAGCGTCCTCGCGCATGTCGTCGAGTGGATTGTTATACTTTCTTTGATTCTCGGCATTGGCGCGCGGTACGGCGCGTTGCTCGGACTTGCCTTTGTGGTGATCGCCTTTGCGACCGCACACCGCTATTGGGAATTCCCGGAAGCAGCGCAAAACCTGCAATACGCATTTCTCAGCAAAGATCTCGCCATCGCCGGTGGCCTGCTTGTGCTGTTTGTCACAGGCGCGGGACGCTTTAGCATCGACAATGCAATATCGTCCTAGCTTAGGGGGCCAAAATGGACTCAGGCGCGAAGCAGGAGATAGGCAAGGTGTATGACTATGTGCATGTAATGCTGTGGCCGGTTTGGCGGCCTTGTTGATCTTTTTTGCGCTGTGCACACTGCCAACGTTAGAGCATTCCAGGCAAAAATGCAGGCAGCACGCATAATAGATATCGCCGCCGAAGACGAGGCGCTGTGTACAAGACTGGCGATGGGCAAAGGGACGCCTGCGTATGCTCAGTGTCTTCCCACTGTTCAACAATGCCGTGCTGGTGTAGTGAACGATTAGTAGACGACTCTGACATCTAACCAATTCCACACTATCCTGCCGGCGCATAACAACCTAAGAGCCGATACTCGGCTCCGCACCGAACTCGAGCCGGCATGAACGAGGGTGATTTCGACACGACTCAAGTCTGATGGTCGTTTTAATTAATCGCCAGACCTAACTCCTTCACCATGCCACCCCATTTTGCCACTTCAGACTTGAAATAAGCGTCGGCCTCAACAGAGGATTGATGAATCGAATCAAAGCCGATTGTCTGCAGAGTTTTCTGCACGGCAGGATCGTTGATGACTTCTTGGACCGTCGCGTTGAGTTTGCTGACGATTGCGGGGTCCGTTTTGGCCGGCGCAAATAGGCCAACCCAGGACGCGGCGACAAAGCCTGGATAACCCTCCTCGGCATAAGTCTTTATGTTCGGCGTCACAGTGGCACGCTTGTCGGCAGCGATAGCGAGGCCCTTGAGCTTACCGCCATTGATCTGCGCCGCGGCGCTGCCGCCCAGCGTTGTCGCCATTAGATCGACCTGACCGGCGATAGTGGCACTGATCGCCGGCGCGCCGCCCTGATACGGGATTGGCTGCACCGGCACCTTGGCAAGTTCTTTGAAGAAATATTCCGCCACGACATGGGAGCCCGTGCCAACGCCTGGAATGGCTAGATTGATGATGCGCCCGTTTATCGCTTTGATGAAGCTCGGCAGATCGCCGGCAGGATTTGTCGGGCTAGTCACCAGCGCTTCCGGGCTTGATGCGGCTATGGCGACCGTCTGAAAGTCGCTCACCGAGAAAGGCTTGTTGACGAACAATGTCTGATTGATCGCTAGTGCCGTTGTTGTGGCAAGAAGCGTATAGCCGTCTGGATTGGCGTGAGCGACGACCTCGGCTGCGATATTGCCACCAGCACCGCCCCGGTTCTCAACAACCACGGTTTGCTGCAGTCGCTCACCTACTCGTTTTCCGATCAGCCGCGCAAGCGTGTCGGCTACACCGCCAGGCGCAAAAGCAACGACAAAAGTGATCTGTCTGCTTGGATATTGCTGCGCCCTCGTCTGCTGCCCGGAGATTTGAAAAATAAACAGCGCCACCATCGAGACTAGCGCAGATCGGCTCAAGCAAATTGATAACATTTTCGTTCACCCGCCCGCTTCTGATAAAGCAGAAATTGGAAGATCAAATTGAGTTCGTGCCGTCAACGAAAAACTTAAAGCATTCATCCTGTCTTCATGGGATGACGGCACGCCGTGCCCGCTTGCGACCCAAGGGCCGAACGGTCGCTATATCGTCGAGCATGCGATCCAAGGAGAAACAGCCGCCACCAGTCACAAGGATAACCAACGCGCCGCCCATGATCGAGATATTTTTCAGAAAATTATTATATTGACCGATCTGCTAAGGGCCGGCAGGGAATTCCCAATAGCGGTGCGCTATCGCAGTAGCCACCACCACAAACGCGAGTACCAGAATCGCGCCCTAGCGCGTGCCAATGCCCAGTATCAAGCTAGCCGAGATTAGAAGTTCGAGCAAAAGAGCCACCCACGTCCAAAGTCGGGCGGGAAGAGTTTCTGTGATGTGAAATAGGCTACCGAGCCTGCAAAGTTGGTGATTGCTTCGTAAGCGACCCCCACAAACACCCATGCAAGCATGATGCGCCCGATCAGAATTAAGGCGTCAGCGCTTTTTGGTGGCAAAGCCGTCGGCCCACGACAGCAAAGAGTGAAAACTGGATTGCATAGTCATCTCCCCTTATTGGCTCTAGGTATCTCGCAGCAAGCGGACTATCGACCAGGGCTACCATGCTTGGAATTGTTGTGACCCAGCCGAAAGAATGATTCGGCGCTCCCCGATTAAAACGAAGGCTTAATTCGAAGGAAAACTAATTGCCTCTCAGCCTCACCGAGCATCGCGTCCGTCATTTTACACTAGGTTTTCAGCCGCCCATGGCAATCAAAAATCAAGCATGTCGGCAAAGCGCTTCTGAATCTTCCATCGCAGCGCTTGAAGATCCAATAAGCATTGGTCGTGCATCTTAGTCCCAAGGCCCATTTGCCACTTCGCACAGTAGTCCTCATTTTCCTGAGAAATTTCCTGAATGCGAAGCCTTTCGGCTCGTGCGGCAGCCTCCGGCAGTCTAGGCGCAATGAAGACAAGGAAGAACAAGACGAATGCCGCCAATGTTGCCCATAATGCTAAATGGACGTAGTCGTAAATCGACTGGACCATTGCCAGGGCGTCATTGGATTTCATGTTGCCCCTCCAGCAAAGCCACGTCGCTACCGGCGCCGTGCGGTATCCTGATGTTGGAGCATCATAGATTGCCACTCACCGGGAGTCTGTGACGTGTGGCACAGTTCTATGCCCGCTTGATGATCAGTGCAGGGTCAATCCATACAGCCAGCAAGCACGGGCAGCCGGCTGCGATGATTATGTTCCGAGGCCCTTCAGCCCGCCTCATCTACTGGACAATACCTGTCCTAAACTTGGCGTTGATTGCTGCAGTGCGGGAGTCCGCTTTTTGGCACAAAGCGGACATGCCGATCGCGAGGACGGATGTCTGCTTTCAGGGGTAAAGCGGACATCGCGTTTGTCAGACCGAATGTCTGCTTTTTGACCCAAAGCGGACATGGTCTGTCCCGCTTGAAACCGGGCTCTCCTCAGCAGCATTGCTAAATTCTGCGATGGGTCAGCCGGCTAGGACCGCACCCGCCCTCCGTCTACGTTGAGCGTTTGCCCAGTTATGAAGGCGGCATCATCACTGGTGAGGAACGAAATCGTCCCGACTAG
>Ga0126372_10000402_pt1 | contig 14926 bp, 10 predicted proteins | sample PanSoiMetaPlot_6_FD_92762 | JGI IMG/M metagenome (GOLD analysis project Ga0126372, IMG submission 92762) | Tropical forest soil microbial communities from Panama - MetaG Plot_6 | ecosystem: Environmental > Terrestrial > Soil > Tropical forest > Bulk soil | place: Panama | collected 2016-02-17
ACGGGTGGCCAAGCGCCTGCTCGACCTCGTGGTAGCGACGGCGTGCCTCGCCGTGTCATTGCCCCTGCTGGTGACCGTGGCAGTGTTGATCCGTCTCACCACGCCCGGGCCTGCGCTGTTCCGGCAAGCCAGGGTGGGGCGGAACCAGCACCCGTTCGTTCTTTACAAGTTCCGCACCATGTACGCCGGGTGCGACGACCGAGTCCACAAGGAGTATGTCCGCCAGCTCCTGACTGACGACAACCCGTCGGCAGGCGGCGAGAGCGGCTTGTACAAGCTTGAAAACGACCCGCGGATCACTCCGGTCGGCCGGTTCCTGCGGCGCGCAAGCATCGACGAGCTGCCTCAACTGCTGAACGTCATCCGGGGCGATATGTCGCTCGTTGGGCCGCGCCCGGCCCTGTCGTGGGAGGCGGATCTCCTAGAGCCGGCCTACCTTCAGCGCTTCCGCGTCGCGCCTGGGCTCACCGGGCTGTGGCAGGTGAGCGGCCGGAACAGCCTCACGATGAGGCAGGGCCTGGAACTCGACATGGAGTACCTGCGCAGGCAGAGCTTCGTGTTCGATCTGTGGATTCTTCTCAAGACCGTGCCGGTCGTGCTCTCCACCCGCGGTGCACTATGAGCCGTGGACGTCATTCGTCCCGCAGGCGCAGGCTTCACGCGACTGGCCTGGTGGGGCAGCGCACCCCCGCGGGACGGTACCACTCGGCGGGAGGGCAGCACCGCCCGGGAGCGCAACCAGGAACGGCACCCCGGCGCGGGACGGGCCCGGGGCAAGGCCTGGCTCCAGCGCGCGGCGCGGGATCACGGCGGAAAGTCACCCCGCAGCGCGCCGGGGAAACCCAGCAGGGGGCCGCGGCGGCCGCCGGCGACTCGATCACGGTGGCCGCGTGGACAATTGTCAGCCGCGTCACCGGTGTCGCCAAGTTTGTGTGCATCGGGGCGGTCCTTGGGCCCACATTCTTTGGCAACACCTACCAATTCACCAACTCGCTGCCCAACCTCGTGTACTACGGCTTCCTCGCTGGCTCGCTGTTCTCCTCGCTGCTCGTCCCCGCCCTCGTGCGCCACATTGACGCCGGCGACCGCCGGGCCTCGGAGCGGGTGGCTGGTGGGTTTCTGGGCATGACACTTGTCGCGCTTGTGGTGATCGCGCCGCTGGCCATCGCCCTCGGCCCTCTCGTCCTGAGATTTGCCACCTTCAGCGGCGATCCGCTCCTGGCTGGCGCTGCCCAGGAGCGCGTAGCGCGGTTGCTGATCATCATGTTCGTTCCGCAGATCTTCTTCTACGGGGTCGTGGGGACCGCCACCGCGGTGATGAACTCCCGCCAGCGTTTCGCTTTGGCGGCCGGGGCACCCGCGGTGGAGAACCTCGGCACGATCGCCGTCCTGATCGTCACGGCGGTGCTCTTCGGCACCGGAACCAGCCTCGCCAACGTGTCACGTGCCGAGATGCTGCTCCTCGGGCTTGGCTCGACCGCCGCGGTGGCGCTTCACGCGGCCACGCAGTGGTGGGGGGCCCGCCGTGCGGGGGTGGTTCTGATGCCGCGGGCCGGCTGGCGCGACTCGGAGGTCCGGGTGGTTGTCCGGAGAGCCCTGCCGTCGCTCGCGCAAGCGGGCCTCCTGGCGTTTCAGGTGCTGACCCTGCTGGTGGTGGCGAACCGCTTGCCCGGCGGAGTCGTTGCCTTCCAGATCGCCCTGAATTTCTACTACCTCGCCATCGCGATCGGTGCCACGCCCGTGGCCCTGTCCCTGCTGCCGCGGCTGTCGCGGATGCACCTGGACGGGGATGTGGCTGGATTCCGGGATACTCTCGTGCGCGGCCTGGCACTTGGGTTCTTCATCACCGTCCCGGCCGCTGTTGGCTACTTTGCCCTGGCGATGCCCCTGGCGCGGGCAATCTCCTTCGGGCGGATGGATGGTGCTACAGCGGTCACCATGGTGGCTGCCTCACTGGCGGCGCTGTCGATCGCGGTGGTTGGCCAGACAGCTTTCCTGATCGCAACCTACGCGTCGTATGCGAGAAAGGACACTCGCTCGCCGCTTTTTTCGATGCTGCTGCAGGCCGCCCTCTGCCTGGGCTTGGTGAGCACGTCCCTGCTGGTCCACGGGTGGGCCGTGCTCTTGGTGCTGGGCTTGGCCCTGTCTGCGGCCGTCACGACCGCGGCCTGCCACCTGACGGCCCGCCTGTGGCGGAACTTGAGCGGCCGCGGGACGCAGCGCCTTGCCCCGTCGATGGCCAAGTTCGTGGGTGGTGCGGTCCTGATGGCTGGGCCGGCCTGGCTGACGGCGACGGCGATCCCTCGTTGGGTGGCGCCGCCGCTCGGGCCGCGCCTCGGCATTATCGCCGCCGCCGTGGTCGGCGCTGCCGTGTTCCTCGGCGTCCAGGCACTTTGGCGGACCCCGGAGCTGGGATGGCTGGCCGGCGGCCTGGGACATGTGCGGGGCAAGGCCAGCCGCAGCCTTGCCGAGGTGACCCATGGCTAGCACGGCATGGCCAGGCGGAATCCGGGCCTGGCCCAGGGCGGATGCCGGGTCACCGGCGCCGCTGCCCTCTTGGGATGGCGCTCACCTACACCGCCGGTCGAGTCGCTGGCTGGTCGTGCCGGTGCTGGCTGCGGCGATCGCTGCCGGTGCCCTTGCCGCGCTCGGCCCGCTGAAGGCGCTTGCCGGGCTGGGAGTCCTGCTTCTGGCGGCGTGCGTGTGGCGGTGGCCGGCGCTTGCCGCGTATCTCATGATCGGGCTGACGCCGCTCATAGTGGGCACCGGCCGCGGCCCCACCTCATTGGCCAGGCCCAATGAGGCGCTCGCTCTTGTCCTGGGGGGAACGCTGGCCGTACGGGGGATAGTCCGCATCAGCACGGGTCACATGCCCAGGCTCAGGGTGGGCCGCGTTGAGCTGGTCATAGTGATCATGGCAGTGACCAACTCATTCCTAATGCTGCTGTGGATGACCGTACGGCAAGAACAGATCACCCGGGACGACCTTCTTTATTCCTTGGTGCTGTGGAAGCTCCTGGGCCTGTATGTGCTCGTCCGCGCCGCCGTCACCACGGACCGGCAGATTCTGCGGTGCCTGTGGATCTCCCTGGCCGCGGCGTCGATCGTGGCGGTGCTGGCCATCCTGCAGTCACTGGGGATCTTCGGGATACCGCACCTGCTCAATGCGTTCTACGGGACCTCCGCCACCAGCGGGACCATCGGCCTCACGAACGGCAAAGGCGCCTCAACGCTGGGGCTGCCAGCCGCCACGGCCGACCTGTGTATCTTCAACCTGGCCGTGGTAGGCGGGCTCTGGGCCCGTTACCGCCGGCACCGTCTGCTGCTGGCGGCGGCTGCCGTGCTGCTGGTCGCGGGCGCGCTGTCGGCTGGCGAGTTCTCCAGCGCCATCGGCTTGGTGATAGGCGTCAGTTGCATGGCCATCGTGCTGCATAAGCCAAGGCTGCTTTTGACGTTCATCCCAGGGATCCTGATCGCCGGGTACGCGCTGCGGCCGGTGATTGCCAGTCGGCTCAGCGGCTTCCAGTCCGCGTCCGGACTGCCGGTCAGCTGGACCACCAGAGTGCAGAACCTGCAAACCTACTTCTGGCCTCAGCTGTTTTCTCACTGGAACTTTGTCCTTGGCGTCCGTCCTTCGGCGCGCGTTGTCGTGGCGACCCAGATAAACGGTTACGTGTGGATCGAAAGCGGTTACACCTGGCTGTTGTGGGGAGGCGGCATCACCCTGCTGGCTGCCTACGCTTTCTTTGTCTACGCCGTGGCGCAGAGAGGATGGCTGGCAGCGCGCGGCCATGATGCCCGGAGCGTCGCCGGCGTCGCCGTCTTCGTGGCGATCATCGTCATCACGGTCGAGATGCTGTTCGACCCGCACCTGACGTACCGGGGCTCAGCGGACGCCTTTTTCTTCCTGCTCGCCCTGGCGGCACCCCGGGATCCGCGCCCCGATGACTCTGACGCTGAGCACCAATCCCCCGCGTTGGTCGCTGAGCATCAATCCCCTGAGTTGGTAATGACGGAGGCTGAAACGTGAGACCCGACGAGATGATCAGCGAGACCGACGGGGACGTACGGCCAGCTCCGTGGTATCTGCCGAGCCGGTGGCTGAAGCTTCTGCCCGCCGGCCTCGCCGCCCCCGGCCGTAGCGGGAGGCAGGTTGCCGGGCTGACGGCCCGGCAGCTGCGCCGCGCCCCTGGCGTGCCGGGCTCCTGGGGCCGCTTCGTGATCGCACATGCGCGCTGGATCCTGGTGGTGACGTTCGCCGCGGTTGGCGGGGCCGCGATGCTCGCGCACTCGCAAACGCCCATGTACACCTCCGAATCGGTGGTGTACGTAGGATTCTCGGCCGCCGAGGGGGGTACCCTGCAGCCGCCTGACATGGCAACAGAGAAGGGGATCGTGTCGTCAGGGGTGGTGCTTGCGAAGGCGGCCAGGGCCCTGGACGTGCCGCAGTCGCAACTGCTCCAGGGAGTGTCGGCTAGCGTGCCTGCCAGCACCTTCCTGCTCCAGATCTTCTACTCCGACCCATCCCCGCAGGTTGCGCAGCTGCGAGCACAGGCGATCGCAAATGCCTACGTCGCCTTCCGGACGCCTGAGACTGTGGGGGCTACGAAGGGGGCGAAGCCGCCCGCCGCGACTGCGTCCAGCCCTACGCCCGCGGCCACCCTGCTCACCTCTGCCTCGCTGCCCAAGGCTCCAACGAGCCCGAAGTACGCGGTCGACATCGGTGTCGCGCTGATCCTCGGCCTCGGCCTCGGCCTTGGGACCGCGGCGATCCGGGACCACCTTGACGACCACCTGCGCGGCCCGCGTGAACTGGAGGCACTGGCCAGCGCGCCGGTCCTCGCCCTTATCCCGTCGTTCCGATCGTCTCGGCGTGATCCGGCGAAGCGGCTCGCCGTGGTCGTGAGCCCGGATTCCATCGTCGCCGAGGCTTACCGCAACCTGCGAACCCGGCTGGTGCAGGCCGCAGCCTCCAAAGGCGCGAGATCGCTGGTCGTCACGAGCACCGCCTGGGAAGACAAGAGCACCGTCGCGGCGAATCTGGCGGCCTCGCTCGCGCAAGCCGGCCACCACACCATCCTCGTGTGCGCCGACCTGCGCTGGGGCTCGGCCCATGAGCTCGTGGAGGTGGCGGACGGGCCGGGGCTCACCAACCTGCTTGACAGGCGTACAGATCTGCTCATGACGCTGCATGCGACCGGCCTCCACCGGCTGAAGGTGCTTCCCCCCGGCCCTCTCCCCGGTGATCCATCTGCCGTGCTGCAGCGGCCCGCCTTGCGCACGGTGATTGACGAACTGCGTGCGCATGCCGACTTCGTGATCATCGAGGCGCCCCCCGTGCTGGTCACCCCAGAGGCAGGCACGCTGGGAAACCTCGCTGAGATGATCTTGCTGGTCGGGGACGCGCGGCGATCAGTCCGGCATCAGGTGAGAGCCGCGGTGGGCGAGATGCGGCGTGCTGAAAGCAAAGTCGTGGGCTGGGTGCTCGACAACGTGGGCAGGCGCCGTCGCCTGCCGAGGCCGCGTTGGCCGGTCGAGGCCGACGGCGGGCCGCTGGATGACTGGTCGGGCTACGACGCCGTCGACGACAGGCGCGAAGCTGCCCTGGCTCATGGCGGAAGAGACGTCAACCAGACAGCGCGGCACAATTCGGCACTAGCCGGACAGATGCGCAACGTGACGAGGGAGGACCACTCATGACCGACCACCTCATGGTAACGACCCATCGCGGGAGGCAGCCGACGGAGGGTGCTTGCCGTCTCTACCTGGTCCGTCATGGGACGACCACGCTCAACGTCGAGAACCGCTACCGGGGCCGCCGAGATATTCCGCTCGATGCCCAGGGCTACCAAGACGCGGTCGACGCCGCACGCCGCTTGTCCTCGGAGGGCCTGGCCGCCGTTTACACCGGCCCGCTGAGGCGCACTATTGCCACCGCGCAGATCATCGCGGATGAAGCGCGGGTACCGGACCTGCGCATCCTGCACGGGCTGAACAACGTGGACTACGGCGCATGGGAGGGCATGACCGCCGAGGAAGCCGCGATGTTTGATCCCCAAGCATTTGCTCTCTACCGGACGTCGCCAAGCCGCGCGGCATGCCCGCTCGGGGAACGGCTGATCGACGGGCAGCAACGGATGATCGACGCTCTGCAGCTCATCGGGACACGGCACACGGGGGAGGTGGTTGCGGCGGTCACCCATGCGGTGATGATCCGGTTGGCGCTCGTGAGGCTCAACGGGATCGACGACGAGGGTTGGCGCCTTCCTGTGGGACGGGGGTCGGTGACCGAGTTCGCCATCCTTGACGGCGCGATCACCCTCGCGAAGCCTCCCGAGGGGGGCCTGTCTTATTCACGTTCGCCAGCCGGAGCCTCTCCGGCGCGTGAGGAACGGTGATGGTGGCACTGGCAGCATGGCACGCGGACCGAGCCCCTCGCCGACGTGCCGACTTCCTGAGAGAGGGGTGAGCTTATGGCCACCCAGCCGTTTGCATCGCCGGTTCGCCGGTCCAGGCACTGGCTGCGCACACGCTACTCCGAGCATCCGGCGCTGTACCTGCCGTTTGCACAGCGCAAGTACCCCGGCCCAAGCCCAGAGGTCATAAGCTCCACCACTGAGCTGGTCATTGACGGCTATACGCGGTCAGCCACCACATTCGCCGTGTATGCATTCCAGTTGTCCCAGAAGGAGCCGGTAAGGCTCGCTCACCACCTGCACGCTCCGGCCCAGCTCATCGCGGCGGCGCGCCGCGGCGTCCCGGCCCTGCTGCTCATCCGGGAGCCGGAGGGCGCGATCCTCTCGCAGGTCATCCGGGAGCCGGGGGTTACCGTGCCCGGCGCCTTGGTCGCGTACTCGCGGTTCTACACCTGCCTGGCCCAATACCTTGACAGCTTTGTGATCGGCGAATTCGAGCAGGTCACCAGCGACTTTGGAGCAGTCATCCGGCGGCTCAATGAGCGTTTCGGCACCGGTTTCGCCGAATTCGTCCACACTGACGCCAACAGCAGCGAATGCTTCGAGCTCATCAAGCATCGCGGGACCCTATCGAAGATCCTGCTTGGCTTCGAGTCCGGGGTGGTCACCAAAGACCAAATGCGCCGTGAGCTCCAGACCCTCGCCCGCCAGGAAAAGCGAGCCGACGGAAAGGAGGCGTGGATTCCTTCCGATGACAGGATCCGTTCGAAGGCGGCGCTGCGGGCACAGTGGCTCCAGCCTGGCCTGGCAAGAATGAGGGACCGCGCCGAGGCTGTCTACGCGCAGTTCCAGGCAGCTTCCCGCCTGCCGGCCGAGCCCGTGCGTTAATGCGCCGTGCAGCAACCGCTGACGTTCCCCGTGAATGCCAAGGGAGGCGACTTGTCCATCATCACCACGGGCCACCCGCATGCCCACCCGCACGGAGGGCACCTCGTTGACCTGCTGGTGCCGCCCGAGCGAGCCACCGAGCTGAAGAAATGCGCCCTCAGCTGGCCGGACTGGCAGCTCACCCGCCGCCAGATGTGTGACCTAGAGCTGCTCGCGTGCGGCGGCTTCTCGCCGCTCAAGGGTTTCCTGGCCAAAGATGACTACCTGGCGGTTTGCGAGTCGATGCGCCTTGCCGACGGTACCCTGTGGCCAATACCGGTGACACTTGACGTGGGCGAGGAGATCGCCGCCAGGGCTGGCTCGGTGGGGACGGTTGCCCTCCGCGACGCGACCGGAACGCTGCTCGCGGTGCTGCACATGACGCAGGCCTGGGTCCCGGACCTGCACGCGGAAGCCATGGCAGTCTTCGGCACCACCGATACCAGCCACCCTGGTGTGGAGCACCTGCTCCGGCACAGTAATTCCTGGTATATCTCGGGTGAGCTGGAGGTCTTGCAGCACCCCCGGCACCTGGACTCCCTTTCTCATCGCCATACCCCCGCGCAGCTGCGTGCCGAGTTTGCACGTCGTGGCTGGATTCGGGTGGTCGCGTTCCAGACACGTAATCCGATGCACCGAGCCCACCAGCAACTCACCCTTCGCGCCTCGCTTGCGGAGGACGCCAATTTGCTGATCCACCCGGTGGTGGGGGTGACGAAGCCCGGGGACATCGATCCTCAGACGCGGGTGCGCTGCTACGAGGCAATCCTGCCGAGCTACCCGGAGGACCGGGTGATGCTTTCTCTCCTCCCGCTCGCCATGCGTATGGGTGGACCGCGCGAAGCCCTCTGGCACGCCATTATCCGCAAGAACTACGGTGCTACCCACTTCATCGTGGGAAGGGACCATGCGGGGCCTGGGCTTAAGCCGGACGGCCTGCCCTTCTATGATCCGTATGAGGCACAGGAACTTCTTAGCAAGCACCGTACCGAGCTTGGCGTCGAGATCGTGCCATTCAAGCAAATGGTTTACTTGGCGGACAGCGGCAGGTACGTACCCGAGGATGAGGCTCCTCGCGGGGCCCGGACCCTTTCCATCTCGGGCACCGAGGTCAGACGCCGACTGGCAATGGGCCTGGAACTGCCGCCATGGTTTTCTCCCCCGGAGATAGTCGCTGAGCTGCGCCGTAGTTACCCAGCGAAGCTTGAGGGTGCCCTTGAGCGCATGTGAACGACTTGGCCACCCACAGGAGAAACAGTGTTCGAAGCTTCCAGCCCGTTTGCCTTCTTCGATTACTTCCGTGTGCCCTATGAGGTAGCGCCGGCGCAGCATGCTCACGATGCGGCCCACGCACGGTGGCCGGTGCACCAGCTGCGCGTGCGCGCACAACCTCGCCATGCACCGGGATCGCTGCTATGGCTGGCGGCAGATGACCGCCAGGCTAATAGGTCAGCTGGTTACCAGCTGGGGCTTTACACCGTGCGTGACTTCACCTTCTCTGGACACGTTGCGCCCAATGCACTTGTCCCGGCCATGCTGGCGGAGTTTGGCAACGACTGGCGTCCGGCTGAACCGGTTCTCGACGGCGACGGCCGGTCCGCCGCCGCCATCTGGCACGACTCTGAAGGCAAAGTGTTCCTGCCCTTTGATCCGGATGAGGTAATGCATCGATTCTGGTCCGAGGGATACCTCAGCGTAGGACACTCGGCCCTTTCCATTGCATGCCACGCGACCGCGCGGCGCGGCTACTACGCCGTGCGCCCAGTGCTGCCTCGCCCACTTCAGCTGCGGCTGCGCCGTGCCTTTACTCGGGTCCAAGGGAAGTCCGCCTTTCCGAACTGGCCTATCGAAGACAGCCTGCACAACTTCTACGGCTGGCTGTTCGCTCTCGTGGCCGGCATCGCCGGCCGCCCGGTGCCGTTCCTTGACCTGTGGCCAGGAGGCAAGTCCTGGACGCTCGTGCTGACGCACGATGTGGAAACCGCGGCAGGCTACCGGGAAATGGAATCGCTGCGCGGGCTGGAGCGCGAGCGCGGGTACCGGTCGTCATGGAACTTCGTCGGTATGCGCTATACCGTCTACAACGACACTCTGCGCGCGCTCCGTGCCGACGGCTGTGAGGTCGGTGTTCATGGTCTGCGCCATGACGGCCGCGATCTTGGCTCGAGACGGCTGATGCACAGGCGGCTGCCTGAGATCCGCGAGTACGCCAAGCGGTGGCAGGCGGTAGGCTTCCGCTCACCAGCTACCCAGCGGAACTGGGAATTGATGCCCCTGCTTGGCTTCGATTACGACTCCTCCTACAGCGACTCTGATCCGTATGAGCCGCAGCCCGGCGGGTGCTGTAGCTATCTGCCCTACTTCAACCAGGCAATGGTCGAGCTACCGATTACTCTCCCGCAGGACCATACCTTGTTCACCATCCTGCAGCGCCCAGACGCGGAGCTGTGGATCCGGAAGGCCGGGCACATTCGCGAGCGCCGGGGGATGGTGCTTGTACTCACGCATCCGGATTATGCGCACGATCCGCGAGTGACCACCGGCTACAAGCAGCTTCTGGATGCGTTCGCTAGCGACGACTCCGTCTGGCACGCACTGCCCCGGGAGGTCGCGGCATGGTGGCGCCGGCGCGCCGGCTCGACACTCCGCGAAAGCAACGGGAGCTGGCGCATTGACGGCCCGGCCTCGGACGACGGGCGGGTGCGGTTCACACAGGGCGACAGCGCTGACGTGGCCGCAAACGCCGCGTCCATCCAAGCCAACATGGTCAGCTGACTGGCCAGCCCAACTGCGGGGGTGAAGATGGCGCCTGTGGCACGCCACGGCCCGGTCGGCAAGAGCAGGCGCCGGGCAGACCGAGGCGCAGTACAAACAGTGTGTTCCGGGTATGAGCAGCGCACCAGGTGGGTACATGGCCACAGCAGGCTCGTGCCGCCCGTGGCGTGTTCAGCGGCGGCCGATTAGCCCTCTCGGACTAGCTGCGCCCTGCCGTCTCAAGGAGCCCGTCGACGGCCCCCACGTACGTGACCGCTTGATGATCCCAGGCCAGCTCTTCTCGCACTCTGAGCCGGCCGGCGCTCCCCAGGACCGCTCGGCGCTTGGCGTCCGCCATCAGTTCGTCAATATTGCGGGCGTGGTCAGCAATGTCTCCCGGCTTCGCAAACGCGGCCGCACCTTCGGCGATGGCCCTTGTCTCTGGCAGATCGAACGCCACGAAGGGCAAGCCGAAGGCCATGTATTCCATGGCTTTGACGGGCGACACCTCGGCTTGCAGGCTCGCGTCCAGGCCCAGGTCCGCAGTGGCCAGGTATTGAAAGACTTGTTCCGATGACAGGAATCCGGGAAAATGCACGAACTCATCAATCCCTAGTTCCTGGGCGAGAGACTTCACCTCGGCGAGACATTCCCCGTCGCCAATGATGACGAATTGGCAGTTCACTCGTCCCAGCCGGCCGACGACCTGGTGAATGGACCGCATCAGGAGATCTACCCGGTCCTGACGGCCGATCTCGCCTACCCAGCAGCAGAGGTGCTGGCGGCCACGCTTCAGCGTATCATTGGCGGTAGCGCTCGCGACCAGCGCCAGCACGGGCCCGTTTCTGACCACGGAGACGCTGGCCGGGGGTAGGTGTGATGCGGCCAGCGCCCGCTTCCGCAGGTACTCGTTCACGCAGAGGACATGATCAGCGCTGCGCTGGCTGAGCTTTTCGAAAAGGCTGAAGACCCAGAGCAAGCCACGGCTGACCCGCCCGTATCGGGCCATATAAAGCTCCGCGAGCAGATCCCGTTGATCTACTATTACCCGGGAACCGGTCCATCGAAAGACCGGAGCCAGCAGGAAGTACACATCCGGCGGCTGACAGAACTGCACGACGTCGATTCGTTCTCGCAAAAGAACTCGTATGGACAGGGCAATGGCCATGAGGAAGGAATACACGTACTCCACCACATAGCCGGGCAGGCCGGCAGGCTCAGCGGGAGACCGATATTCAAACAATCGCACCCCCGGGAGGGCCCGATAGGTGGCGTTGCTCGGGTGCCTGCGGGTAATCACCCGTACGGCGTGCCCGCTCTGGACTAGGCTCCCTATTTGCTTGGACAAGCGATTGTCCATGCCTACGGCATTGTTTTCCACGATGATTAGCACCCGGACCGCGCCGTTCCGATTGGGCCTGAGGTGTCCTTGCCGGTGCACAGAATCCGCACAGTCAGATGCGGCGGCCTTGAATGGCGCCACCCGGCCATCGCCTGCCCTAAAATGCGCCCTCGCCGACCATCTGATGATAGCGGGATCCCTCCTCTTAAGATCGCCGAGTTCAGCGATAACCCGGCAAATTACATTCCGTACGTCTGCGCCGGAATGCCGCCACAAGCTGGACATACGCCGACATGGGCCAGAAGCAGCCCGAAGAATGGTAGGAGTATGGTATCTGAAAGCATGGGGCCGAGTTTACGCGGACTGGCTGCGCTGGCAAACCCCCCAAACGACGTAGCCACGCTACTACCGATATGGGTTCCTCAGGCCGCTCATTTGCTGGTTTCTTGGTAGCAGCTGATCTAGCACACCATGCTGCTCTGCAGAGGTGGGGCGGACGGCCGTAATTCTCTAGCATCGAAAAGGGGATCGCCTTGTCAGTTGCCTCCTGCCCGAAGCCGCAAGGCGGCGTGGGAGCCCGGCGAGTGATTCAGGTGGATACGCGGGATCCGCGCTGGAATGCCTTCATCCTGGCGGCGCCAGGTGCCACCGTGTTTCATCATTCCGGTTGGCTCGCCGCCCTGGAGCGCGAGACCAGGCAGAGGCCCGTACTGCTTGCCTGCGAGGAGCCAGACGGCACACTGAGCGGCGTCCTTCCGCTCATGGTGACCCGAGGGCTTCCCCTTGGCCTGGGCGGCGCCAGCGCCGGGCGTCGGCTGAGCTCCCTGCCGCGCACTCCGGTCGCTGGCCCGGTTGGAACGTGCGACACGGTGCTCCGGGCCCTGGCCGAGGCGGCTATGAACCACGCTCGCTCTTCGGGGCTGCGGCTCCAGTTGAAGCAGCCGGGCAGCACGCTCGACGGCGCGGTGCCCGGCCTACAGGGCGTGCCGTGGCGTCTCACTTACGTCAAGCCCCTGCCCAATGACCCCGACTGCCTAAGGTTCGGGAAGTCGCGCAACCACGCCCGCATCGGCTGGGCAGTGCGCAAGGCGCACCGTGAGGGCCTCCGCGTCCGGGATGCCACCAGCGAGGCCGACCTGCGTGATTGGTACCGGCTGTACCTGGACGTGAACCGGTGGCGGGGGTTGCCCTCTCGCCCGTATCGCCTGTTTCAGGCCGCGTGGGAATACCTGAAGCCGGGCGGTTTCCTGCGCCTTCTCCTGGTTCATCAGAATCAATCGGGGCGAGAGGTCCTTCTCGCGGGTTCGATGTTGCTGATGCTCGGCGAGACGGCCTTCTACGCGTTCAACGGCAGAGTGAAGGAGGCGTTGCAGCTGCGCCCGAACGACCTTTTGCAATGGCACGCTATGCGCGATGCCGCCGCTGCGGGATATCACTGGTACGACTTCGGCGAGGTCGAGGAGGGAAACGAAGGCCTCGCTGACTTCAAAGCCAAGTGGGGCACCGAAACGCGGGCACTGATCCGTTACCACGCGCCGCCGCTTCCACGTGACGAGACCGGGTACAAAGGGCTCAAGGCTGGGGCCTGGCCACGGCGTGTCGCCCTCGGTGCGTGGCATCACGTGCCGCTTTCCGTCACGGCCTTCGCCGGTGATCGGGTGTATCAGTTCCTATGAGCAACACGGTAGCTAGCCGGGGGGCGAAGCAAGGGCGGGCAAGCAGGAGACTGCCTCGCAGGCACGCACTTCTGGGAGGCACGACGACGGCGCGCGATGTAGCGACCGCCATCCAGTACCTGACCGCGCCCCGGCGCCTCGTCGACGGGCCATCGATTGAAATCTTCGAGCGGTCTTTCGCGGCCAGAATCGGCGCAAAGCACGGGGTGAGCTTCGCGGCGGGGAGGGTAGGACTGTACGGCATCCTCCGATGCCTGGGCATCGGCGCGGGGGATGAGGTGCTCGTGCCGGTGCCGACTCACATCGTGGTAGCCAACGCGATCCGGTACGCGGGAGCCCAGCCGGTCTACGTGGACTGTGATCTATCCACTTACAACATGGACTTGAAGCAGGCCGAAGAGCGCGTGACGCCACGGACGCGGGCGCTGCTGGTTCAGCATACGTTTGGCATCCCGGTCGACATGAGTGAGGCCAAGGCGCTGGCCGATCGCACTGGCCTGCATCTCATCGAGGACTGCGTACACGCCCTCGGCGCGACCTTCAATGGCCGGCAGGTGGGCACGTTTGGCCAGGCAGCATTCTTCAGCATGGAGGAAACCAAGACAATCTCCACCACCATGGGCGGGATCGTGACAACCGACGACGAAGAACTCGCCGCACGGATGTATGCGTTCCAGCGGGACTGTCGGCCCCCCTCCGCCAGCCAGGCGGCACGCTACCTGCTCAAGCTCGTCATCTACCACACGCTGACCGAGCCGCGCGCTCATGTCTTCGCGCGGGCTGCCTACGAAGCAAGCGGTCAGCGTCTCCCCCTTCCCCGCCCGACGGAGGCCGCAGAACTCTACGGCGAGCGCCCCGCGGAGTTCGCCAGGCGGCTGAGCAACGGGCAGGCCGCCGTAGGGCTGACTCAGCTCGTCGCCCTGGGGGCGAACCTCACTCACCGCGCTCGTATCGCCGAGCAGTACCGGGCACTGCTCGCACCGCACGGATTTCCGCTGCCGGAGCCGCCGCCCGCATCGAGGCCCGCGTACGTCCGCTATCCCGTCTGGGTCGAGGATAGGTCGCGCGCACAGCGAGCCGTGGCCACTCGGGCCGTGCTGGGGACCTGGTTCACCTCGGTCCTCGAGGAGGCGGTCGATCCCCGGTACGGTGGCTACGTCCCCGGTAGCTGCCTTCGGGCCGAAGATGCTGCCCGGCATCTGGTGAACCTGCCTACCCATGCTCGGGTCGAAGAGCGTGACGCGGAGGAGATCGCCGGACGAATTATTTCCGCGGGGCGCTAGTGACGATGCGGCCTGGGGCCTCGAAGCCCAGCCTCCGCATCAGCCGTCCGCCTGGGCCATTCCGGCCGGGCAGTACACTCCGCTCCCGCTGGAAGCAACCTGACTGACAGGCCAGATCCAAACGGGCGACTGTCGCTGCCGTGTTGAGGGAGCGGTTACAGGCGATCGCGGTTCACGGCGGACAACCACCTTCTACCTGGCAAGATCATGATCACCGTGCCTCGCGGGCCGCGCAAGATCCCACGGATATCCCATGACCGCACACGCGGCGCCCATCGGCGCGGATGCTATGTGACCGCGGCTCGGATTATCAGGTGGTGTCGAGCTGCCGGGGGAGTTGATCGGTGGCTTGTCCGTGGCGGCGCGCTGGGGCGCCGAGCTTGACGGCGATGCGCTCCAGCCAGGATCCGGCCAGCAGCGAGGTCACGATGGACAGCATGACGAGGCTGACGAAGAACGTCTGGTTGATGATGCCTGTGGCGTAGGCAATAGAGGCGAGGACGATCCCCGGCCCGCCCCGGGCATTCA
>Ga0126372_10000404_pt1 | contig 14912 bp, 12 predicted proteins | sample PanSoiMetaPlot_6_FD_92762 | JGI IMG/M metagenome (GOLD analysis project Ga0126372, IMG submission 92762) | Tropical forest soil microbial communities from Panama - MetaG Plot_6 | ecosystem: Environmental > Terrestrial > Soil > Tropical forest > Bulk soil | place: Panama | collected 2016-02-17
CCAGTGCTGAAATCAGGACTGAGACGACGAGCAGTGCGATGGAGCTGAAGAAATCAGCGGCGCCGAAGAACTGCGCCGCTGCGAAGGGGCCCAATATAAAGATGATTGCTAGAAAACTGTATACGTTGGCCGATGCGGGATCCAGCAGGTACATGCCTTTGCGGCGCAAGGCGGACATAATGTCTTCGCGAACGATCGGAAGGGCCGTGTAGAAATGATTTTTCAGGCCGGAAAGGCGGGTGGATTCAATATCCCCTACAAATATATTTTCCAGCATCACTCGTTCGTGGGGAGCGAGGCCGGTCCAGTTGCGACGGGGGATGACGAGATGTAGAACGTAGTCCTTATGGTGAAAGACCAGCCCCGGCTCGTTTACTTCTTCGATCTTGATGAAGCCACGCACTGCTAAGTCCACAAGAGTGGAGGTGATGTCGCGCGGATGAATGGTGTCGTCGATCAAGGTGCCAGCTTCGGCGGGAGTGATCCCCGCCGGGGGCTCATACATCGGAGCCACCGACTGACCGGGGTCGGGATCTCGGCCCTTGTACCACCATAAAACGAACATCACGGCTAGCGTCCAGAAAGGCAGAAAGACAACAGGATTGCCTGCTATGAACCAGCCGAACCGGGTTAGGGCGCTGGGCTCGCTCAGAATTCCTTTCGGAATGTAAACATCGATGGTGAGCCCGCCTTGCATCGGAAGTGCAGCGGTAGTCTCAAAGGAAACTTCGGCGCCAGTTACCTTAGCGGTGGCTTGTTGCTGTGTGGAACCATAAATTCCAGTGAAGGCTTGCGCTCGAAGTGAGCCGGCGGCGTTTTCGGGAAAGCGGACCAACGCCGAGGCGCTGTCAATCGGAACCGGCCAGTCGTTGCCCGTTACATTCCAGTAAAGCTCGTCGTAGTTGTCGAAAAATCGGATGGCATTGCGAACGAAGTAATCAATCCGCACGGTGCGGGTCGCGTCTACGGCATTGGGGATGTAAATCTTAAGTTGACGATAGCCATTGGAAGTATGCGACTCATATCTGAGATTGTTACCGTTTTCGTCGGCGACATTGGTGACCCTGAGGAACAGGGTGTAGTTGGTTCCACGCGGGCCGGGATACTCGATGGGAATGGTGCGATTGATGCCATGCCATTCCCCTTCGAACTCGACAGTGATGCGCTCGGAGACGGCAAGCGAGCCGTCGTGGCTGACGGTCATGGTGTTATGGAAATCGGATATGCGCCAGGATCTTGCCGATAAGGAGGCTGGAACCAGGAGAAGAAGGAAGGCCAACCCTGAGGCAAAAGTGGAACAGATGCGGCCAGTCCGTCGACTCATTGTCTAGAATTTCACGGCCACGGGCGCGCGGTCGGTGCTCTCTGCTTCAAAGAACTGGCGCTGCTGGAATCCGGCCATGTTCGCCAGAATGTTGGTCGGGAACGACTGGATTTTCGTGTTCAAGTCACGCACCACCGCGTTGTAGTAACGGCGTGCGTTCTGGATCGCGTCCTCGGTCTGACCGAGCGAACCTTGCAGTTGCGTGAATTCTTCCGAGGCTTTCAATTGCGGATAATTTTCTGCAACGGCAAAGAGGCTCTTCAAAGCGCCGGTGAGTTGATTTTCGGCGGTGGCTCTGTCGGCGGGTGTCGTCGCTTGCATGGCCTGGGAGCGAAATTTGGCGATATTTTCAAAAGTTCCTTTCTCGTGAGCCGCATAGCCTTTGACGGTCTCGACGAGATTCGGAATAAGGTCGTGACGACGCTTTAGTTGCACGTCGATATCGGACCAGGCCGAGTCGCAGCGCACTTTTAGCTGGACTAGGCTGTTGTACATCGCAATCACAATGAAGGCGATGACAATGAGGATGACCAGAATGACGATTCCGACCATGAGTGCCTCTCCGGTTGAAAGTTCAAAGGGACGGTATCATAGGCGGAAAGCAGGCGCAATCCGAGCTCTTAACAGGGCTTAGCATTGGTTCCGCCCAGTCATTCAGCCGGCTGCCCCGAACTCGCCCGGTTCACCGCCATCTACTCGTAAGGATGGCGGCGTTGCTGTTTTCTGGCCAGGTCAAGCAGGGGTTGGCGGGGTGCGTTCCCGATGTTTCGAGAGTATCCCGTGAGCGAGGTCGGACTCAAGTCTGGTGCACCGACAAGCGCGAGGCCTGGGAGCGTCCGCTCCATCAGCAGAAGTTGGCTGCCCTCGCCTTTGCTCCGCAACTTGCCTAATGGGCGCCAGGCCGGAGCGGAATCGTGAAAATCGTGCACCGCCCGGCCTTTCCGCGCGCGCCAGAATTGCATCCCCTTGCTGATCGGAGAATCCCAAACCACTGGCTCATGCTGGCACTCGGAATCCGACGCCCGGCCGTATCCCGATCTCTACCGTAACTAGAAACCCAAAACTGGAAACTGCTAGACTACTTTGTTAGTTGTTCCGTCCGCATCTCTTCTCGAATCTAGGCTCTCATGTTGAAACCAGGTGACATTGCAATCGTAAGTGGTGCGCGCACGCCGATGGGCCGCTATTGCGGCAAATTGCGCGATTTCACGGCCATGGAGCTCGGAGCGGTGGCGAGCAAGGCTGCCATCGAGCGTGCCGGGCTGGAACCCCAAAATTTCGATCACGCAGTCTTCGGCAACGCCCAGCAAACTTCCGGAGATGCTCTCTATGGCGCCCGCCATGTGGCTCTCAAGGCTGGTCTGCCCATCGAGACTCCGGCCTTGACGGTCAATCGCCTGTGCGGTTCCGGCATGCAGGCCATCGTCAGTGGCGCTCAAATGATCCAGTGCGGCGAGGCGAACGTCGTCCTCGCTGGCGGCATGGAATCCATGTCGCAAGCGCCACACGTGATCCGCGGCGCGCGTTGGGGTTTACCGTTGGGAGAAGGCAAGCTGGAAGACTCGCTGATGGTTGCCCTGCTGGACACATACTGCGGCTTGTACATGGCCAACACGGCAGAACTTTACGGAGAGCAGCAAGGTATCACTCGCGAGATGCAAGATGAGTTCGCTCTTCGCTCCCAGCGGTGCGCCGACGACGCCTACAAAAGCTGCCGTCTCCGCCAAGAACTCACTCCCGTGCCGCTGAAGAACAGAATTGGCAAGCCCAGCGGCGAGATGTTCACCGAAGATGACCATCGCCGGCCGGAGACAACCATGGAAGGTCTGGCTAAACTGAAGCCCGCGTTCGGCAAGAACGGCACCGTCACCGCGGGAAATGCCAGCGGCATCGTCGACGGCGGCGCGGCCGTCGTGCTGATGTCCCTGGAGAACGCTCTTAAGCGCAATCTTAAGCCCTTGGGCCGCCTCGTCGCATGGGGGATTGCAGGAGTAGATCCGAAAATCATGGGCCGCGGCCCAGTTCCGGCAACCAAGATAGCTCTTCAGAAAGCCGGCCTCACTCTCGATCACCTCGATTTAATTGAGGTGAACGAAGCCTTTGCCGCACAATATCTCGCTGTCGAGAAGGAACTTGGGCTGGATCGCGAAAAGGTAAACGTCAATGGCGGCGCGATCGCGCTGGGGCACCCTCTGGGCGCAACCGGAACGCGTCTGGTGATCACCCTGCTTTACGAACTGAAACGCAGAAACAAGAAACATGGCCTCGCAACAGCCTGTATCGGTGGTGGCCAAGGCATCGCGGTTATCGTCGAAAGCCTCAAATAAGATCACCCACACAAGGTAGCAGGTGTCCTCCGTGATCCGCTGTGTCCGTTGTGGTGAAAGGGATTTGAAATGGAAATCAAGAAAGTAGGGGTTGTGGGTTGCGGCCTCATGGGGTCCGGCATAGCGCAGGTAAGCGCCACCGCCGGATTCGAGGTTACTGTCCTCGAAGTCGAGCAGAGGTTTTTGGATAAGGGTTTTACCGGCATCGAGAAGTCGCTGGCAAAATTCTCCGAAAAGGGGAATCTCAAAGAAGACCCGGCGGCGGTCCGCGCTCGACTGAAAGGCACCACCAATAAGCAGGACCTTGCCTACTGCGACATTGTCATCGAGGCAATTACGGAAAACGTCGCCGAGAAGAAACAGATGTTCGCCTCTTTGGACCCGATCGTGAGGAAAGATGCCATTCTTGCCACCAACACCTCTTCGATTTCCGTAACCGAATTGCTCTCTGCTACAAAGCGCCCTGAGCGCCTCATCGGCATGCACTTCTTCAATCCCGTCCCGCTGATGAAGTTGGTCGAAGTGGTACGGACCATCGCGACGGCCCCTGACGTTTATGAAAGCGGGTACCAGTTCGGTAAGAAATTGGGTAAGGTGCCAGTCCGCACCAGCGACAAGACGGGATTCATCGTGAATCGTTTGTTGGTTCCCTACTTATTGGACGCAATCCGTGCCTATGAAGAGGGCGTGGCCTCGATTCCCGATATCGACAACGCCATGAAGCTCGGATGCGGATATCCCATGGGTCCGTTCACTCTTCTCGATTTCGTCGGCCTGGACACGACTTACTACATAACCCACGTCATGTATGACGAATTTAAGGAGGGCCGCTTCGCCTCTCCGCCTCTGCTGAAAAGGCTGGTCATGGCCGGATGGTACGGCCGCAAAACGGGAAAAGGCTTTTACGACTATGCCGATCCCAATAATCCCGTGCCTGGAAATTTTGATTAGAAGAAAAATCAGCAGTCCGATTTTGGGTAATGGCGGGTGAATATGATTGCTTTGTGGAAGGAAAGACTCAGAGCTGGCGGTTGGCGGTCGAAGTCCGATGCCGGACCGCAGGCATGGTTTGGTACAGCTAGGTCGTGGAGGGATGGCGAAATACGACATCGACAAAGTCACGGTTAAGTCAGCCGCGCTCCTTCCCCTTGTGATGCTCGTCTTGCCGGACATAAGGAAACACCGCATCCAAGCACCCGCTGCTTGTCCGGCGGCGGCAGTTTCAACCTTGTAACCGGAGATTCAACCATTCGTACTGAAACGCTATAGCGTGTGCGGTTATCCATATTGATCCGTGACAATCCGCCACCGAGGATTTGCAGCGATGAACTACGAAAATATTCTGTTTGAGAAAAAAGGCCCCATCGCCTATGTCACCGTGAACCGCCCCAAGGTACTGAACGCGCTGAACATGGCGTTGATGGAAGAACTTCGCGCAACGTTTCACGATCTGAAGAATGATGCCAGTATTCGCGTCGTCATAATCACCGGCGCTGGCGGGAAAGCCTTTGTTGCGGGGGCCGATATCGCCGAGCTGGCCACTTACGATCCCGTGCGCGGCAAGGAGTTCACCCAGCGCGGGCAATCCGTACTGAACCTGATCGAAAACCTCGGTAAGCCGGTGATCGCCTGCATTAACGGCTTCGCTCTCGGTGGCGGTTGCGAGATTGCCCTCGCCTGCACGCTCCGTCTCGCCAGCGAGAATGCGAAACTCGGCCAGCCCGAAGTCAAGCTGGGCATCATCCCCGGTTACGGCGGTACACAGCGGCTTCCACGCCTGATTGGGAAGGGACTCGCCTTGCAGATGATTTTATCCGGGGAGATGATCAGTGCTCAAGAAGCGTATCGCATTGGACTGGTCAATGAGGTGACTGCCCCCGGCGACCTGATTGCCCGCGCCGAAGCCATCGCCCAGAAGATCATCGCCAACGCCCCGCTCGCCGTTCAGTACGCAATGGAAGCGTTGAACAAGGGAATGGAGATGCCGCTGTCGGAAGGCCTGTATCTGGAAGCGACGCTCTTTGCCGTCTGCTGTGCTACCGAGGACAAGAGAGAAGGCACGACCGCGTTTCTGGAAAAGCGGCAGCCACAGTTCAAGGGAAAATAATCGTTGGCGTGGGCATTGCTGCCCACCAGGCTCCTGTAAGGATGGTTAACTGGGTACATCTTACGGTCGTAGCGAAGTCTTCCGGCGACTTTCAAGTGCTCGTGCGGTTGCTGGAAGCCTTGGGTTTGCGCAAAGGCTTTGCCGGGGAAAGCAAGAACTGTTGTTTCCAAGAGTTTCTTCCCTCCGATGCCAAGCTTCACCTGTTCGAACCCACCAAACCCGTGACTGGCAGCGATTTAGTGATCGCGGTCGCCGATCCGGACTCAGCCGCTCAGATCGTGAAGCGTTTCGGTTTCGAGATTTTGCGGGACAGTTCCGGTCCAGATCCTGAGGACCTCATGCGTGATTTCCGCATTCACCTGACCGGGGGCACCGAGGTTCAGATTGTGGGATTTCAATCAGGCGACGGCACCGACACCGACCAAGTCACCGAAGGCAATCTCCAGGCAAAGAATAAGCACTTCGGCATAGTGGTCAGTAGGTTCAATTCGTTTATCACAGAACGTCTGCTAGGCGGTACGCTCGACGGCTTGAAGCGATGCGGCGCTCGTCGACAGAGCGGCTACGACATCCTCCGTGTCCCCGGCGCCTTCGAAATCCCCTCCGCCGCTCGCACCCTGGCGGAAACCGGCAAATACGACGCGATTATCTGCCTCGGCTGTCTCTTGCGCGGCGACACCGCGCATTACGATGTCATCGCCAACGAAGTCGCGCGCGGCATCGGTCAATCGGCACAGGAGACCGGTGTCCCCCACGCTTTCGGTGTTCTCACCTGCGACACGCTCGAGCAGGCCATCGATCGCGCCGGCTTAAAGAGTGGCAACAAGGGTTTTGACGCTGCGCTGGCCGCGGTCGAAATGGCGAATCTGAAGAAAGCTGTTAGCGCCCACTCGGCAGCGCTCGGCGTAAAACATGCGGGTGCGCGCGCAGGGAAGAGGAGCTCTAAGCGGAAACCGCGTTCCTCGCGCCTGAAATCGTAATCGCGTTCAAGTGCCGGCAACAATTCTTGTAGACTGAATGCTGAGTTCTGAATGCGGAGCGTTTCCTTTGGGTACCCGCCGCAAATCGCGCGAACTGCTGCTGCAAATGCTGTTTCAATCCGACATGGGCAAGCAGGGCTACGACGATGTCCGGCGTACCTTCTGGGCGGAACGCGGCGCGGTAGATAAGGACACACGTGGATTCGCCGACGATCTGTTCCGGATTGCCGTCGATCGCTCCGGCGAAATCGACACGCTAATAGAGCGCCACGCTGAACACTGGCGCATGGATCGCATGGCGGCCGTCGATCGCAATCTCCTGCGCGGCAGCGTTGCCGAATTTCTCGGCTACCCCGCCACCCCGAAGCCAGTCGTCATTAACGAGGCCATTGAGATAGCCAGGAAATTTTCCAGCCCGGAATCCGCCCAGTTCATCAATGGCGTGCTCGATAGCGTGGCGAAGGACCTGGAGAAAGGATAGTTCATCGCTAACGAGCCGTCGGCTGGTACGACTCGCCTTGCCAATGACCAATGACCGCCGACTCACGACCAATGAAAGCTGTTACGGTCTTACCACCAGCAAGTCCGGCAGGCAGGTTGGTTGGATCCCCCCGGTCGAAACCGTGCAAAGGCTTGAGGATGGCACGTCCACCTGATACAGGTCGCCCCCGGAAACCGTGTTGACGAAATGCACCTTGCCATCGCTTGCGCTGACATAGAGTGTCTGAGCGTCGGGGGCAAGAGCGGCCGCGAGCGGGTTTGGATTTCCCACCAGAGCTAGCGACGAGAAGAGACCGCTGATGAGGTCAAAGACGGTAATGGTCCCACTATTGGGAGCAACGATGTAAGCCTTCTGTCCGTCGGAAGAAAGAAGAAATGCGATGGGTGTAACCGTCCCTCCACCTGGGAACGAACTCACAACATTGCTAACCGACAAACCACCGAGAGGTGCGGGGCACCCAGATTGGGCGGTGGGAAGCGGCATTCCATTGATGGTGGCCCTGATAAAAGCGATGTTTGGGGGCGAAAGCCCGATAAAGCCTGATCCGTCCGGCAGCGGCCTGAGAAACGACATCGCACCGGCTACGCTTCCGACTTGCGCCGACAACGGCTGGCTCGGGTCATCGCAGGTGGCTAAATAGGAAATTCCTGAGCTCCCCTCCGCCACATAGCCAAACATGCCATTTGCGAGAAAGCCCACATCGGTCCCGGCCGCAGGCAGTGTAGCCGCCTGAAACGCCGACTGTGTCGAAAAAACATAGAGCGTGGTGCCAGCCACGATGAAGGCTTTTAGCGAATCCGGAGAAAAAGCCGCTGCCGTTGCACCGGAGATCAGGAAGTTCGTGGATGTACTGGAAGCCGTATCAAAAATGAACACCTGATTTACCGGCGCCGAAGTATCGGAAACGATCACCTTTTTTCCGTCCGGCGAGACCGCCAGCACCTTCCCGGTCACTGTGGGGCTGGCCGTGATCGTGGGTGGGTTCGCGGAAGCAGCCACCGCCATCAGCCCCTTTTCGCTCCCTACATATGCAGTAGCACCGCCGGGGGCAAAGCGCAGGGAAGTGGGTGCGTTCGTTAACTGGATTGGGTTTCCCGGCAGCGGGGGTGTGCCGGTGATCGGTACAAGAAAAGAGGTGCAACCGACGTTGGCAGCGCACGAGGTATTTGTGCTGGCAGTGTACACATTGAACGCCGCGGAGGTGGTGCTTGTGTAAGTGGCGCTGATCGGTGTCGCCGGGTAGATCGCTTCGGGTGGCGACAAATTGATATTGCATGTTGGTGCGATGCAGGACGCGACAATGGTTGCACCGCCAGCACCGGGGCTGGTAATTCCGCCGCTGCTGCTGACCGTGGCGACGGCAGTGTCCGATGAATTCCAACTCAACGTGGGAAGGATCTGGTTTCCTGCTATATCAAAGATGGTCCCCGCTACGGTGGAGTTGGTGCCCTTGGCGGCGTTGATCGTTGTACCGCCCGTGACGTTGACGGCGAGCGCTATGGACTGGACAGGGCAAGTGGTAAACGATACTGGCCCACTCGTGGTGTCTGCGATCGAGGCAGAAATCTGGGTCATCCCCGGGGCCCGCGCCGCGACCTGTACTTGCCCATTCGGAATCCCAAAGGCATTCAGCGTCGTTAAACTAGCCACGGTAGGCTGAGAGGTTAACCAGGAAAATGGACCTACGCTGGAGGTAATGTCGAGAGTGGGGTGGCCGGTGGCATCATTGGCCAACGCCACCGCTTGGTAATTTTGGGACTGTGGAGTGATTAGCGATCCTGCCTGCATCGTATAGCAGTTCGTACTTGGATTGAGGAACGGTGGCGTCTGTAGCGGTATAGCAGACACATTGATTTGTGCAATGGGCTGATGCACGTACACGATTGTCGGCGTACTTACCACGCCGTTGGAGGAAGCCGTGATCTTGGCGGCGCCGACTCCTCCAGGAGTACACACCACCGGCGTGGCGACGCTGTCCCAGGTGCCTGCGCAAGCCAACCCATTGTCGGCAATACTCACGATATTCGGATTGGTGCTCCGATAGGAAAAGGTGGTAGTCAGAGGAGCCCTGGTGCCGCTCAGCGCACTGGCCGAAAAAAGAAGGGTATCGCCCAGATTAATAGACGCCGTCGGCGTGGGCGCTAACTCGACTACTGCAGGCACGCCGAAGCCTGGCGTCGGCGCAGCGCTAGTTCCACAACCGACCCAGGCTCCGAATGACGCGATGACCGTGATCACTGACAATATGAATGCCCGCCTGCCCATGCAGCTCCCCGCCCGGCGATTATCGGCGGGCGAAATTGCCTCCTTTAGTTCCTGGCCGGAAACTCTCAGTCTAGTGGCTGAAGTTCTTTTCAGCAACTGAACCTCGCTCACCCCCGTTTTATGTTGAGGCAAGCCGATTTGTAATTGTGTCCAGGCCGAGAACTATAAAGCTTGGCTCTTCCCGTTCATGCGGAGGCAAACAGGGAGTGTAGTGGAACCCCACCAGGACTCGGTCGCGGACGGTACCGGGGAGTCAAGGCAGGACGGGGTTTTCAAAAAACTCAGTTCGGAAACCGGTCGGCGACATGCCGAGTTGCTGGTTGGATCGCGTAAGCAGCGGACCAACGATGCCCGGTGAAGAGCGCACCCCCGGTCGTCTCGTCCAGCAAGTCACCTTGTGCGAGCCGCTAAGGAGGGACGGTCAACGGTTTCGACAGATGCCCGGTAAACCCACGCCGTGGACCCTTTCTGGGACAGATTCTAGTGGAAACCGGCTTTCAGCCCCTCGGGAGAGCTTAGTTGATTAAGCAGCGGCGGCGCCGCTTGGGCAGGAGGCCAAAGCTGGGGTGACGACGCGGGGAATGCGCTGAAATGCGCCATCAGCTGGTTGACGCCTGTGCAAGAGAGTTGCTATATTAAATGGGTTCCGCGAGTCAGGATTAGCTTGTCTCGAAGGTGTGCCTTCTTGCGCATCAGAGTGCCAGTCGTAACTGTTGCGCGAACGAGCTTTTAGGAATCGGTTCCCAAGCAGGGCCGGGAACTCCCTCGCTGAAACAGATCCTGCGCTGCCTTCCCGCAGAGGAAGGGTATGCAGGACAAGGCTGGCGAAACGGAGTGCCTACTTTGAGCTGGGCGCCACCGTCGGCAGCCATTAAGGCAATCAGAACTTTCTTTCCGGCAATTTGTGTCCCCGGTTAGAAGCATGGCGGCCCCAGTGCTGGCCAGCCTCCCATAAAGAGGACGAGAAAAGATCTAGTGCGGTTTTCCGCGCATTCAAGAATGCCTGCGCGACCGCGCTGAAGGAGCGGCAGGAGTGCCTACTTTTCATCAATTAGTGCGTAGCGGCCGGAAAGCACCGCGGTACAAGACGGCAAGTCCTGCCCTGCAGGGCTGTCCGCAGAAGCGGGGCGTTTGCACGCGCGTGTATACGCAGACGCCGAAAAAGCCGAATTCGGCTCTTCGCAAAGTAGCGCGTGTGCGCCTAACCAATGGGATCGAGGTCACGACCTACATCCCGGGCATCGGCCACAACCTGCAGGAGCACTCGATTGTGCTGATCCGTGGCGGCCGCGTGAAGGACCTGCCCGGAGTTCGTTATCACGTAATCCGCGGCACGCTTGACGCGGTTGGCGTCGCAAACCGCAAGCAGGGCCGCTCGAAGTACGGAGCCAAGAGACCGAAGTGACCACGCTTTGCGGGCCTCGGAAGCGGGACCTCGCAACGCGGTCATCTTGAGCGAAGCGAATGATTTCGCTCACTTAGACAGCTGATAGCTGGAAGCTAACAGCCAGGAGTCAGTAGCTGACATGCCTCGAAAAGGACATATCGCAAAGCGCGGCACCGAGGCCGATGCGGTTTTCGGATCGGACCTGGTGAACAAGTTCATCAACTCGATGATGTGGCAAGGCAAGAAGAGCACCGCCCAGGGCATCTTTTACAAGGCCATGGAGCAGTTGCAGCAGAAGGGTGGCGATGAGTCGCTCAAGCTGTTTAAGAAGGCCGTCGAGAACTGCAAACCGTTGCTTGAGGTGAAGACCCGACGCGTTGGTGGCGCCAACTACCAGGTTCCCGTAGAAGTGAACCCGGATCGTCGTACCTCGCTGGCGATTCGCTGGATCATCACCTACGCTCGTGCGCGGGGCTAAAAGGGAATGGTCGACAAGCTCACCAATGAGTTGCTGGATGCCGCCAACAATCGCGGCGCCGCGATTAAGAAGAAGGAAGACGTCCACCGCATGGCGGAAGCCAACAAGGCCTTCGCGCATTACCGCTGGTAGATCAGGCGTGAACGAAGTTTAGTAAACAGTTTTTAGAGAACACCGTGCCCAGACAAGTCCCATTAGAGCGTTGCAGGAACATCGGCATCATGGCCCATATCGATGCCGGCAAGACCACTACGACGGAGCGCATCCTTTTCTACACTGGCAGGACGCACCGCATCGGGGAGGTCCACGAAGGCACGGCCACGATGGACTGGATGGAGCAGGAGCAGGAACGCGGCATTACCATCACGTCAGCCGCTACCACCTGCTTCTGGCGCGACATCCGTATCAACATTATCGACACGCCCGGTCACGTGGATTTCACCGCCGAAGTTGAGCGCTCCCTACGCGTACTTGACGGCGCCTGCGCCGTTTTCGATGCGGTACACGGGGTCGAACCGCAGTCGGAAACCGTGTGGCGTCAAGCCGATAAGTACGAAGTCCCGCGCATTTGCTTCATCAACAAAATGGACAAGATGGGCGCTGATTTCGAGCATGCTATCGACACTATCCGCAAGCGCCTGAACGCCCGCCCCGTAGCCATTCAGCTCCCGATTGGACAAGAAGATAAGTTCAAAGGCGTGATTGATCTGTTTCAGATGAAGGCGATTATCTGGAGAGACGAGACTCTGGGGGCAGAATACGTAGTCGAAGAGATTCCAGCTGAGCTGACCAAGAAGGCCACCGCCTTCCATAACCAGATGGTCGAAACCATCGTCGAGAACGACGACGAGCTTCTGCACAAGTACATGGAAGGCGACGCCATCCAGGCCGAGGAGCTGAAGAAGTCTCTGCGCAAGAGCGTCATCGCAATGAAGCTTTTCCCGGTGATCTGCGGAACAGCTTTCAAGAACAAAGGCGTGCAGCCGCTCCTCGATGCGGTTGTAGACTTCCTGCCCTCGCCCATCGATATTCCTGCCGTGAAGGGCATCGATCCCAAAACCAGCGCTGAAATTGAGCGCCCCGCCGAAGACAAGGCCCCGTTCTCCGCTCTGGCATTCAAGATCATGACCGACCCATTTGTTGGTCAGCTGGCCTTCATTCGCGTCTATTCCGGTCACCTTAAGACTGGCGATTCGGTCTACAACACGGGCAAACAACGCAGTGAACGCATAGGTCGTTTGTTGAAAATGCATGCCAACAAGCGGGAAGAGATAACCGAAATCTACGCCGGCGACATCTGCGCCTGCGTTGGCCTGCGCAACGTCACCACGGGTGACACGATCTGCGACGAGCGGAGCCCGGTCCTGCTCGAGTCCATCGAATTTCCCGCCCCGGTCATCGCGGTTGCGGTCGAGCCTAAAACCAAGGGCGATCAGGAAAAAATGGGGCTCGCGCTTTCGAAGCTGGCGCAGGAAGATCCCACCTTCAAGGTTCACACTGATCCCGACAGCGGCCAGACCATCATCAGCGGCATGGGTGAACTGCACCTGGAAATCATCATTGATCGCATGATGCGCGAGTTCAGTGTGGAGGCGAATGTCGGCAAGCCGCAGGTGGCGTATCGCGAAACCATTCGCAAGAAGAGTGAAGCCGAAGGCAAATACATCCGCCAGACCGGCGGCCGCGGCCAGTATGGCCACGTCAAGATCCGCTTGGAGCCGAACGAGCCGGGCACGGGTTACGAATTCATGAACGAAATCGTGGGTGGGGTCGTTCCCAGGGAATACATCAAGCCGGTAGACCAGGGCATGCAGGAAGCGATGGAAGGCGGTGTGCTGGCCGGCTATCCGATGGTCGACGTGAAAGCCACGCTTTACGACGGCAGCTACCACGAAGTCGACTCGAACGAAATGGCATTCAAGATCGCCGGTTCGATGGCCTTCAAAGAAGCTGCGCGCAAAGCGAGCCCGGTGATTCTCGAGCCAGTGATGTCGGTAGAAGTAGTTGTGCCGGAGGACTTCGCCGGGGCAATTATGGGGGATTTGAGTTCGCGCCGTGGCCGTATTGAAGGCATGGAGCATCGTGCCGGTTCCCAGGTGATCAAAGCAATCGTGCCGCTAGCTGAAATGTTCGGCTACGCGACGCACATGCGCTCTTCAACCCAGGGCCGGGCCACGTACTCAATGCATTTTGCTCGTTACGAAGAAGCCCCCCGCTCGGTTTCCGAAGAGATCATTGCCCGGGTGCAAGGCAAGGCGACGACGAAGTGACGACCAAGTAAGGAGGGCACGACTTGAGTCGTGCCGAACCGCGAAGCTTAATTTCCGGGGCTCTAGCCCCTGAGGAAAACTGAAATGGCGAAAGAGAAATTTGAACGCACCAAGCCGCACGTGAATGTGGGAACGATTGGGCACATTGACCACGGCAAGACCACGTTGACGGCGGCCATTACCAAGGTATTGCAGAAGCACAATCCCAAGATCCAGTTCCGCTCGTTCGATTCGATCGACAACGCACCGGAGGAGAAAGCGCGGGGCATCACCATTGCGACCGCGCACGTCGAGTATGAGACCGACAAGCGGCACTACGCGCACGTGGACTGTCCGGGTCACGCCGACTACATCAAGAACATGATCACGGGGGCGGCGCAGATGGATGGGGCGATTCTGGTGGTGGCGGCGACCGACGGGCCGATGCCGCAGACGCGGGAGCACGTGCTTTTGGCGCGTCAGGTGGGGGTACCGTACATTGTGGTGGCGCTGAACAAGTGCGATGCGGTCGATGATGCGGAACTGCTTGATCTGGTGGAGCTGGAAGTGCGGGAACTGCTGAAAAGCTATCAGTTTCCGGGAGATGAGGTACCGGTAATCCGGCTGTCGGCGCTGGGGGCGCTGAACGGGGAAGCGAAGTGGGAGAAGCAGATTGACGAGCTGATGAAGGCGGTGGACGAGTCGGTGCCGCTGCCGCAGCGGGAAACGGACAAGCCGTTTCTGATGCCCATCGAAGATATCTTCTCGATCTCGGGACGAGGCACGGTGGTGACGGGGCGGATCGAGCGGGGCAAGGTGAAAGTGGGGGAGGACGTGGAGATTGTGGGCTTCCGGGACACGCGCAAGACGGTGGTCACCGGGGTGGAAATGTTCAAGAAGCAGCTGGACGAAGGTATGGCGGGAGACAACGCGGGGTTGCTGCTGCGGGGAATAGGCAAGGAAGAGGTGGAGCGCGGCATGGTGCTGGCCAAGCCGGGCTCGATCACTCCGCATACCAAGTTCAAGAGTGAGGTTTACATTCTGACGAAGGAAGAAGGGGGGCGGCATACGCCGTTCTTCAAGGGCTATCGTCCGCAGTTTTACCTGCGGACGACGGACGTGACGGGAGTAGCCGAATTGCCCGCCGGCACGGAAATGGTGATGCCGGGCGACAACGTAAGTTTGACCATTGAGCTGATCACGCCGGTGGCCATGGAAAAGGGCTTGCGCTTCGCTATCCGCGAAGGCGGCCACACCGTGGGCGCCGGCACCATCAGCGAGATCGTTCAGTAG
>Ga0126372_10000405_pt1 | contig 14911 bp, 17 predicted proteins | sample PanSoiMetaPlot_6_FD_92762 | JGI IMG/M metagenome (GOLD analysis project Ga0126372, IMG submission 92762) | Tropical forest soil microbial communities from Panama - MetaG Plot_6 | ecosystem: Environmental > Terrestrial > Soil > Tropical forest > Bulk soil | place: Panama | collected 2016-02-17
CGGTCGATGTGGACGTTGGCCTTGTCCCAGTAGTCGGTGAACCGCTCGCCGACGATCTTGCCCTGCGCGACGCGCTCGACGAATTTGAAAGGCCCGGCGCACACCGGGCGCGTGCCGAACTTGTCGCCGAGCTCGCGCGCCGCCTTCGGCGAGATCATCATGCCCGAGCGATCGGTCAGCGCGGCGATGAGCGGCACCAGCGGCTCGGCGAGGTTGAAGCGCACAGTGAGATCGTTGACGACGTCGACGCTCTTGATCTCGCCGATCTCGCTCTTGCGAAACGAGCCCGGCGTCGAGAGGTGCCGCTCGATGTTGAAGCGCACCGCTTCGGCGTTGAAGGGCTCGCCGTCGTGGAACTTCACGCCCGGCCGCAGCTTGATGACGACCGCGCGGCCGCCGGCGGCCCACTCGTAGCTCGTGGCCAGCTGCGGCACGATCTTGAGGTCGGGCGTGACGTCGAAGAGCTTGTCGCAGAACGCGGCGAAGACCAGACGGCCGACGTAGGCGCGGCTGACGGTCGGGTCGAGCGCGTCGGGGTCGTCGTTCAGCCCGACCCGCAGCACGGTCTGGGCCGCGGCCGTCCCGGCTCCGAGCACGACGAGCACGAGGACAGCCGTCAGGATCCGCGTCCAGCGCATGTGGCTCCTCAGTCTCTGGCGGGTTCGGACTGGTCGTCTGCGATGACGGCGCTCCGCCGGCGGGCGCATGATAACAAGCGCCGCGCGGCCTTGTCATCCCGGCGCATGCGTCTTGACTCGGCGCGCGCGACGGCGCAGCATCGCGGAGCGAACGACGACGGCCATGGGGACCACGACGACAACGAGGAGATGGCTGTGAGCGACTATGACGCGACGCTGGCTCGATGCGGAGCGCTCCACGAAGAGGCGCTCGCGCGCCCGTGGCCGTTTCGCGGGCGGCAGATGGACGTCCGGTATGCGCTCTACCGCACGCTCGAGGACGCGCAGGAAGTGTACGTGCGCGTGGCGGCCGGCGAGCACGCCGAATCGCGGCGCATCCTCGCGCTGGCGCAGCGCGCGTTCGGCAGCCTCCGTGCCCTGCTCGTCGGGCTCCCGGCCCCCTTGCTCGACCGGGCGCCGCGTGCAGGGGAGTGGTCGATCCGGGAGATCGTCGTTCACGTGGTCGCGGTCGAGCAGCGGTACGCCCTGCAGACCAAATACGCGGTCGATCGCACGGACGCGGAGCCGATCCGGATCGCCGACAGCAAGCTGCCTTCGCTGACGCCGACGAACACCGGCGGCGAGATCGAGAGCCTTCTGGCGCGGCTCGGCCAGGCGCGGGCGGAAACAGATCGCTGGCTGGGTGACGTGCCGCCCGCGGGGATGCTCCGCCCGACGCTCTGGGCAGGCTACGAGATCGACGTACGCTTCCGCCTGCACCGCTTCGCGGCTCACCTCGTCGAGCACACGGTCCAGTGCGAGAAGACGCTGTTCGCGCTGGGGTGGCAGCCGACCGAGGGCCGGCAGATCGCGCGCCGTCTGGCCGCCGTCGTGGGCGAGATCGAAGGGCTCGGTGCGGTCAAGGACGCGCGCGAGATCGAAGCCAGGCTGGGCGAGCGGTTGGCGTCGGTGGCGTCGTGAGCGCCGCACGAGGGATGGCGCCGGACGACCTGACGCGAATCCAGTTCGTGACCGACCCGCAGGTATCGCCCGACGGACGCCGGATTGCGTTCGTCGTCACGACACTGTCCGAGGATCGGGACGAGTACCTATCCAACATCTGGATCGTGGACGCAGACGGCGGCGCGCCACGCCGCTTCACCGCCGGCCCGCGGCGCGACGTCGACCCGCGCTGGTCTCCCGACGGCACGCGGCTCGCCTTCCTGTCCGAGCGGGCGCCCAAGGACAAGCTCCAGCTCTACGTGATGCCGGCCGACGGCGGCGAGCCGACGAAGCTGACCGGGCTCGAGCACGGAGTCAGCAGCGCCGCGTGGTCGCCGGACAACTCGCGTCTGGCGTTCGTGTCCCCGGTCGGGGGCCAGCGCGAGCCGGACAGCGAAGAAGAGAAGCGGAAGTCCCGGCCCGCGCGCGTGATCACGTCGGTGAAGTACCGGTTCAACGGCGAGGGATTCATCTACGATCGGCGCCCACACGTCTTCATGGTCGCGACCGACGGGTCGGCGCCGGTGCAGATCACCGATGGCGACTTCGTCGATGCCGATCCAGCCTGGGCCCCGGACGGCGACTCGATCGTGTTCGCCTCGGCGCGCCACGCCGAGCGCGACGACGACGACGCGAGCGATCTCTGGCGCGTCGCCGCCAAGGGCGGCACGCCTCAGCGCCTCACGGCGACCGTCGGGCCCGTCATGCTGCCGGCGTTCTCACCGGACGGCCGCTCGATCGCGTACCTGACCCGCGCCGGCAAGAATGCCTACGGTCGCAGCGTGCGGCTTTACGTCGTCCCATCCGATGGCGGCCCCGACGCGGCCTGTCTCACCACCACGCTCGACCGTTCGTGCGGCGCGCTCCACGTGCGTCCGCTGTGGGCGCCCGACGGCCGCTCGATCGTCGTGGCCGCCGAGGATCGCGGCGACGTCGGACTCTGGAGGGTTGCGATATCCGGGAGCGGCGCGCCTGCGCGCGTCGTGGGCGGCGAGCGGGTGCTCAACGGCTATTCCGCGTCCGCTGATGGTCGCCTGCTGGCGTTCGCGGCGAGCACCCCGGTGACACCGGCCGAGGTCTTCACGTGTGGCGCCGACGGCGGCGGCGAGCGGAGCCTGACCGCACTGAATCGTGCGTGGACTGGACAGGTCTCGCTGTCGGCGCCCGAGCGATTGCGTTTCACGCGCGCCGGCCTCGAGCTGGACGTCTGGGTGATGCGCCCGGCCGGATTCGTGGACGGCCGTCGCTATCCGACCTTGCTCAACATCCACGGCGGTCCGCACGCGCAGTACGGCCACAACTTCTTCGACGAGTTCCAGGTGTACACCGGCGCCGGCTACGCCGTCGTCTACGCGAATCCCCGCGGCAGCCAGGGCTACGGCGAGGCGTTCACCCAGGCGGTGATCGGTGACTGGGGCGGCGGCGATTACGCGGACGTGATGGCCGCGCTCGACACGGCGATCGCCCGCTGCTCGTTCATCGACCCGGAACGGCTCGGCGTGCTCGGCGGCAGCTATGGCGGATTTCTCACGAGCTGGACGGTGGGTCACACGCAGCGATTCAAGGCCGCCTGCTCGGAGCGGGCCGTGAACTGCCAGTACACGATGTTCGGCACCAGCGACATCGGGCACAGCTTCAACGTCGTGGAGCTCGGTGGCCCGATGCCGTGGGAAGACATGGCGCGCTACATCGAGCGCTCGCCGCTGACGTACGCGAAGGACATCGTGACGCCGCTGCTGATCATCCACTCCGAGGACGATCTGCGGTGTCCGATCGAACAGGGCGAGCAGCTCTTCGTCGCGCTCAAGAAGCTCGGGCGCGAGGTGCGCTTCGTCCGCTTTCCCGGCGAGAACCACGAGATGTCGCGCTCCGGCAAGCCGCGCCACCGGCTCGAGCGATTCCGGCACATCCTCGACTGGTTCGGCAGCTACCTCGGAACGAATCCGGTCTGACGGCTGGCTGGTCTACGACGAAGACGACCTAGGACGACGAGCGAAGGCGCTGCTCGATGTCCGCGATGCGCGCGGTGAGCACGGCGATGTTCTCGCGGAGCGTCGCCAGATCGCGCTCGAGCATTTCGCGCCGCGTCCGCTCGTCGACCAGCCGGCCTTCGATGCGCCGCAGCGCCTGCGCGATCGCCTGGTATTCCTGCTCGAGGCGCTCCAGGCGACGGTAGATCTCATCGAAGTGGCCGAGCAGCTCGGCACGCAGCTCGTCGAAGCGACGATCCATCGTCTCGAAGCGCTGATCCATCGCGTCGAACCGCCGGTCGATGGCCGCAAACCGTTGGTCGATGGCCGCGAAGCGCTGGTCGATGGCGTCGAACCGCCGGTCGATGGCCGTGAAGCGCTGATCGATGGTGTCGAAGCGCTGGTCGATAGTGGAAAAGCGCTGACCGAGGAACCGGACAAGCTCCGCATACTCGGGCGACGACATAATCGATCTCTACCTCACCGCGACGAAGCCTTCAAGTGTGTCAAGTCGTAGACGGCGGCGGCTCAGCTGAGCTCGACTTCGATCCAAGCTCGGCGGGCGATGCGGCCGGTGACACGCGACAGGAGCTCGGCCACCCACATCTGCAAGCCGTACTTCCCATGGAGGGCCGCGCGCGCCCGGTCGATCAGCTGCGGGTCGTCGATCAATCGCGCCATCGCGGGCTGCCAGGCGCCCTGCACACGGCCGCGCCCGTTCGAGGGCGCGACCCGCGCCCTCGGCGTGTTGCGCAGGCGCTTGACCTTACCTGAGTCGCCCGAGGTGACCACGTAGAGCCGCGCGCCGAGCGCGGCGAACCAGACGGGCGTGGCCACCTCGGCGCCATTGCGCCGGAAGGTCGCGAGGCTCACGTAGCGATGGCGGTCGAGGTCGCTGGCGGCGCTCACGATGGGCCGATGGTACCATCCGGTCCGCGGTGCAGGCCGACCGAGGGGCCGTGAGGCCGGGAGGAACGCTGATGGGCAAGCTCGAAGGCAAGGTCGCTCTGGTGACGGGCTCCGGCCGCAACATCGGTCGCGCGACGGTCCTGAAGCTGGCCGCAGAAGGGGCGCACGTGGTCGTCAACTCGCGGACCAATCTGGCCGAGGCCGACGCGGTCGCGCGGGAGGCGCAGGCCCGAGGCGTCAAGGCGATCGCCGTCGTCGCCGACGTCGCGCGGAAGGACCAGGTCGACGCGATGGTCGCGAAGGCGATGTCGGAGTTCGGCCGCGTCGACATCCTCGTCAACAACGCGGCGATCCGCCCGCACAAGCCCTTCACCGAGCTGACGGTGCAGGACTGGGAAGCGGTGCGTGGCGTCGTGCTCGACGGCGCCATCTACTGCACGCGCGCGGTCATCGAGTCGATGGTCAAGCACAAGTACGGCCGGATCGTCTTCTTCACCGGGGAGGGCGCGTTCATGGGCGGCTCCGGGCGCGCGGCGGTGTCGGCGGCGAAGATGGGCCTGGTCGGGCTCGCGCGAGGCCTCGCGTCCGAATTCGCCGCGCAGAATATCCGGGTCAACGTGGTCTCGCCCGGGTCGATCGATACCTCGCGCGCCAATCCGGAGTGGTACCAGGGGCGCACGCCGAACGCGGCCGGAATTCCACTGGGGCGGCAGGGCACGGTCGACGAAATCGCGGCCACCTGCCTGTTCCTGGTCACCGACGACGGCGGCTTCATCACCGGCCAGACCATCCACGCCAACGGCGGCGTCGCATACTACTGATCGCGCGCTTCTGAGAGGAGATCACGATGAAGCGGAGCACGGACCGGATCCTGACCACGCACGTCGGGAGCCTCTCGCGGCCCGATGAGCTCGTGACCCTCCTGCGCGCGAAAGACCGGGGTGAACCGTACGATCGCGAGACCTTCGCGAAGCTCGTTCGCGGCGCGGTCGCGGACGTCGTTCGCCGGCAGACCGAGGCGGGCGTCGACGTCGTCACCGACGGCGAGCAGAGCAAGACGACCTTCTTCGCGTACATCGTCGAACGCTTCAATGGCTTCTCGCGCAAGCCCGCGCCCGCCGGGCAGGAAGGCAATCCTCGGGGTGTCAGCCGAGAGTACCGGGCATTTCCCGAGTACTACGCCTGGTCCGAGCGCATCGCGGAATGGGCCGGTGGCCGCGGCGGCGATCGCAACCGCTACGGTGTCGACGTCTGTACGGGCCCGGTGAGCTACAAGGGGCACGCGGTGGTCCGGGCCGACATCGAGAACCTCGCGACCGCGCTGAAAGGCCTCCGACACGAAGAGGTCTTCGTCCCGGCGATCGCGCCGTCGTACATCTTCGCCACGCTGGCGAACGAGTTCTACCGGACCGACGAAGAGTACGAGCAGGCGCTCGCCGATGCGCTGCGCGAGGAGTACCGCGCGATCGTCGACGCGGGCTTCGTGGTCCAGATCGACGACCCGCGCCTGGTCACCCAGTACATGATGAGCCCGAACATGAGCGTGGTGGACTGCCGGAAATGGGCCGAGAGGCGGGTGGAGGCGATCAACTATTCACTGCGCGGGATCCCGCGAGACAAAGTGCGCTTCCACACCTGCTACAGCATCGACGTCGGGCCGCGCGTGTACGACATGGAGCTGAAGGACATCGTCGACGTCCTGCTGAAGATCAACGCCGGCGCGTACTCGTTCGAGGCGGCGAATCCACGGCACGAGCACGAGTACCACGTGTTCGAGCAGGTCCGCCCGCCCGACGGGACGATCCTGATCCCCGGCGTGATCAGTCACACGACGAATCTCGTGGAGCACCCGGAGCTGATCGCCGAGCGGATCGTGCGCTACGCGAAGATCGTCGGCCGCGAGAACGTCATCGCCGGCGCCGATTGCGGCTTCGCGGCGTCAGGCGTGCGGTTCAACGACGTCCATCCGAGTGTCGTGTGGCTGAAGTTCGCGGCGATGACGGAAGGCGCCCGGCTGGCTACGCGGCAGCTCTGGGGCCGCGCCTGAGCGAGAAGCCGCGAGCTTAGCTCGCGGCCCGGCGCGTTCCCGGCGCGCAGGGCGGAGTATTCCCTGCGCGCCGGTCGCACGTGGTCAGTCTCTCAGTTCAGGGCCTGGGGCTCGCCGTAGATGAAGTCGTCCATCACCACCAGGTCGCGTCCGCCCCGATCAGTGCCCCCAAGCTCGACATCGCCGCTAGTGATCCGAACGAGGAAGACTTCTTCGCCCTCGTCGAACCCCACGGCCAGGAACGACAGGGTTTCCCGGCCCTGCAGGGCCGGCGCGAAGCCGCTGTACAAGAGGCGGCCGTTGACGTCGAAATACTCGATCTTCGTGCTCTCATCGCGGGTCACATGCGTGAAGACGGCGCCGAACCCCTTGCTGGTCGCCGCCTGAGCCTTGCCCGGCACGAAGAACAACACCTCCGTGATCGGGCTCCCGAGCGCCGTGAACAGCCGCTGGGGGCTGAAGGTGGTGAACTTGCGCGACGCGTCCGGACGGAGATTGTCGAACTCGATCGGGGCGACCCCCGCGTTCCCGCTGACCTGAAAGCCGGACCCCGGCGTGAAGAAGACCACGCCGCGCGGAGAGTTCTTGTTGAAGAAGTTGGCCGGGAGGTTGTTCGGGGCGGCGAAGGCGTCGGGGACGCCATCCCAGTTGATCTCGCGCCGGCCGTCGGAAAACGAGCCGCCCACGCCGTTGTTGTTGCCACCGAGGAAGTCCCGAAACTCCTGAAACGCTGTCTGGATGTCGGCCGGGGCCGATCCAGACGCCTCGAAGACCACGGGAGCGGCGAACGCGATCGCCGGCCAGGCCAGCGCGACCGTCGCCAGGGCCAGGGCAATGGACAGCCACGCGTGCCCAGCCTTCGTCCGAGTGCTTTCCTCTCGTTCCATGACGCACCTCCGATTTGTGAATGGTTAACGGAACCGTTTCGGCGTCTTCGGGCATCTCTCCATGAGTGCCCAGTACGCCTCACCAGCGCGTTCGTCGGTTGATTACGGTCGGATGCGGGAAACGTTTCGCGGAGAAACTTTCTTGAGCCTGGCTCGTATCTCTGGAAGTGACAGTGGTGACAGCCCGCACCTCGACGGCGCGGACGCGGCCATGGAGCGCTACGCCAGGGGTGACGAGGCGGCGTTCGGCGAGCTCTACGATGCCATCGCGCCGCGCCTGCTGGGCTTCTTGCGCAAGGCCACGCGGGATGCCTGCGTGGCGGAGGATCTGATGCAACAGACGCTCTTGCACATGCACCGGGCTCGTGGGTCGTTCATACCGGGCGCCCCGGTGTTGCCGTGGGCCTTCGCCATCGCACGCCGCTTGATGACAGACCATGCGCGACGGCGCCGCGTGGAATTGCGTCTGTTCTCGGAGGCTCCGGCCGACGACGATCGCATTGCGTACGAGCCGGTGGCGGCGACGGCGGCCGCGGACGATGTCTTGCACGCGCGCCGTCTCGAGCAGCGCTTGCAGCAGCGAATCGAGGCGCTTCCCGAGCTCCAGCGGACCGCGTACCGGCTCATCCAATACGACGGCCTGAGCCTCAAGAGCGCGTCCGAAGTCCTCGGTACGTCAGTGACCGCCGTGAAGCTCAGAGCGCACCGCGCCTACGTGGCGTTGCGGGCCGTCCTTCGCGAAGCGGGGGAGACGTCGTGAGCGCGGCGCTCCGCGCTCGGGTACTGGCGGCGGCCGCCGCGGAGCCGTCCCCGACGCGAGCGGCCCTCAGGCGCCGCAACACGCTCCTCGGCATGGTCGCGGTCCTGAGCGCGATTGGCGCGTTCGTGATCTTCGCGGCGCTCATGTCGGAAAGCCATCTGTTGCGGCTCGGCGGCGAGGTGATGGCGCAGCAACACGTCGAGCGACCGGTCTGGCTGGTCATCGCCACGGTCGGGGGAGCGATAGGCCTGGCGGTCACCGCGCTCCGGCTGGCGCTCGGACGGGGCGGATCGATGCTGGGCCGATCGCCCCGGTGGCTGCTCTACGGAGGCGTTCTGATCCCGGTCAGTTTGCTGGTGTGGAAGGTGAGCTGCAGCCTGCTGTTCGGCGACGCAATGGTCGCGTGGCCCGAGCGACCCGGGGAGCGATGCCTTTCGTTGTCGCTGCTCGTCGCCGTGGGGCCTCTCGTGTCGTTTCTCGCCATCCGTCGGCACGCGCCCGTGCAGCCTGCGCTCAACGGCGCGGTCATCGGATTCGCGGCCGGAGCGTGCGCGTGGGTCGCCGCGGACCTCTGGTGTCCGGTGGCCTATGTGCCCCACCTGCTGTTCGGCCACGTCCTACCGCTGTTCGTGCTCGCCGGCGCCGGCGCGCTCCTCGGGCGGACTCTTTTCTCGCTTCGGCGTCGCTGACCGACCGCGAGCGCGGGACAGCGGCTTCGGGCTGGTGCGCGGCCGGCGCTAGTGCGCGGCCGGCGATTTCCCGGCGCGCCAGGCGATGATGCCCTGGACGTTCAGCGCCAGGAACTCGTCGAAGCGCCGCCATGCGCCGTACTTCGGGTGCAGGACGCCGCGCACCAGGGTCGTCATCTCGGGCGATCCGTCGCCAAGGCCCGCGGCGCGCGCCGTCGCGATGGCGTCGGTGAGATCGCGGTAGTACCCGCGCTGCTCGGCGACGTCCTGCTTGCTCCCGCTCATCTGCGGCGTCGCGTGACCCGACACGATGACGTCGAAGTCCAGCTTGGACTCGAGCCACTGCAGGCGCTCGACGATACGCTCGGGGTGGCCGAGGAGCGTGCGGAATGGGACGTTGCGAGGCTGGACGACGTCGACGAACATCGCCACGCGGCCCACCGGATCGTGCACGACGACGTAGTCGTCCGTCGGCGAGAGATCGGCGGGATAGAGATCGATGCGGCGTCCGCCGAGCTCCAGGGTCGTCGGCTTGTCGAAGACGATATCGGGCACCGGCGTCGCTGGATCCTTGGCGGCCCGGATCGGCTCGACGGTGTTCGCGTGCCCCACGAAGCGCGCGGTATCCGCGAAGACCGCGCCGCCGGTGCTGTGGTCGAAGGCGGAATGGCTGTAGACGAAGTACTTCACCGGCTGGGCCGTCACGGAGCGGATCGCTTCCTTGATGAGCGCGGGCGTGCGCGGGTTGACCTGGCCGTTGGCGTCGACGAGGAGGACCCCCGCGTCCGTGACGATGAACATCGCCACGTGGTTCGCCCAGCGGAAGCCGTAGACGTCGGGCGCGAAGCGGACCAGCTCGGCGAGCGATTCGGTGGCCATGGCGTGCCTCCTGTCTGGGGTTACTCGCGCACGGCTTGCGCAGCGAAGGTTGACAGCGCCTGCGCGAGCCCGGCGGGGTTCTCCATCTGCAGCGCGTAGTCGCCCTCGACGTCGACCACGACCGCGTTCTTCCAGCAGCCGGCGATTTCCTTGGCCTGGGCCGGCGTGAGCTCGGAGCTGACGGTGCCGCGCAGGATCACCACCGGGCACTTGCGCATGTCGTCCGCCATGTGCGCTAGGCCGAGCGCCACGCGCACCTTGTCGTACTTGACGGCGACGCCGCCGGCCGTCGGGACGAAGTTGTGCTCGAGTCGATGGCGAAGCGCCGACTCCTGATCGCGCGGGCGGAAGGTGCGCAGGTAGGCAAGCGCCGCGTCGCGGGAGGCGAAGTCGGTCTGCGACTCGAGCATGCGATGAGCGGAGCTCAGCACCTTGATCGTTTCCGCGCGCGTCGGGAAGAAGTTGCTGACGTGCGGTCCGCCGACCAGTCCCAGCCCTTGGATCGCGGCCGGGTAGACGGCCGCGAACACCTGCCCGACACGGCCGCCGAGCGACTGGCCGGCGACGATCGCCTTGTCGATCCCGACCTGGCGGAAAAAGAGGTGGAGGTCGTCCGCATACTCTTCCGCCGAATACTCACCATCGGGCCGGCCGCTGTCGCCGTGACCTCGCTGGTCGAGAGCGTATACGTGAAAGGCCGATCCCAGGGCTCGCGCCGTCTCCTCCCACATCCGGCCGTAGCCGGAGGACGGGTGTAGCAGCACCAGGTTGGGCCTGGGGCCCGACCACTCGTAGTAATGGAGCGTGAGGCCGTTCGGCAGGGTGACGGTTTTCTCCTGGAAGTCGCGCGATGCGCTCATGGCCTTCTCCTTCCCACTGCGGATGCTCAGAGCACTTCGCCGAACACCCAGACGGCCAGGCCAAGCGGCACGAGCAGGACGGGTGCGGCCACTCCGAGCGCGGCCACGACGAAGATAATCCCGGCGGCGATCTTGGTCACGCGTCCGATCGGCATGTCGCTCCTCCGCACCGAGCTGTCGAATCCGCCCCAGGGGATACACCATGTCGCGGGACCAACGCAACACGCATGCGACCCGTATACTGAGCTCGAGACCTCACGCGGTGAAGCCTCGCGAGGCTCGGTCGACGACGCGTGCCGAGGCCAATCCATGCTCGAGTTGTTCAAGCGCGTACTCCGGTGGGTGGTGGCCCTGATCCTGATCGTCATCGGGGTCGTGCTGTCCATCCCGGGCGTCCCGGGGCCGGGCATTCTCGTCATCCTCATCGGGGTGTTCGTGCTGCTGCCCGAGAGCCGCTGGCTGCGGAAGAAGTACGCCGCGCTGAAGCAGCGCTACCCGAAGGTCTTCAGCCCGATCGAGGCACGCCGGGTGCGCGCCCGACATGACCGGCGTCGCGCGCGGCGCGAATCCTGACGATTTCGGGGATGCGGTAGGCGCGCTATCATGCGCCGCGCGGGCGGACGATATGCCCCGCAGGAGGCGAGACATGGCACTGAACGTGAGGCGAGTGATCACGGGCCACGACGCGAACGGCCGCGCGATCGTGAAGATCGACGAGGTGTGCAAGCACGCCGCCTCGGGCCGTCCCGGCGCGACGGCCGTCAACATCTGGACGACCGAAGGCTTCCCAGTGAGCAACGACGGCGCCGCCGACGAGGGGCTCCGCAAGGTCGGGACGACACTCGCGAAGGGGACGATCTTCCGCATCATCGAGTTCGCTCCGGGGCTCGCGGCGCGTAACCATCGGACCGACTCGATCGACTACATCGTGATCATCTCCGGCGAGATCGACATGGAGCTCGACGATTCGGTCGTGCATCTCAAGGCCGGCGACGTGATGGTGCAGCGGGGCACGATCCACAACTGGGTCAACAACGGCACCGCCCCCTGCGTGCTCGCCGTGATCCTCATCGACGCCAAGTCGGTCGAGGCCGGGGGCAAGGTCCTGAACGCGGTCGGCTAGAGCCCTCGAGGAGCTGAGGCCGCTCTGGCTCGGGACTCCACGAAGGAGGATGACGATGAACCGGGGCTATCACGCGCACATCTACTACGATCCGCTGACGAGCCGTTCCACTGCCGAGCGGTTGTGCATCGACATCGTCGGCAAGTTCCAGGCGCAGCTGGGCGGTTTGCGCGACGAGCCGGTCGGACCCCATCCGATCGCCAACGCGCAGGTCATCTTCAAGCCCGATCAGTTTCAGCCGGTGGTCGAGTGGCTGATGATGAACCGCGATGGGCTCGACGTGCTCATCCACCCGCTGACGGAGAGCTCGGTCGACGACCACAGCCGCTACGCGCTCTGGCTGGGCTCGCCGGTGCCGCTCAAGCTCGACGTGCTTCGGCGCAGCTATCGTGCGGAGCTCCTCCCCAAGATATGAGGACTCGCGCCGCTCGATGGGCGCGGGGCGGCAAAAGGCACCAGAAAGGGCTCGATAGCGCACGAACGCCCCGGCCGTGACTGCGCCGGGGCGTCGGGCGCGCCGCGAGAGGGTCGTCTCAGATCACATCAGCCCGTAGAACTTGCCGGCGTTCTCGCACGTCATCTTGCGCGTGACGTCGTCGGGCAGATGCTTGAACTGCTCGGAGATGTACTTCGCCGACTCTGGCCACACGCCGTCCGGATGCGGGTAGTCGCTGCCCCACATCAACGTCTCGACGCCCATCTCGTCGATCAGCTTGGTGCCGACGCGGTCGTACTGGAAGGTCGCCTTGCACTGGCGGCGCCAGTACTCGCTCGGCTTCAGCTTCAGTGGGAGATCGTGGTACTGGTCCTCGAACTCGAAGTCCATGCGGTCGAGCACGTACGGGATCCAGCCGATGCCGCTCTCGCCGAATGCGATCTTCAGATTCGGATAACGCTCGAAGACCGCGCGGCCCATCAGCGCGGTGAGGATGTTGGCGAGCGTCATCTGGAACAGGCAGAGACCGCTGTACATCAGCGCGCGCTGGGTGAGACCGGTGTACTTCTCCCGCAGCGCCGGCGACACCGACGGGAAGGTGTGGAAGTGCAGCGGGATCCCGACCTCGTTGATCGCCGCCCACAGCGGCTCCCACTGGGGATGCCACATCGGCTCCATCTCCCACGAGCACGAGAGCTCGAGGCCCTTGAAGCCGAGCTTGGCGGCCCGATGGACCTCGGCGACGGCGGCGTCGATGTCTCCGTAGGGCAAGTTCGCGAGCCCGATATGACGGTCGGGGTACTGGCGGCAGAAGTCGGCCATCCAGGAGTTGTAGATGCGCAGCATCTCGTTGGACGTCTCGATGTCCTTCAGCTTGGCCGCTGCGGCCAGGATGCCGTAGATCACCTCGGCGTCGACGCCGTCGCGGTCCATCTCTTTGACGCGCAGGTGTGGATCGCCCGGTCGGCGGATGCCCTTCTTGCCGTCCTCGTACAGGCCGGTCGAGGCCATCACGTCGACCCGCAGCTGCTTGCCCGGCTGGTACTTGGTGCCCGAGGCGCCGACGCCGCCGGCCAGGCCGAAGACGGCGCCGTTGTTGGCGACCCAGCGCGGGCCATCCGGCCCGTCGGCCACGTAAGGCATGCGCTCCTTCAGCTGCTGCGGGGCCTCGGACACGAACAGGTCCGGCGGCAGCCAGATCAGATCGAGGTGACAGTCCGCCGAGATCCGGTTGTAGGTGCGCATGGCTCGCCTCCCGTTAGACTTGCACTGCCTCGTGTCGCCGCCGTCGAGCGAAACGGTATCGCTCCTCGCCGCCGAAGGTCAAGACTAGCAACTACCGTCCGACCAGCGGCAAGCCTTCCTGCTGCCGGACCTCATTGAGGACCTCGAGCACGCGCGTGTGCAACCCGGGGTACTCGATCCCAAACTCCTTGGCCAGGCGGCTCCAGTCAACCAGGTAGTTGCCCGATTCCTCGCGGCCACCTTCCTTGGCGAACGTGATCTGCGCCTCCGGCAGGAAGCCGCGCACGATGTCGGCCAGCTCGCCGAGACTCACGGCGATGCCGCCCGAGTTATAGAGCGAGTGGCGCGGCGCATCTGCCAGCAGCACACGGGTGAACACCTCCGCGATGTCCTCGACGTGGATCAAGACGCGCATGAGTCCTTTGGCCGGCAGGTGCACCGGGCGGCCGCGCGCGGCATCGACCATGATCTGCACGTGGTCGACCGAGCCGCGCACCTTGTCGGGCCCGGTGACGTTGGCCGGGCGCACGCCGACGATCGACATGCCGTAGTTCTTGATGTACTTCTTTGCCTGGAACTCGTTGAAGATCTTGTGCATCGCGTACTGGCTGGTGCCGTACGTCGGATCGTCCTCGGTCGCCACGCGGTCGCCGAAGTTGCTCTGCTGGCCGCTCACCGCGATCGAGCTCGCATATACCACGCGCTTGACGCCGGCCAGGCGCGCGGCCTCGAAGCAGTTGTCCATGCCGAGGATGTCCAGCCGCATCACCTGATGCGGATTGCCTTCGCCGGCGCCGAGACCGTAGGCGAGGTTGATCAGCCGGTCCGGCTTGACGTCGAGCACCGCTCGCATCACGTCCTCGAACTGGGTGACGTCGCCCCGCACCACGGGCGCGCCAATCGGCACGCCGGCGAACGTCGCGGCGCCGGGGTTCAGGTCCATGCCGACCACTTCCTGGCCGCGCGCTACAAGGCGCCGGATGAGCCGAGGGCCGATGAAGCCGGTCGCGCCGATCACGAGCACCGACATATGAGCCTCCTGTCGAGGACCAACCGAACCCCGCGTCCGGGGACGCTGGGATGATACGCCGGATGGACGTTTTCCGTTGGCGTCACTCGATGACTCGATCCGCTCGGAGCAGAAGCGATTGTGGAATGCGCACTCCGAGCGTCTTCGCGGTCTTGGCATTCATGACGAGGTAGATCTTCGTGGGCTGCTCGACGGGAAGGTCCGCGGGTTTGGCCCCTTTGAGAATGCGGTCGACGTAGCGGGCGGCCCGTAGACAACCCTCTAACACATCGGGCCCATAGAAGAGCAGAGCCCCTGCCTCCGCGGACGTCGGCTCCCCGGAGAGCGTCGGCAGTCGATGCTTGAGCGCGAGCTGCGCAATCTGCGCGCGCAGCCGCCAGAAAAATGGGCCCTGCGTGCTCATCAGCGCCTGGGCGCGGCCATTGACGGCCCGGTCGAACGCCGGGGAGACGTCGTC
>Ga0126372_10000406_pt1 | contig 14903 bp, 15 predicted proteins | sample PanSoiMetaPlot_6_FD_92762 | JGI IMG/M metagenome (GOLD analysis project Ga0126372, IMG submission 92762) | Tropical forest soil microbial communities from Panama - MetaG Plot_6 | ecosystem: Environmental > Terrestrial > Soil > Tropical forest > Bulk soil | place: Panama | collected 2016-02-17
TGCGCACCTTTTCCGAAGCGCAGCTTGAGATAGCCCGGGACAGAATGCGTCTTGCAGACGTAATAAAACGGCATCATCACCAGTGCGAGGAAGAGCATGGAGGGGATGGCGCCGATCCAGTACCAGTGGGCGGCAAGGATGCCGTATTTGTAGGAGTTGCCCGCCCAGCCCATCAGTTCGAGCGAGCCGAGGTTCGCGGAGAGGAAGGCCAATCCGGCGACCCAGGCGGTCATCTCGCGTCCGGCCATGAAGAAATCTTCACCGGTATTAGCTTGTCCTTTCAGGTACAAGCCAATGCCCAGCACAAGGGCAAAGTAGAAAACGATGATGGCGAGATCGACTGCCGAGAGGTGGACGAGGGTACTGGAACTGAGAAGCAGCAGAGCAAGGTTCATTTTGTCTTGACCTGTCCGTAATAGGCGTTGCTACCGTGCTTGCGCAAAAAATGTTTGTCGTGCAGTTCGCGGGCCAGCGGAGGAGATTCCGCGTTGATCGACAGAGTGTGTGTGGCCATACGCGCGACGTACTCCAGAATGACAGCGTTATGCGCGGCCGCGGCGGGGTTCGGTCCCCAACAGAAAGGAGCGTGGCCGGCGACCAGCACTGCAGGAACGGAATCGGGATCGAGTTTTGCGAACGTTCGGCAGATGACCTTGCCGGTTTCGAGTTCGTACTCGCCAGTAATCTCGGAGTTCGCCAGGCGCGGGGTTACTGGAACAGGTCCGTGAAAGTAGTCGGCGTGGGTGGTTCCAAAGCACGGAATTGGCGTTTCGGCCTGAGCCCATGCGGTGGCGTACTCGGAGTGGGTGTGAGCTACCCCGCCGATATTGGGAAACTGTCGGTAAAGCTCGAGGTGAGTGGGGAGATCAGAAGAGGGTCGCAGCTTGGTGTCAACGATGGTCCCCTCTAGATCGCAAACCACCATGTGCTCCGGCTTCAGCTCTTCGTAGGGGACGCCGCTGGGTTTGATGGCGACAAGGCCTTCATTACGGTCGATACCACTGGCGTTGCCGAAGGTGTAGACCACCAGGCCGCGGCGAACGAGTTCGAGGTTGGCGTCCAGCACCTCTTCACGGAGCGTCTTCAGCAACATGGGTTAAGACTGGGACCGTTTGAAAATTGGGATAGCCCTTGATGTTAGCGTAAACGTTTACGCAACGGAACATTAAATTGAATGGGCGGGTTTGTCAAAGAGGTCCGCGTTACGGCGGCTGAGGCCGCGTTCAGCGCGGGGCGGTATGCCTGAAGGAATACCCTGATACGAAGCTTCCCTGGCCAGCTTTGGTGGATCGTGCCCTTATGCCCAGCTGCGTAGGCCGATTACGCCCCAATAGCCGAGGTAGGCGGTGGCGATCAGCAGAGCTAACGAGACAATTCGGGAGAATCGTCTTACGCCAGATCGAACTCCTTCCTCAGAGTTTCGCAAGGCGACGACCACGCTGGCGATCGAAGCCACCCCGAAAAGCAGTGTCGACAAGAACACGGTCAGTGACCAGCCGGTGAAATTGCCCATACGTTGGATGAAATCGTCTCCACTGACGATCACCGTTCCAACCATTGTGATCAGGCTCAATACAGCGATGAGAGGCCAGAAGCGCATTGCGCGCTCCGCAGGACGGCGGCGGCGCCTGCTGATTCCTCCGAGCAGCCAGAATGGGGCATAGATCAGGATGGCGAGCATCGAGATCGTAACGAACACGACCGCGAGTATTTCGGTGAGCGCCAGCCATGTCGGGACTCTCTTCATGACGGCCCCGAAGCGCTCTACGAAGCGGCCCTCGTCGTTGGGAGTCAATAAAGCCAGGCTGGCGATGGGCTCCGCAGGATCTTTCTCGGATACATGGCGAAATTGAGCCCCCGCGACGGGAATGAACGTGTCATTCCAATCGTGAAGATTGGCGACAAGCAATTTGCCGTCGTTGAAGTGAATCCAGATAAGGCTGGTAAGGCGGTCGAGGAAGTGAACCATTTGAACCCGAGGAGAGTCGAGCTCATACCAGCCGGCGTAGTCGGCGGCGTTCGCGGGCAAGGGCGCGGCTGGCGGGATGACGGGCTTGGGCAGCTTGTTGGTAATGTAAGCGCGGATCGCCCTGCCGATCTTGTCGAAGGCATCGCCATTTCCGGTGTTGATGCTGTAGAAATATCCGACACCGTAGTCTGGCATGTACGACATGTCGGTCAGTCCTCCTTCGACGCCGCCGTCGTGCCCGTGGTAGACGAAGCCGTCTTGCACCGTCACATAGTTGCTGAGCCCGTATCCAGCTTTTAGGCCGTCTTTTGCGGCCCAGGTGGTGGCGGGCACTTCCATGCGATCAATGTCGACCGCGGGAACAATTTGCTTTCCGGCGACGGCTCCGCGGTTCAGATAGAACTGAACATAGGCGGCCATGTCATTGGCAGAGGCGTTGATCGATCCAGCGGCGCGCATCAGGATGTTCCAGTACACAAAGGGAGTTTTTCCGTCATCGTGATAGAGCGTAGTAGCGGTGCCTCCGGGAGGCGGGAAGTACGTGGCCGTCTTCATTCCGATGGGGAGAAAAAGATTCTGCTGGACGAAGTCTTCGACTCGTTGACCGGTCAGCTTTTCGACGACATAGGCAGCGGCGGGAGGTCCGGAGTTGCAATACGCCATGCGCGTTCCCGGAGGCCAGCGGGAGGTGCGCGAGTGATGGTCGTAGTCGAGGCCCTGGAGCGTGGTCATCGTGGGCGGGGCATCTTTGGCATACTCGCGCAAGTGGATGTCGTCCCAACCGGTGGTGTGCTCCAGCAGATGAACGACGCGGACGGGATCGGTGGACTCCCAACGATTCTCGAACCAGAGTTCCGGCGCAAGTTTGTGAACAGGATCATCCAGCGCGAGCTTTCCCTGATCTGCAAGCATCAGGATTGAGAGTGAGGTGAATGCTTTCGAAGTGGAGCCGATGCGGAAGAGAGTGTCTGCCGTCGTTGGCCGATTCGACGCGACATCGGCCAAGCCGAGGCCCGTGACCCACTCTGGCCCGTCTTTGTGAACGATCGCGATTGAGACTCCGGGCGTGTGCGTGTCCTTAAGAATCTTTTCAATTTGCTGGCGGAGTTCGTCGATCGATTGAGCGGGCTTGTCTTTTTCTTCTTTCGGCTTGTCGGCGGCAAAGCAGATGGACATCAGTAGCGGGAAGAGGACAACCGAGATGATCCGTTTCACAGGCCTGATCCTCCGTGGAGGGTAAGCTGGACGCAGCGAATCATCTTACGACTGCTGAGCTAAATCTGGTAGTCGAGATCGTCGACCAAGTTCTGCACGGAGGGGTGGATGGGTTCTGCCGTATGTTCGGCGCCTTCGAGCTGAGCTACTCGCTCTCGGAGCTTGCTGACTTCGTTGGCGACGGATGCCAGCGCCTCGGACAAGGGATCGGCGATCTGCTTGGGGTCGGTAATCACCACGCGCTTGCCCTCGCGGAACACAATGTGTCCGGGAACGCCGACAACCGTGGACTCGGCGGGAACGTTGCGAAGCACAACCGAACCAGCGCCAATGCGGCAGTTCTTGCCGACGACGATGTTACCCAGAATCTTTGCACCGCCTCCGACAACGACATTGTCTTCAAGCGTGGGATGGCGCTTGCCGTGTTCTTTGCCTGTGCCGCCGAGAGTGACTCCCTGATAAAGAGTCACGTCGTCACCGACGATCGACGTTTCCCCTATGACAACGCCCATGCCGTGATCGATAAAGAGACGACGTCCGAGTTTTGCGCCGGGATGGATTTCAATTCCCGTCAGAAGACGGGCCACCTGCGACAGCCATCTTCCGATCAAAAAGAATCCGCGGTTCCAGAACCAGTGAGTGATGCGGTAGAACCAGACCGCGTGGAGTCCCGAATAGCAAAGCACGACTTCTAACCGCGACTTGGCCGCAGGATCGTGCTCCATCACATTGGTAATATCTTCTCGGACTAGAGCAAGGAAGTGCGGCATGGGCTCTGGTGTCAGGCCGGAAGCGTGGCGGTTGGAATCTGCATTGCCTTCTCGCGCAACTCCTGGAACAGGATACTGCTCAAATAACGCTCCCCGAACGACGGAATAATCACGACGATGAGCTTGCCGCCATTTTCGGGCCGCCTTGCCACCTGCAAAGCAGCAACGACTGCGGCTCCCGAGGAGATGCCGACGAAGAGCCCCTCTTCGTGCGGAAGACGTCGCGCCATGTTGATGGCTTCATCGTTAGTAACGGTGATGACTTCGTCGATGTATTCGCGGCGCAGAATACTGGGAATAAATCCGGCACCGATACCCTGAATCTTGTGCGGAGACGGCTTGCCACCGGAAAGGACTGCACTATCGACGGGCTCGACGGCAATCGCCTTAAATGATGGTTTCTTCGGCTTGATGTATTCGCAGACGCCAGTGATCGTGCCGCCGGTACCGACTCCGGAAATGAGGATGTCAGCGCGGCCATCGGTATCGTTCCAGATTTCGGGGCCGGTCGTCTCCAGGTGAATCTTGGGGTTGGCCGGATTATCGAACTGCTGCAGTATGTAGCCATCGGGGATGCTGGCGAGAATTTCTTTGGCTTTAAGAATGGCTCCAGTCATGCCACGCGGGCCGGGAGTGAGAACGACCTCAGCGCCGAACGCGAGCAGCAGTACGCGGCGCTCCACGCTCATCGTGTCGGGCATGACGATGATCAACTTGTAGCCTTTTACGGCGGCGACGAAGGCTAGGCCGATGCCAGTGTTTCCGCTGGTCGGTTCAATCAGCACGGTCTTGCCCGGCTTGATCTTGCCGGCGCGCTCGGCGTCTTCGATCATGCTGACGCCGATGCGGTCTTTAACGCTGGAGAGCGGATTCTGGCTCTCGAGTTTCGCCACAACTTCTGCAACACATCCTTGGGTCACGCGGTTGAGCCGCACCAACGGCGTGTGCCCGATCAGTTCGGTGACATCCTTTGCGATCTTCATGTCTTTCTGCCTCGTTGAACCTCTAGCTCCTCAAGATGGTCGGCTTCAATACTAGCAAGACAGGGCCTGCAGACGCCTGCCTGCACCCGATTGGATCGCGACGCCGCCGAAATCGATTCGGGCTAATTCTTTAGCAGCTTTTGAGAGTGTGTTTTCTTACCGCTGAGGTCGCCAAGAACGGCCGCAGAGATCGCCGAGCAAAACTTGCTTGGAGTCGGTTCAGAGAGGGTCGGTCATACGGTTGTTACAAAGGCAGCACTACGGCTTCATCGATGAGCCAAGCCAAAGCCAACCGCAGTGGCGGAAGAGCCTATGTTTACGAACGAAACAATGCGTTCGAGTTTGTGGTGGCCGGTTTTGTGGCAGAAATAGCCGAGGGCGATCGTGCCGGCGGTTTCTGCAGCGAAGTTTGCGGCTAGCCCGGGAGTGGAGCGTCCAACCACACGAACGATCGGGTCCAGTTCGTGACCTCCGTTTTCGAGATTCAAGCGAGTGACGGCGAAGTCAGCGCCATTGACTGCCGCTACCGCCACAAACAGGATGCGGTTCTCTCTGTCGAGGAACCTGTGGGTCTCGTAGGTGGGCTGTGGTGCGATTAGCGATGATGTCGGCTCGATGGAGCGGCTGGGTGCATCGGGAGCCGGACCCTGTGCGAAAGCAATCGGGCAGATAGCGGCCAAGATCGCGCCCAACATTTTGGAAACGCCTGAGATTTTGCGTAGGGTCATAAGTGCTTGCCCCGCAGGTGGAAACACTGGTTGTAGGCGCAATCGGAAAGCCGTCTGCCGAACATCGAAAATGTCGGTAACAGCCCGATAATCAGAAGCTTACATTTTACGCGCCTGTTGAAATCGAGTAGGTAGTGCATTGTTTTGCAGCCTTCGGCCGAAGAATTTGCTCTAGCCTCATTTCTTGTAAACGACTCCCCCCTTCATCACGAAGCCGACGTTTTCGAGTGTAGACACATCCTGCAACGGATCGCCGGGGACGGCGATCACGTCGGCGAAATATCCAGGCTCCAAAGATCCGATCTCCTTTTCCCAGCTCAGCAATTTCGCGCCGTTTAGCAGGTCGGCTTTCAGAACCGCTTCCGGAGACATACCGTACTTGACCATCAGCAGGAACTCGCGTGCCTGGGTTCCGTGCGGAAAGGGCCCTACGTCGGAACCGGCCGCCATCGGCACTCCGGCGGCGACCTGCTTCTTGAATTCCTGGGCCTTCAGGTCGAGCATCTGATGAAGAAATGCGCCTTGTTGTGGAGTGGCCGCATGCTCGGCGAAGTATTCGAAGATGGTGAATGTTGGAACCGCAAAAATCTGCTTCTCTTTCATTAACCGCATGGTTTCATCGCTGAGTTGATCGGCATGGTCAACGGAGACGACTCCTGCCTGGGCGGCATAGAGCGAACCGGGCTCTCCAGTGGCGTGAACGGCCACATGCTTGCCTAGACGCGCTGCTTCTTTCACGGCCGCCTCGAGTTGGGGCTCAGTGTATTGATAAGGCGTGGCGAGTTTACCGTTTTGGATGGAATCCGCCCCTGTTTCATAAATCTTGATGAAATCGGCGCCTTCTTTGAACTGCTGACGCAGAACTGCTACAAGTTCGTCGGCGTTGTTGGCGTAGTCGGCGTTCGGCAGGACGTGCTGCGCTGGATTGTAGTTGATAGCGTCTTCGTGTCCGCCGAGGATGTTGATGGCATTGCCGCTAATGCGCAGGCGGGGACCAGGAATCTCACCCTTGTTGATTGCGTCGCGAACCGCGGTATCGGCAGAGCCAGCGCCTTCTGTGCCCATGTCGCGCTCGGCGGTGAATCCCGCCATCAAGTCGTCGCGGGCGGCGAGTGTTGCCATGATCGTGCGTTGCGGCACGGACTCCTGGACCGTCTGAAGATCTTCCGCTCCGGGGTGCAGAAAGAGGTGGATGTGGGCGTCGATTAAACCCGGCATTAAAGTGCGATCTCCAAGGTCGATCACTTCCGCACCGCTGGGATGCTTCACTGATGAACCTACTTCTACGATCCGATCGCCTTGAATAAGAACCTCGCCGGGCTTCACTAACTTGCCTGCTTTGACGTCGAGCAGACGAGCGGCGTGGAGCACGATGGGATGCGCTGCGGCTTGAGACTGGCTGATGGCGTTTACGACCAGGAAGAATGCGCAGAGAAACACCACGAGGACGAGGCTTCGCTTTTGCATATGGCCCGCGATGGTAACACCTGGTAAATGCCCGTTTCCAGAGCGGACGTGGTGGGTCTGTGATCCTAATCACTTAAGCTCGTAGAGCAAGTCACACCCGAGTCCAGTCGAATCAGAGACACTGTGTTTGCCGCTTATGAACGACTTTGGGGTTCTAAACAGCCGCAAACGCGCCGTGATCGCTCTGGTCCATTCGTTTGTCTTCCTGGGAGTTGCTCTTCGTGGATTTGTCTCGCCGAAGGCGGGCGTCATTTCAGGCTCGGGGGTGACGGGTGATTTTGTTCTGATTGGCATTTACCTCGTCGTTGCGACGATTCTTGCCTGGCTGGTAACGATATCCCGTTGCCTGCGCGAGCGTGTCTATTTTGCTTTGTGTGCCAGCAGCGCGACGTTTGGCCTTCTGCGATCTGTTTTCGGTGATACAACGCTGCCTGTCGCGCAGTACATGCGGGTGATCATGCTGAGTTCTGCCGTAGCCGTGGGCTTTTTGATCCTTCGAACTTTTTCTCCGCCCATTCGTGCAGAGTCTATTTCCGGCTAACTAAACACTGACAAAACAACCGCCCGGGGCGATCCCGGGCGGCTTATCACAGGAGGTTGGGCGAGGCCTATCCTCGACCGAGTTCTATGACAGGAAGAACTCTTTGGTCAACGTAGCCCAATCTTCGTTGGGCAGATGCGCCGAGACGTCGTCGACCGCGACGCCGCCATCTTGCGCCAGGGCTGCAGACATCGCGATTGGCATTCGTTTGCGGAGGCGCAGAGCCGAGTCTTCCGTCCACATACGGGCTAGTGCTCCGCCGAGCAGGTTGCGGAAGTTGATCTTGGAATCGGGAGCCTGGACGGTGACGAGCCAGCCTTCCCCGTAGGGGTCTCTGCGAGCCAGCTCGGGATCCCTCACGACAGCTTCGTTGACGTCGCTCACCGTGCCCTCGATCGGCGAAACCATATCGACCGACTTGCCATCTCGGAAGATCGTCCAAATCTTCTGGCCCTGGCGAACCCAGCGCCCGCGCTGGGGCAGCGAGATGCTATCGATCCTGCCGATCAGCTTGGAAGCGAAATCGTCCATACCGACGCGAACTAACTCGCGGCTCTCGCTAAGAGCCCAGGTGTGTCCACCGTGATAGCGAACGTTTTCTGGAACCTGGAATCCCGCCACAACGTTCGGGACAACATGTGAAGGAACCTCACGGAGAACAGATGGAACTGTCGACTGCTTCGCCAACTGCTTCTGACTGCGGACGTAATCAATCGCTAAGAAGATCGCGAATGTTAGCAATACCATGATGACTGTCATAACCCACCTCGCCCGGAGTGCCTCTTTCACTTCCTGGTCACTCACGCTTTTTGTTAAGGCAAACGCCGTGCCAATCCGTGGGCGGTGCTCGACGGCATTCGAGGTGCGTTTGGATCTTATGAAATGGGAATGGTTTAGAGGCAAGAGTCGAGCGCGCATGGTTCGACACTGCGGAGAAGTACCGCACGCTCTAGCGATGAAGACTGCAACAGGAAAAATGCAACAGGGCGGCTGCTACAGCAGATCTGTGGTAACAATCCTCTGCAAATGAATAGCTTACGTCGTGGGGGACCGCATGATGCAATCCGCATCATGGCCATGATGTGAAACGCAACGTGTCCGAGACTAATACAAATAGTGGACTGCAAATGTGTATTGACTGGCGTCACGAAGAAGGGTGACAGCCGTCACCGCTAAGAAATTGTTAATTGTTGAAACTCTTAGCTGTCTGAAGCTGCTGAATTTCGCGACAGCCTCTGATCTGATGAGGTAAGCAGCTTGTGGCGCGCGCCGTTCGACGCGTCGGTGATTACGCAGGTAATCATCCCTACTTTCCTTATTCAGCTCAGGCGTCGGTCGAAAGGATTTCCGGAGGGCTTTCATGTCCGTCCGGACTAATCATGCATGAGCAAAGCACTCTTATACGATTCCACGCTCTGTATCGGCTGCAAGCAGTGCGAACAGGCTTGCGCCACTCAGAACAAACTGGACTACGACGATGCGATTGCAGCACAGGAATATCAGTCCGCGCAAAAGTTGACCTGCATCGTTCCCCGTGGGGACAAGTTCATGCGTCGTCTCTGCATGAACTGTGAGGATCCGTCGTGTGCATCAGTCTGCCCGGTCGGCGCACTGAAGAAGACCGCCTTGGGGCCAGTCACCTACGATCCCTCGAAATGTATGGGATGTCGGTACTGCATGGTGGCATGCCCGTTCAGCGTGCCAAAGTACGAATGGGCAAAACTCTTCCCCAAAGTGCAGAAGTGCGTCATGTGTCCGGATCGGGTGGCACAGGGGAAGCCTACAGCATGCGCGGAGGCTTGCCCGACAGGCGCCACCAAATTCGGCGAACGGGAAGAACTGATCGCGGAGGCGCAAAAACGCGTCCACGACAACCCGGGCAATTATGTGAATCACATCTACGGCCTCGAGGAAGTCGGTGGGACGTCAGTACTCCTGCTCTCGGCCGTTCCGTTTGAAACATTCGGATACCGCACTGACATTTCTAAAGATCCACTGCCCATGCTGACGTACCGCGTGCTTTCTCATATCCCAGATTTTGTTCCCCTCGGTGGAATGGCACTAGGGGGTCTTTGGTGGATTACGCACCGGCGTGAAGAAGTGGCACTCGCAGAAGGGCGCACGACAAGCGAGAAGAAGAACGGAGGAAAACAATAATGGCCCGCAGCACGATCTTTCGCCCTACTTTCTGGAAGCTGGTTTTCCTCTTTCTGATGGCGGCGGGGTTGTACGCGACATTTCTCCGCTTCACGCAGGGCCTTGGTGCGTCGACTCACCTGAGTGATCAATTTCCGTGGGGCATCTGGATTAGCTTCGATGTGTTGTGTGGTGTGATGCTGGCTGCCGGCGGCTTCACACTCACGGCGACCGTACACATACTGAACATCAAGCGGATGCATTCCATCATCCGGCCGACGATCCTGACGGCGTTCCTCGGATACGTGCTCGTCTGCATCGCGCTCATGTATGACCTGGGCAAGCCGTACAACATCTGGCATCCACTGATCATGAGGAATCCTCACTCGGTGATGTTCGAGGTGGCGTATTGCGTGATGCTCTACACAACGGTGCTGGCGCTTGAGTTTTCGCCCATCGTGCTGGAGAGATTCAACCTGCAGAAACCTCTGAAGGTGGTGAAGAAGATTCTCATTCCGCTCGTGATTTGCGGAGTGATTCTGTCGACTTTGCACCAATCCTCGCTGGGAACACTTTACCTGATCATGCCGGAGAAACTGCATCCGTTCTGGTACAGCCCGCTGCTCCCGGTGTTTTTCTTCCTGTCGGCGATCGCCGTGGGTTTGGCGATGACGATCTTCGAGTCTTCGATGAGCGCCAAGCATTTTGGCCTGCAGCTGGAGTTGCCCGTCTTGCAGGAACTCGGGCGGGTTCTTGTGGTCGTTCTGGGTGTGTATGGCGTTTTGCGGCTGGAAGATTTGTGGAATCGCGGCGTTCTCAAACTGGCATTTCATCCCGGATACGAGAGCTCGTTGTTCTGGCTCGAGATTTCGCTGGCGATCATTATGCCGTTGATCTTGCTATCACAACCGCGAGTGCGAACCAGTCCCAAGGGACTCTACTTCTCGGCTGTGCTAGTGGTGCTCGGATTCATCACAAATCGCATGAACGTAAGCATCACGGGTTTCGAGGGATCGACCGGGGTGCGCTACTTCCCCAAGTGGAGCGAACTGGCGGTCACGGGAATGATCATCGGCGCTGGCTTCGCGCTCTTCGGGCTGGCGGTGAAATATCTGCCAATTTTCCCGAAGGAACAGCTTGCCCGTGAGCCCGTACCTGAGACAGCGGAAGTTGTCCCGGTGACATCGGGGGTGCTGGAGCATGCCGGAGACTGAGCCAAAACGGCTGCGTTGGCTGCGCATCAGGCAGACGCTGAGCCTGAAGCTGAACCTGCTGTTGCTCAGCGCAATGATAGTGATCTTTGCCCTGATGGGATACGTCAACGTTCGGGTACACCGGCAGCATCTGGAGCAGAACACGCTGCTGGTCGCCGAGCGCATCAGTGATGTGATCAAGCACGGCACAACGGAGTACATGCTCCGCAATGACCGCGAAGGATTGCATCGCTCAATCGAGACGATTGCTTCCGAGCCGGGGATTGAGAAGATCCGCATCTTCGATCAGGAGGGCCGGGTAACCTATACGACCTTGGCAGCGGAACAGAACCACGTCGTCGATAAAAGCGCGGAAGCCTGCTATGGATGCCACGCCCAATCTCAGCCGTTGACGCGCCTTAAACGGCCGGATCGATTCCGGATCTACAGGAACGGCAGTGGCAATCGTGTTCTTGGCGTCATCACGCCGATTGAGAATCAACCCGCATGCTCGAACGCCGCCTGTCACGCGCATCCGGCAGAGCAGCAAATTCTCGGGGTCCTCGACACAAATCTTTCCCTGGCGAAAGCCGATGTGCAATTGGCGGAAGGTACCCGCCGCATGATTGTGTACACTGCCTGCGCTCTGCTGTTGATTGCATTCCTGAGCTGGTTTTCCGTTTTGCGAGTTGTCGGAAAGCCGGTGAAGGCCTTAAAGCGTGGGACTGAACATCTGGCCGCTGGTCATTTGGGCTATCAGATCGAAGTTTCCTCGAAGGACGAGATCGGCGAACTGGCGCACTCATTCAACGACATGAGCAGCCAGCTCAAAAAAGAACACAACGAGAATGTGTCATGGACTCACACGCTTGAGCAGCGGGTAGAACAAAAAACTCGCGAGTTGAAACGGGCTCACGAGCACGCGCTGCACACTGAGAAGATGGCTTCCATCGGGAAGATGGCCGCCGTTCTCGCGCATGAGATTAACAATCCGCTATCAGGGATTCTAACGTACGCAAAACTTCTGCGGAAGTGGGTGGATCACGAAGACGGAGGGCAAAGCCGGCGGCGTGAAATCTGCGATTCGCTCGATCTCATTGCCGTCGAGAGCCGGCGGTGCGGCGATCTGGTGAAGAACCTGTTGACCTTCTCCCGCACGACACCCATGAACCTGCAGGCGACGAACCTGAATCAGGTCATGGATCGAGCGCTTCGCTTGATTCAGCATCAGCTTGATCTTGCAGGAATTCACGTCGAGCCGCATCTTGATGCGAACTTGCCGCAGGTTCTCTGTGATGGCGCACAAATCGAACAGGTGCTGGTCGCGCTGATGGTCAATGCAATGGACGCGATGCCTCAAGGCGGCAATCTGTGGCTGACGACGCGAGCAGATGCAGACAAAAGCACGGTTCAGGCGGTTGTGCGCGACGACGGCACTGGCATCTCGCCAGAAATCCTGCCGCGGCTGTTCGAACCATTTCTTACGACGAAGGAAACCGGGCGCGGTGTTGGCCTCGGCCTGGCCATCAGTCGAAGCATTCTGGAGCGCCACAACGGATCGATCGAAGTGCAATCGGAACTCGGGCGGGGCACGACTTTTACGGCCACGCTGCCTTTCGAAGCAGAGGCCGACAACCAAGCAAGAGAAGAAATGACCGCGACTGTCAGCGGGAGGTGATCATTCGTGGAAAACCAAGGGAAATTATTGATCGTCGATGATGAACTCAGTGTCCGCGACTCGCTCGGAAAATGGTTTCGCGAAGAAGGCTACGAAATTGGAACGGCGGAAAGCGCCAGCGACGCACTCACCCGCATGGCCGAGAGCAAATGGGACTTGGCACTGCTCGATATCAAGATGCGTGGGACCGACGGCATCGAATTGCAGCGGCGTCTGCACGAGATGGATCCGGACTTGATAGTCATCATGATGACGGGTTACGCATCGGTGGAAACGGCCGTAACCGCATTGAAGAACGGCGCGTACGACTATGTCAGCAAGCCTCTAGATCCGGATGAGATTGCACATCTGGTGAAGAAAGCGCTGGCGCATCGGCGCGCGGAAAAAGAGAATGCACAACTGCGTGAGACCGTTGCAGAGGCGACGCGGCCTGGCGATCTTGTCGGTCAGAGCCCCGCGATGCGAAAAGTGTATGACGCTGTCCAGACCGTCGGACCAACCGATGCGAACGTGTTGATCACGGGAGAGAGCGGCACGGGCAAGGAGCTCGTGGTACGCGCAATCCATGCGGCGAGCCTGAGGCGATTTCATCCACTGGTGGCGATTCACTGCGGCGCACTCACCGAGACCCTTCTCGAGAGCGAGCTTTTCGGACATGAAAAAGGAGCTTTTACTGGGGCGCAGTACCGAAAAAAGGGAAAGTTTGAAATCGCAGAAGGTGGGACAGTATTCCTGGATGAAATCGGCGATATCAGTCTGAAGACCCAGACCGATCTGCTGCGGGTATTGCAGGAGCGCGAGATTACGCGAGTCGGTGGGAATCAAGTCGTCAAGGTCGACTTTCGCTGTGTCGCGGCTACGAACAAAGACCTCGAGCAGATGATTGACGAGGGCACTTTCCGTCCCGATCTTTATTACCGGCTGAATGTCTTTCACATCGAATTGCCGCCTTTGCGCGAGCGTAAGCAAGATATTCCCCTGTTGGTCGAGCACTTCGTCCGCAAATTCAGTCTGGCGATGAACAAACAGATCACGCGGATTGCTCCCGCGGCGATGAACCAGTTGCAGCAGCAGCCGTGGATGGGAAATGTCCGCGAACTGGAGAATGCCATCGAGCGGGCGATGGTGGTGGCGCAAGAACCGGAGCTCCGAGAACAGGACTTTATCTTCAAGCAACAACAGTCGGGACCGGCACCGAGTGGAAAGAGCCTCGACGAGGCGGAGCGCGCGCACATTCTACGGGTCTTGGAAGAATGTGGCGGTAACCAGAGCCGGGCGGCCGACGTGCTCGACATTGACCGGGTGACGCTGCATCACAAACTGAAGCGGTATGGCTGGACGCGCTCTCCGGCCGCAATTAGGAACTAAACCCGTCGCAGGCTGCTTCAATGAACTTCGTTCATCTGCTTCCGGTCGGGACGATCAGCCATTCTCTCCTCGAGAACCTGCGCGCAGACCTTCCCAAGAGTCTGCGTATCGAGTGTGAGATTCACCCACTTAGTCTGGATCCGGCTCCGTCATATCACGCCGAACGCCAGCAGTTTCATTCTTCTGAACTCCTGCAGCGGATGCACCAACTGGTCCGAACGAAAGATTGGCGATTGCTGGCGATCACCGATGTGGATCTGTACATTCCGATCTTGAAGTACGTCTTCGGCGAAGCACAGATGGGCGGGTCATGCGCGATTGTTTCGATCTTTCGGTTGCGGCAGGGATTCTACGGATTACCGGAAGACGAACATCTACTGCAGAAACGCCTGCTAAAAGAGTCTTTGCACGAACTTGGACACACACTGCATTTGCGCCACTGCGAAGATTATCGCTGCGCGATGGCTTCCTCCCATGCCGTGGAATGGATCGACCTGCGGGAAAGTTCTTGGTGCGAGTCGTGCTGTGCCAAAGCCGAGGCGATGCTGTCCGCGAAGAGCGTATTGGCCGATCGGCGAATCTAGTTGGGGAATGAGACTGCAGGCTCCGCTGCATTCCGATATCATTCTGGCGCATCGTCAAGTGCTGAGGTGGGCATGACAAGACGCACGGCCCTTGTAACCGGCGCAAGCCGCGGCATTGGAAAAGCAATCGCGCTCGAATTGGCGCATAACGCCTATCGGGTGGCAGTGAACTATTTCGGCGATCCGGCAGCCATGGTCGAGGCTACGATGGCTGAGATTCGCGCGTTGCAATCGGACTGCCTGTGCATTGAAACCGACATTCGATCAAGCA
>Ga0126372_10000407_pt1 | contig 14891 bp, 13 predicted proteins | sample PanSoiMetaPlot_6_FD_92762 | JGI IMG/M metagenome (GOLD analysis project Ga0126372, IMG submission 92762) | Tropical forest soil microbial communities from Panama - MetaG Plot_6 | ecosystem: Environmental > Terrestrial > Soil > Tropical forest > Bulk soil | place: Panama | collected 2016-02-17
CAGGGCAGATTGCATCTGTTGGAGTAGACTTTCGTCACGGGTTGTGACGGGGCGGCAGCGGACCAGATCGTAGTAGCTTCCCGCCAACAACGGCGCGATCGCGATCGCTCGTTCGAAGCAAGCCCGGGCCTCGTCGAAACGTCCACACTCAGAAAGAAGATTGCCCAGCAGATCGTACGCCATGGCATTCTCGGGGTCGGCTACCAGCGCCTGTCGCAATACCTGCTCGGCTTCCTGATTGCGATCCTCGATCAGCAGAGCCCGTGCTTTGCCCAAGCGTCCATAGCTGGTCTTGCTGGCGGTTGCTGCCGCGCGACGGAAGCAGCCAATCGCCTCGTCACGATGGCCCAGCGAGTGGACGAGGGCCCCGGCTCGGAACCACGCTTCCGCGAGGGATGGCAGCAGCCTGGTGGCGCGATCGTAAGCAGCGATTGCCCCGCCAATGTCGCCCAGCTTCTCCAAAGCGATTCCCATGCGGAAATGTGCATCGCCGTACCGGGGATTACTGGCGATGGCTCGCTGCAAAGCCGTGATGGCTTCTGCTACGCGGCCAACCTCGAGGCACGCGAGGCCGAGATCGTGCTGGATGATTGGATTGGACGGCTCCAGCAGCGCTGCATTGCGCAACGGGGCGATCGCATCCGCTGGTTTCCCTTCCTGGAGCAACTTCGTGGCAAACGCAAGCAGAGGTGTCACCTGCTGCGGAGTGGCCGGGTTTGGTGTCTGGGACATAGCGCAGCCCTAACGTGGACACGATAGCGACAGACGATTCAGGGTACAAAGCGCTCAGTAATCGAATGGATCAGGGCCAACACCGAACCAAGCTTCAGCGCAACGGCCAGAAACGCGGTGCACGTTATGAAGGTTGCGTAGCCCCACCGGTTCGCACGCGCGTCGGGCGCCTTCTCCCAAGCCAGCAGACGTTCGACTCGGTTGGTCATTGATTCGCCGCCACTGACAAAGCTTGTTGCATAATCAGGCACCACTTGTTGAGGATAGTGGCGGGAGAGCTTGATCAGTGCCGAGGCCAGATCGAGCGCCTCTCTGCGACTCGATACCGCCCCGTTGTCCGCAGCCAACTCCGCCGCTTCCTGCCATGCTTCTTGCAGCGACTTCATGCCAGGGAATAGAAGAAAATTGAAAATTGCTTTCTTCAAATTGTCACGGGCACGCAGGTGTACTGCTTCGTGACGCACGGCGGCTCGCAGTTCTTCGTTGCTCAGAACGTTTTGGGTTGACTGAGCGATCAAAATTCGAGGCACGCGAATACCGACCAGAATCAGCGGCGGCGCACTTTGACGTGAAATGGTCGCATCGGTAACGCCGTATTGTTCTAAACGGACCTCACCCTCCAAACACGCGGATATAATCCGGCGAGTTCGTATTTCTGCCGCGATGACGCGAAACAAACCCGCTGCAAGGAACAGAAGTGCGCATACGCCGAGTACAAATGTGCCTAGATCCTCGTCCATCGAGTGTGTTTCGAGCTCGAAAAATGAGGGACTGATCAGGAATAGTGAAACTGCAGCCGATATCGCAAACGGCGCCACTCGGAGCCTGAACAGAACATTTGGCGACAGGTGTTGGCTCAGCTTGCCAAAGCTCAACCATCTCCAGGCGACCATAAGCACTAAAGAAAGGACAGTGTAGAGCAAGGCAAAGAAAGCCAAAGAAACCATGATTCCGCGTGCCGCGAAGATCACAGATCCTCCTTTCTGAGCGCCGCTCTCTGGCCCTCGACCAGGGACTGCAATTCGTCCAACAAGCGCTCATCTTGGGCGCTCACTGCTTCCACGAGGTACGAAAGGTGTAGCGACGCCTGCCCCGCACCCAAGAGACGTTGAACCGCATTAAATGCCTCCGCGCGCTCCAATTCTTCAGGGCTGTATTTCAGGGAGTAACGGAATGCCCGCCCGTCGGGAACGCGGTTGAGAAATCCCTTCTTGAAGAGGCGGTCCATAGTCGTCATGATCGTCGGATAGGTTTGCCACAGCTTTCCGTCGCGCACGACTTCGCGCACCGTCGCCGTCTCCAATGACCAAACAATATCCAGCACTTTTTGCTCGAGGAGTCCGAGCTGTGACCGGAGAGATCTACCGCTAAAAGAAGGTTCTTCCATGGTGTGAATGAACCGCCGGCAGTTCGTCTGCAAGGTTCCAAATCTATGGGGGGCACAGGCGATCGGTCAATCACCATCGCCCAGATTTAACAGAATATTCAACAATCATCGGAACACGATAGCCAAGTAGCCGGAAGTTTGAAGAGCGCTGCGATCATCCTGCTGCGGTTATGGTATTCCATGAGATTGGACCTTTCGTGCATGGCTCGCAACGCATACCGCCTGGCTGGGCGCGGTATAATCTCAATCCGACATGTCTGGTGCTCGGTATGCCCTGGTTGCCTACGTAAGGAAGCCAATCGGGGAGTTCGTCGAAAGACTTCGTCGTGAGTTGCACCCGGAACTGCCGCATCTGGCAGCCCATCTCACCATCCTCCCACCCCGCAAATTGCAAGGGACGGAATCCGCGATCATCGAGGAACTCTCGGACGCGTGCCGCGATGTCGAGCCCTTCGAGGTCATTTTGGGAGAGGTGGAAACGTTCCTTCCCGTAACCCCTACGGTTTTCATTCGAGTTGCGCACTGCGCGGTCCGCATGCAGGAAGTTCACGACCATCTCAATCGCTCCGGAGTCTGCTGCACCGAAGAATTGCCTTATGTCCCGCACCTGACGATTGTGAAGATGGGAACGGAAGAGCTGGCATGGAAGGCGTTCGAGGTCGCTCGCAAGCGCTGGGCACGGTTCACTGGTAGCCGACACATCCTGCTCGAAGAACTGGTCTTCGTCCGCGAAGCAACGCCCAACTCCTGGGTCGACCTCGCTCACGTGCCTTTGGGGAGGACTGTAGCCGCGCGCAAGAAGTGACTATCGGGCTAGGGAATTTCGCTGAGTAGCCCGGCTTTAAAAGATTCTCATTCCCGCAAAACATTGGTACTCGCTTGATTTCCGGGTACTGTACCAAACCATGGCCGGAAGGACATGTCCCGGGCTTGTCCGAAAGTTGTCCCTACGTGCATTGCCAAGTTTTGCCAACGAAGGGGAACATGGGGTCGTTGAGGCGCGGCGCGCCGTAACGAATTGGCATCTCTGAAGGTGCCAGCCGCGACCTTTCGGGGGACGTTCTCGATGCACGTTGGGGTCTACGGTTCCGGGTACCTGGGCACAGTGATTTCGGCGTGCCTCGCGGATTTTGGAACCCCCGTGAGCTGTTGCGATACCGACAGCACCCGCATGGTCGAGATGGCCCAGGGCAACATCTGCTTCTTTGAGAAGAACCTCAAAGAAATTGTGAAGCGCAACGTCCGTTGCGGACGCCTTTCGTATTCCACGGACATTGAGGCGTTCTCGAAGAAAGCGCATGTCGTTTTTCTGGCTGAAGATTCTGCCGAGCATCTCGAAGAGATGGTGCTGCGGATCGCTCGCCAGTCGGTGCACCCCATCACGTTCTCATTAGTGACGCCGGTTCCGGTTGGGACGGCAGCTGCACTCGAGAAGTCGCTGAAGAATGCCAGGCTGAAGGGCACGATCGTCTCGCAGCCGATGTTTTTCACCGACGGGTGCGCTGTGGAAGATTTCAACTGGCCCGATCGCATCATCATGGGCACGACCTCGAGCGAAGCAGTTTCGACCTTGAAGCAGATTTTCCATCCGCTCGTGATGCGCGGCGTGCCGGTGGTCGTTACCAATCACGAGACCGCCGAGTTGCTGCGTGAAGCGGCGACGGCCTTCGTTGCCACCAAGATCTCCTTCATCAACGAACTGGCCACGCTGTGCGAGAAGGTGAACGCTGACGCCGTGAATCTTTCCTTAGCGCTTGGGCTCGACAAAAAGATTGCTCCTCGCTGCCTGCAGCCTGGGGCTGGCATGGGCGGAATCTTCGCCGAGTCCGACATGGATTCGCTCGCGCATCTTGCCCGCGAGAAGAACGTCGAACTCAAGGTGCTGACCGCGGCGCGCGAAGTGAACGCAACGCTCGCGGATCGACTGGTACAAAAGATCTCTGGCGCAGTACAGTCCGTTCAGAATAAGGATGTCGGCATCCTGGGTCTTGCATTCAAGCCGAACACGAATTCGGTGGCGGGCTCATCTTCAATCAAGCTTGCGCAGACGCTGGTCCAGCAGGGTGCACGCGTACGCGCGTATGATCCGGTCGCCCTCGCCGATGCCAAATCGCACCTGAACGGAACGGTCCGCTATTGCGAGACGGCGTATGCAGCCGCGGAAGGTGTCGACGCCCTTGTCGTCGGAACAGGCTGGCCGGAATTCCGCACGCTCGATTTCAGCAAGATCAAGAACCTGCTCAAGCGTCCCATTATCGTCGATACTAAAAACCTGCTCGACTCGACCAAGCTGCGCGCCATGGGCTTTCAGTACGTGGGCGTCGGCCGCGGCTAGTTTCTCTCGCCAAACTTCGCTGAATGCGTTTTGTACCCTGCTGGCGCGGACAGCCGCGCACAAACGTCGTTTCCATCCGGGACAGTTCCTGCGCGCAGTTGTTATAATCAAACACTGCGCTATCCCTCCGTGTGGTGCCTGTAGTTCAGCGGTGGAACGCCGGACTGTGGCTCCGGATGACGTGGGTTCGAATCCCACCAGGCACCCCAATTCATAAAGCCAACTCGCCGAATTTTCCCTCCAACTACGCAAGTCGTTGCATCTGACATGAGTCCACCTCGGACAGGCATCAACCTATCGGGGGCGTTGTCGGAATGTCAGAGCCAGTTCGTCGCAGGCACGTTTGGCGTTACGTGTTAGGAGTCGCGCTCGTTCTTGTCGGTATCGCAGGCGTGGCGGCTGGTATCTTCGCCAGACACTTGACCCCGATCGTTCGTCAGCGAGCGCTCGACATGTTGCGCAGCCGCTTCGACAGCGAAGCCGAGATCCGTGACTTGCAGGTTTCCGTGCTGCAGGGGATCACCGTGAAAGGCAGCGGTCTCACGCTGCACTACCGCGGACGCACGGACATCCCACCATTGATCGAGATCCGCGAGTTCTCCGGCAAAATGGGATGGACCAGCCTGATCCACAAGCCATGGCACATCCGGAAAATCGAAATCGCGGGCCTCACCATACACGTTCCGCCTAAGGAAGAGCGCGGTACCGGGAATGCTCCTGGTTTCAGTCTGAAGGGACGCGATGTCCCGGTCCTCGTGGACGAACTGCTGGCAGACAACTCGGAACTGGACCTGATTCCCAGCGATCCGAAGAAAGCCACTCATCAATTTCTGATTCACAGTCTCCACATGCATGGAGTGGGACTCAACCAACCGGCGTCGTTCACGGCAAATCTCACTAACGCCGCGCCCCCCGGGACCATCATCACGCAAGGACACTTCGGCCCGTGGCAGGGAGAGGATCCCGGGCAAACGCCGCTCGCCGCGAATTACACATTTGAAGATGCGAACCTGGGAGTGTTCCATGGGATCAGCGGAATTCTTTCATCGAAGGGGAAGTTCGGCGGAGTTCTCGAAGACATCGATGTGCGCGGAGAGACTGACACGCCAGACTTCGCGATCTCGATCGCCGGACACCACATGCTGCTGCACACGGATTTCGAGGCGACCGTGGACGGCACCAACGGGAACACTCTGCTGCATCCGGTGATCGCACAGTTTCTGCATACGACTCTGGTCTGTAATGGCGGTGTGGTGAAGGCTGAAGGCCGCAACGGACGCGAGGTCATCCTCGACGTCAGCACCGATCATGCGCGGCTTGAAGATCTTCTTCGACTCGCCGTGAAATCGGATCAACCGATCATGACGGGAGCGATCAAACTAAAGACGAAATTCGATCTGCCGCCCGGGCCGGGTGAAATCGTAGACCGCCTTCGTCTCGACGGAAAGTTTGGCGTGGGCGGCGCTGAGTTTGCGAATGCGGAGATTCGCGAGAAGCTCAAAGGTCTCAGCCGACGCGGCCTGGGCAAGCCCGAGGACGCAGACGCAGGAAGCGCTGTCTCGGAACTGCGGGGAAGTTTTCGCTTGGATAACGGTCAGATCACATTCCGCGAGCTTCGATTTGGCGTGACGGGTGCGACCGTTCAACTGGCGGGAACCTACGGCCTGCGCGACGAGAAACTCGACTTTCATGGACAGTTGCGCTTGCAAGCGAAGTTGTCGCAGGTGACGACGGGCGTGAAATCCTTGCTGCTGAAACCATTTGATTCGTTCTTTCGCAGGAACGGCGTGACTGTCCTTCCGATCAAGGTGACTGGAACTCGGGAGCAGCCATCATTCGGCCTGGATTTCCATCACAAGAAAGAAGATTCGAAAGGCGTTGAGGGAGACTGAGCACATCCTCGTTACAAAGAAGAAGGCGGCCGCGAGCCGCCTTCGACTATTCAAGTAGATAGTTACTCGAGCGCAAAGATGTTTTTCTTCGTGCAGATTTCTTTCAGAACCTTTGGCCACACGGTCACGCTGACCTCGCCGAGGTGTGCTTTCCGAAGAAGTAACATCAGTGTCCGCGACTGGCCGATGCCGCCGCCGATCGAAAGCGGAATCTGGTCCTCCAGAATCGCCCGGTGATACGGCAGCGTCAGGAAATCGAGCTGGTGTGAAAGCTCGAGTTGGTGCCGCAACGTTTCCTTGGTGACGCGGATGCCCATCGAGCTCAGTTCGTGACGACGCTTCGTCACTGGGTTCCAGACCAAAATGTCGCCATTGAGACCATGCGTCTCTTTGCTTGTTTCATGGCTTGTGTCGGTGATCCAGTCATCGTAGTCCGCTGCACGCATCTCATGAGGATAGCCGTCTTTCAAGGGCCATCCGATCCCGACTATGAAGATTGCCGGATATTTCTGCAGCACCGCCGTCTCCCGCTGCTTGCGTGGAAGGTCCGGATAAAGGTCGAGAATCTCCTCGGCGTGTAGAAAGATCAGATCCTGCGGCAGCGTGGGATAGCGAGGGTCCTTTAACTTTGGAAACATCTCGAGCGCGAATTGTTCGGCGCCGACGATGACTTTCCAGATTCGGCGCACGATGTTCTTCAGGAAACCGAGGTTGCGCTGTTCCGCGACGATCGCACGCTCCCAGTCCCATTGATCGACGTATGCTTTGTGGTCGTGGTCCAGGAAGTAATCCTTGCGAACGGCGCGCATGTCGGTGCAGATTCCTTCGCCTGGGTGGCAGTCAAACTGTTTTAGTGCGACGCGCTTCCACTTTGTCGCGGCCTGCACCACCTGGGCATTGATGGGATGCTTCTCGCGATCGTTTGAAATGTGGAACTGAATTGGCGTGCGCGACCCGTCGCGGTCGAGCATGTCGTTGACGCCGCTTTCCTCGTCCGCAATGAGCGGAACTTCGACCATCATCAGGTTGAGTTCCTTGCAGAGGTTGTCTTCGATGTAGCGCTCCACATGGAAGATGGCGTGCTGGGTCTCTTTTGGCGCGAGCAGGGAGTGGTAATCGGTAGGCAGAATCTTTTCGAGTTCGGTGTCATCCCCGATTCCCGGTCCCGCCAGGTCTGCTTTCTTGTCTAGTGTCAGAGTGCTCATGATCGCTCCTTGGGCGCACAACGGCCCGAACGACTTCTGTACTCGACCATTGCAGTCCGGAGCGAGCGCCAAGGCAGTGCCGCGGGTCACAGCGTTGGGTGAGGTCAAGTTTCGCTAGGGCTGCTGGGCAGGGAGCGCCAGCCGTTGCATCGGTTGAAGCGAGAAGTGCCGACGCTAACGGAGTGGGCGCCAGAGGGTCTATCTTAAGAGCAATCTGTTTTTGGGAGATGGTGGTCGATGCACAGATTCAAAATCGGCTTTCTTACTCTTGTCCTCTGGTCGGCAACAGCATGTTCGCAAACCACAGCGCCACCCGTCCAGCAGCCTCCAGACACGCGAAAAACCAGCACGCCCTACACGGGCGACCTTTCGATCTTTGAAAGTTCCGGCCGCGATGAGCGGCTGCAAATCAATCGCGTCATGGATACGCTGTCGATCACTCAGGGCAAGAACGTCGCGGATATCGGTGCGGGCTCGGGATGGTTTACGGTTCGTGCCGCCAAGCGTGTCGGCGAGAGCGGGGAAGTTTATGCCGTGGATATCAATCCGGAAGCGATTCGCTACATCGACGACCGGGTCCACAAAGAACAGATTCACAACGTAAAAACAATTCTGGGCCACGAAGATGATCCGTTGCTGGCTGCGAACCGGGTCGACGCGGTTCTCCTGCTAAAGACGTACCACGAGATAGCGAAGCCTGTAACGCTGCTGCGCAACCTGCGCACCTCGTTGCGTCCTGGAGCGAAGGTGGGAATCATTGATCGCAACGGCAACGGTACGAACCACGGCATCGATCGCGATGTAGTGCTGAAGGAAGCAGCCGAAGCGGGATACGTTCTGGATGGGAGTTACGACTTCGTGAAGGACAACATGGACTACTTTCTAGTGTTTTCGGTAAAGCCCTAACTTTCCGGAGCTATTTTTCCAAACCGTTAAGGTGCTCGACTTTTTGGAATTGTCTAAATCCACTTCCGTCGACGTGCGAGCTTGTAGAACCAGACCGCGGGCATTATCACCGGTATGAGGTAACCGTAATGTTTGCGAACGTAGTCTCGATTGAGTTTTCTGGCCCCCCGGTCAGCAACATCTTCTTTCTCGCGATGTTCGGGACGCATAGTTGCATGAATGTGATGACCGATTTCATGAAACAGGACCTGCCCAAAGGCGATCTCGCGAATCAGTTTTATCCTCGAACATTTGCTACCTTCGAGGCTTGAGAGAATCCTGTCTACGCGGAACTCAATAATAAGCAGGAGAATTCCCCCACCCATAATGATAGCGACCTAAGATCTGGAGTTTGTCGACCTTCCTTTTTCGTGACCGCGTTTTTCCAACGCGATCCCTCCGCTACAGACCAGACTGGTTGACACGAACAACGCATTTCAACCCGACTAGGAGATTTTCAGGCACCGAGGCGACCAATTTTTCGATTGTCGCTTTCACGTCAAAGGGAGGCTCATACGCGCGATATGCCTCCTGGACAGCAGTTGGGATTTTTGCGCCCGCCGCGGTGGTCTCCATGAACTGAATTGAAGCCTTTTCTTCCGTTCTCCGTGCCTCTGTGTCTCCGTGGTAGATTTTAGACTGAACCATGAAAGACGTTCTGAATTGGGCACTCGATCTGGCCACGCAGAAAGGTGCATCGTACGTCGACGCGCGCGTGGTCGATGACCGCGGTCGCTCGCTCGCCACCAAGAATGGCAAGGTCGGCCATGCGTCGGATGCTGAGTCGCTCGGTATTGGCATTCGCGTGATCACCGACGGTGCCTGGGGATTTGCTGCAGCCGATGACCTGAGCCGCCCGGGAGTCGAAGCCGCGGCTGCACGAGCCTTCGCGATCGCCAAGGCGTCCGCGGAAGTGAAGAAGGAAAACGTACGGCTGGCGCCAGAGAAACCGGTCACCGCGGACTGGACCACGCCTTTCCAGATCGATCCCTTCACGATCTCAACCGAACAGAATCTCGAACTCTTGCTGAAAATTGATGCTGAACTCCGCGCCGTCGCCGGAGTTACCCTTGCCGAGACTAGCATGAACTTTCATCGCGAGGAGCAATGGTTCGCATCCTCGGAGGGTTCGAGCATTCATCAGACGAAATATTCCACCGGGACTGGGTACGCCGCTTATGCGTTTGCCGGTACCGAGATCGTGAAGAGGTCGTATCCGAATTCGTTCGGAGGCCAGTGGCAGAACAAGGGATACGAACTCATTTCCGAGTTGAAGCTGGTTGAGAACGCCTGTCGTGTCGCTGAAGAAGCCGTCGCGCTACATAAAGCCGATCAGTGTCCCGAGGGTGTCAACACCATCATTCTAGATAGTTCGCAACTGGGCCTGCAGATTCACGAATCGGTCGGGCATCCGATTGAACTGGATCGCGTCCTCGGCATGGAAGCAAATTTCGCCGGAACATCATTCCTCACGCTCGAAAAGCTGCGTAACCTGCGCTACGGCAGCGATCTCGTGAATGTCGTCGCCGACGCACGCCAGGAGCACGGTCCCGGTTTAGGCACGTTTGGTTTTGACGACGAAGGTGTCCCGGCACAATGCACACCGATTATCACGAACGGCGAGTTCACAGGCTATCTGAGTTCGCGCGAGACTGCGCACACCATTGGCGAGTCGCGTTCTGGAGGAACCCTGCGTGCCGAGGGATGGAATCGGTTGCCGATGATCCGCATGACCAACATCAGCATTCTTCCTGGGGAGAACCCACTCACCCTCGACCAGTTGATCTCCGACACGAGTGATGGCATTTACATGGAAACGAATAAGTCCTGGTCGATCGACGACAAGCGCTACAACTTTCAATTCGGGTGCGAGATCGGTTGGGAGATCAAGAATGGTAAGCGTACGCGCATGCTGAAAAACCCGTCATATTCGGGCATCACCACCGATTTCTGGAGTTCGATGGACGCGATCTGCTCGCGCGATCAGTGGACTCTGTGGGGCACGCCGAACTGCGGCAAAGGACAACCGCAGCAAGTGATGGGCACAGGCCACGGAGCAGCTCCGGCACGTTTTCGCAAAATCAAAGTCGGGTCGGCGTACAAGGGGGCGTGATTGCTGACCAGGGAGCAGGCTTCCGACATCTTCGATCGTCTGAAAAAGTATTCGACTGCGGACGAGGTGGAAGCTTACTTCTACGGAGGCCATTCCGCGCTCACGCGGTTCGCCAATAACGTCATTCACCAAAATGTTGCCGAGCAGAACTATGCGGTCTCGGTCCGCACCGCATTTGGTGGACGAACCGCACGCGCTTCAACCAACAAACTCGACGATGCAAGTCTGAAGCGAGTAGTTGCCGCTTCGGAAAGCCTCGCAAAAGTGCAGCAGCCCGACCCCGATTTGCTGCCAGCGCCGACCACCCAAGAACGCGACGCGGCAAGCTCATCCCAAACGAACCCGCTGTCCCGACACTTTGCTGAAACGGCAGCCATCACTCCAGAGGATCGCGCAGCCAGCGTGAAGAAGATCGTAAGTGCTGCCGACCGGCACAAACTCACCACCGCCGGAATTTTTTCAAGTTCGGAGTCGATCGAAGGTATCTTCAACTCGCGCGGACTTGCGGACTGGCACACGCAAACCTCCGCCGAGATCTCGATCACGATGCTGGCAAAGGATTCTTCCGGATGGCAGAAGGCCAACTCTCCCGATGTGCGCAATCTCGATCCGGCCGCGCTCGCCGACATCGCCGTTCGCAAAGCAATCGACTCAGCTTCCCCGCACGAAGCTTCCGCTGGAAAGTACACCGTGATTCTCGAACCGGCAGCCGTTCTCGACATCGTTGGATTCATGTTCTGGGACTTTGGCGGACAAGCGCTCCTCGACGAGCGTTCCTTTCTCAACAATCGAGTCGGCACGCAACTGTTCGGCGAGAACATCAACATCCATGACGACGCCGCGCATCCTTTGCAGTCAGGTGCGCCGTTCGACGGCGAAGGAATGCGCCGACAGCGTGTTCCTCTCGTCGAGAAAGGAATCGTGAAGAGCGTCGTCTACGCGCGCGGAACCGCGGCAAAAATGAAAAAGTCGGAGCTCGCATCGAAAGCCGGTCCGGTCGCGCCGACTGGCCATGGCTTCCTGTTACCGAACGAGATGGGAGAGATGCCAGTGAACATCGTCCTCGGAGAACCGGCGAATCCGCAATCCGTGGATCAAATGATCGCGTCCACTGATCGCGGCGTTCTGGTGACGCGCCTTTGGTACATCCGCGAAGTCGATCCCTACGAGAAGATCCTGACCGGGATGACGCGCGACGGAACATTCCTTATTGAAGACGGCAAGCTGGCTGGCGGTCTGCGAAACTTTCGCTTCAACGAAAGTCTCATTCACATGCTCTCGAATGTGGAGGCGATGGGCTTACCCGTCCGCGCCAGCGGCGAAGAGTCGTTCGACATGGTCGTCCCTGCGATGAAAGTAAAGGACTTCAACTTCACCGAAGTCACGAAGTTCTAAGGTCTTCCGCCAACCTAAGTAGTAGCTCCCAATTTCCAAGTGCTGAATGCCGACCTGCTGAGTGCCGAACGCCGATGACGGGATACTCTACCCAGCCCAGCTACTACCCATTTTAGGCCTCGATTTTCCCGCCTAATTCCTTGTCAGCCAATAGCTTAAACGGAGGAAGTTCCATGACTTCGGTAACTTTTCACTCCTGATTCAGGGGTGTAATCTCACTTCGAAATGTCCATCTCTGGTCGCACGCTCCATGAAGAGCTTGGACCCGGAAAGAAGGCCTCCAAAGCCGTGGCATCGGATGACAGCAAGGACGTGAAGACTGCGACCAATCGCAAGCACTACACGGACGTGCAGAGCGCGGCCCGCTTCCCGGTGAAGTTGGCAGTGGCTGTGAAGTCGGGAGCGGATGTGCGTTCGGCCGAGACCCAGAACATCTCGGCGAACGGAGTGTTGTTCGAGGTGGATCAGGATATGCCGGTCGGTTCGCCGGTGGATTTCACGATCTCTCTCCCCGCCGACGTTGTAGGCGCAATCGAAGATGTGCGCGTGGATTGCCGAGGACGCGTGGTACGCAGTTTTGAAGACGGTGGCCGCCGCGGTGTAGGCGTCGTCATCGATGAGTATCGGTTCGAGCGCAGGTAGGGCGCCGCAAGGAAACTGATGGCAAGCATTCCGGTGAGCGTGGACAACCTGGACACTCCGCACGAGGGAGACAGCAACGGTCATTTTATTCGTGTGATCGTGGCCGATTCGCAGGCGATTTTCCGTGCGGGCCTGCGCAAGATTTTCGCGTTGGAAGACGATATTCGCGTCGTGGGGCAGGCCGAAACACTTGCCCAGACGCTGGCGGCGGCCAAGAAATTTTCCGCCGATGTCTTGATTTTCGAAGCAGCCCTTACACCCAGCCCCATGGAAGCCGTCGCCGATTTGCTGCGCCAGGCTCCGCAAATGAAGCTTGTTGTTGTCACGCACGAGCCCAACGAGGAAATGACGCTGGAGCTATTCCGGCGCGGCGTGCACGGCATCGTATCGCGTGAAGTGGAACCCGAAATGCTGGTGGAATGTCTGCGAAAGGTTTCGCAGGGTGAGCCGTGGCTCGATCGCCAGGGCGTTTCGTGGGTGTTGAGCGCGTATCGCACTCAGGGCACGCGTCCGGCAGGAAGCCGGCCCAAAGTTCAGCTCACTCCGAAAGAATCCCTGATCGTTTCCTGCGTGACGCAGGGCATGAAGAACAAAGAAATCGCCTTGCGTGTTGGAACTACAGAACAGGTCGTCAAGAATTATCTGCGCAAGGTCTATGACAAGCTCGGCGTCGCGGATCGTCTGGAGCTTGCGTTGTATTGCCTGAATCACCGCGTGGTTGAGGGCGAAAAGAAGCCCGACAGCGTGGAGCAGGCAAACAGCAAAGCTAACGGCGCTGCGGCCGGCGCTGGTTCTACCCTGATCAATCCCGGGACGACCTCAACAGAAAATCCCTCGTAGCTGATTCCTGAAATTACAGAAACGTGTGCACGCAATACGCGTGAGTCTGCCCAAGTTGGGGACATGGCCCCCTCCGGTGCATGACGTAGCAGTTTCATAATCGTCTACCCGGTTACCCCACTTAATGGCAGCGTTCTGCGTGGGCCCATAGCGGTTCGTACGCGCATCGCTGATATCGCGTTTCAGGTCCCTCGCGCTAGCCCGAGGTTGCGGTTCTCCGTTGCCAACCATAAAATTAGTAGGCAACGCACACGCAGTGCTCGTTTGGGATCGATCGCAAGCTCGCGATCGCGACAGCTTCCTGAAGCAGCCGGAGAGATGGCCGAGTGGCTGAAGGCGCACGCTTGGAAAGCGTGTTTAGGGGAAACTCTAACGTGGGTTCGAATCCCACTCTCTCCGCCATGTTTTCAACGGTTTGGCAAACACACCTGCCGTTTTACCTGCCGTTCAGCGCCAGCCGCGTGACTCTCTCCAAAGCTACTGTCATCTCATTGGTGACAACGTCACCGTAGATGTTCATCGTTGTACGGATGTCCGCGTGCCGCATCAGCTTTTGCTGCACAGCTATAGGTGTTCCCACGGCATCGAGCCACGCGCGGTAGCTGTGTCGCATTGTGTGCGTACTTAATTTTCCCACGCCAGCACTTGAGGCAGCCACCTTGAAAACACGCCAAACCCAAGGATACGACCAGGGCAGAGCACCAAGTTGCACAGGCGAAGCGAACATCCAGTCACCTGGGCCTGAAAACTCAGTCGAGTGCTTCTGAAGCTTGAGAACCTCCAGAAGTTCGCGATCAATATTCATCCGGCCTCGTGAGTTGTCAGTCTTTACATCGTCAACCTGCTGCCGAACGATGCTGCGCTCGACGTTCAGGCTGCGGCTCAGCCAATCGACATCAGACCACTTGAGAGCCAAACAAACGCGAAGTGCATCGTGGTGGACAGGAGACAAGTGTTCGTGTCGTCAGCAAACTTTACAAACGCAGGTCAAAAAAGAAACATCGAGGTGGGCCTCCTGGTTCAGTCGAGGACGGTGGCAGAGCGCGTCTGCCGATTCTTCGGCGCCCTTCTCGATAGCAGTTATTTTATTCGTGCGATCTAGTCGAGTTGTATCGCGAAGTTCGTGTCGAGAATGTTCTAACAGACGATGAAGGCAATAAGACGCGACTCGAGGAAGGCGATGAGTTGGATGTCACCCTCGAAGCGGAGACTAAGTGGCAATCGGATTAGTCATGTAGTGACTCTGACCACCTTGGCATCGTCAGTATCGCCTCCGCTTGCTGCATCGGAAAACGAGCTGCGGCAAACATGCCAAATTATTACCCTAGAAGCGAACACAAAACGCCAACGCAAAACGCAGTTGTACGGTGACGGCGACTGAGCAACTCATAAATCGCGCTGGAGA
>Ga0126372_10000408_pt1 | contig 14859 bp, 11 predicted proteins | sample PanSoiMetaPlot_6_FD_92762 | JGI IMG/M metagenome (GOLD analysis project Ga0126372, IMG submission 92762) | Tropical forest soil microbial communities from Panama - MetaG Plot_6 | ecosystem: Environmental > Terrestrial > Soil > Tropical forest > Bulk soil | place: Panama | collected 2016-02-17
AGCCCACGCACGTATCTGATCTCGATTTGCTGGAGGGGGGCAGGATAATTGTCCGCCGCGCTCGCACTGGTGAGACGCTGAAGACCCTTGACGGCATCGAACGCAAGCTCACCGCCGAAGATCTGGTGGTTGCCGATGCACATAAGCCCGTCGGCCTCGCCGGTGTTATGGGTGGCTTCGATACCATGATCACCGAGAAGACACGCAACATCTTGATCGAGTCAGCCTGGTGGGATCCTCTCACCGTCCGTAAGGCTTCCAAGCGACACGGAATCCATACGGACGCATCACATCGCTTCGAGCGGGGGGCTGACTTCGAATCGACGGTGCTCTCGACCAACCGCGTCGCAGAACTAATCCTCGAATCGGGTGGAGGCGAACTCGCCGGCGAGGTGGTGGATGTCGTGGCCAAGCGAATCGATCAGGCGCCGGTCGCTCTCGAGCTTTCCGAAGTACGTCGTGTTCTCGGCGATCAGCCAAGCGTCCAGGAAATTCGCAGCATTCTGGGGAGGCTCGGATTCCAGATCAACAGCGAACGAAACGACCCCACCGAATGGACTGTAAAGATTCCATCCTGGCGGCTGGACGTGGCGCGAGAAATCGACTTGATCGAGGAGATCGCCCGGCTATACGGGTACGACAAGTTTCCCAATACCCTGCCCGCATACGCCGGAGCGGTCATCGAGCAGCCCGAAACCAAAAAACAGGCAACGGTGCGCTCCCGCCTGCTCGCGCTTGGCTACAACGAAGCCATCTCCTTAGCTTTCATCGCGCCTGAAGAGGTGGCGAAATTTTCTTCCGGCACCGCGATCGAGCTTGCGAACCCGCTCAACGAAGGGGCCTCGATGATGCGAACCTCGATGGTACCCGGCATGCTTAACATGCTGGCCTACAACTTGAATCGAGGCACCAATGATGCCAGGCTCTTCGAGATTGGCAGCGTCTACCAATACGTAGGCGACAAGCCGCTCGAAACCGAACGTGCTTCGGTCGGAGCCACTGGACATGCCCTACCTCCCAACGTGCATGAGCCAGCGCGCGTTTATTCCTTCTTTGACATTAAGGCCGACATCGAGACTTTGCTTCGGAACTTCAAGCACGACTCGTTGTGCTTCGATGCCAAGGCTGCAGAGTATTATCATCCCGGACGGTCCGCCCGCGCGGTCATGGATGGAGCCACGGTAGCCGAGTTTGGCCAAATTCATCCCCAGATTGCCGCCGCCCGCAAATTCCGGCAGGAGGTGTTCGTCGGCGAGTTGTACCTCCATCAGCTATATCGGCACTCGTTCGGCCAGAGACGCTACCAGGCCTTGCCTCGCTATCCGGCTGTGGAGCGCGATTTCTCATTTAGCTTCTCTGATTCTGTGCTTTTCTCCCAGATCGAGAGCGCAGTGACGAATCTCGGAATTGCCGAACTGCGCAGCTTTACCCCTGTGGAAATCTTCCGGGGCGGAATTATCCCGGCGGGCAAGTATTCTCTGCTACTGCGGGCCACATTCCAATCCCGCGAACATACGTTGCGGGAAGACGAGGTTGCGCAATGGTCCTCACAGATCATTCGCAGCCTAGAGCCACTCGGCGGATCGCTGCGCTCTTAGAGGCGCCCCACCGTCGCGTGCCTGTTCCGCGCCCAGCCAATGTTTTGCGCGCAACTACCCGTCGATCAGATCGCTCGATGTGCTAGTCTTACCCAACATGTCCGAAGCAGCAGCCCAACCGAAGCACTTCCTGAGCGGCAAAGTTGAGCATTTCACCGAATCGGTCATCCGCGAGATGACGCGGCACGCGCTGGTACACGGCGCCATCAATCTCGCCCAAGGCTTCCCCGATTTCCCAGCGCCTGAGGAAATCAAGCACGCCGCGCAAGAGGCCATCGCCGCCGATGTCAATCAGTACGCGATCACCTGGGGCGCGAAGAGTTTACGTCAAGCCATCGCCCGCAAATGTCAACAATGGCAGGGTCTCTCGCTGGATCCGGAGCGCGAAATCACTGTTTGCTGCGGCTCCACCGAGTCGATGATTTCGACCCTGCTGGCTGTCTCGAACGCGGGCGATGAGGTCGTGATATTCGAACCCTTCTACGAGAATTATGGGCCGGATGCAATCCTGTCGGGCGCCAAGCCACGTTTCGTGAAATTGCGGCCGCCCGTCGCAGCTGATGGCGAATGGAGCTTCGATGAGGCCGAACTGAGCAAGGCCTTTAACGATCACACCAAAGCCATTGTCCTGAACACCCCCAATAATCCGACCGGAAAGGTGTTCACCCGTGAAGAACTGAAATTAATCAGTGACCTGTGTCTCGATTTCAACGTCCTGGCCATCACGGACGAAATTTATGAGCACATCCTCTACGACGGGGCGCGCCATATTTCGATCGCCACCTTCGACGGCATGAGGGAGCGCACGGTCACCATCAACAGTCTATCAAAGACTTACAGCTTAACTGGCTGGCGAGTTGGCTGGACCATCGCTCCGCCCGAGATCACCGATGCCATCCGAAAAGTCCACGATTTTCTAACCGTAGGCGCGCCCGCCCCTCTGCAGGAAGCCGGGGCTGTGGCTCTCGATTTCCCGACGCACTATTACCAGAAATTGGCTGAGAATTACCGCGCGCGGCGCGACCGGCTGCTGCCGGCTCTGGCCGAAGCGGGGTTCCACTGTTTCCGCCCGCGCGGTGCCTATTACGTAATGACCGACATCAGTGCCTTTGAATTTGCCAGTGACATGGCGTTCACGCAATATCTCGTGAAGGAAATCGGCGTCGCGGCGGTAGCGGGATCGAGTTTCTATCATGATCCGCGAGACGGCGCCCAGCAGGTTCGTTTTGCCTTCTGCAAGCGTAATGAGACGTTGGACGAAGCCGCCCGCCGGTTGAGAAGAGTCCGACGCGAGCGCCCGGGAGCAGGCTGAAGGGGGCTCGATTTTCGCCGCTCCAGTCGAGATTGAGGTCTGACCCGTTTCGGGACTGTCCGCTCGTGGCCACAGTGTCGCCATACCAGCATAATGGTCAGGACACTCGTCCGAATTAGCCGATTCCTTCCACAACCTTCTGGGTTATACTGCGCAAGCCGGATCAAAATCTCACAGGGAATGAGCGAAAATCATGTCTGTGCGAGCAGTAGAAGAGTTATCTCAGCAGGTTCCTGCCGACGATTTTCACGCGCTGGAAAGCAAAGTTTATCGCACCATTGAGCTGTACAAGGCTGCGCGCGAGGCCCGGGCCGTCGCCGAACGCGATGCGCTCCGCCTGCGTGAACAGATTGAACAGAGGGAAGAGGAAGTCGACAGCTTGAAGAAAGAGGTCATTACTCTGCGCCGGGAACGGGAAGAAGTGCGCAGCCGCGTGGAGAAGATGCTACGCGAAATCGACTCGATCAGCGAAGAAGCGGCAGCAGTTTAGTTGGCAGCCGCGCTGCTCGATCCACCAGGAGGCAGCATGGCCACAATGCCCAAGGAACAGCCCGCACGCGATTCCCGGAACAATAGCGTACGGGTAGAGATTTTCGACCAGGCCTACAATCTGCGCGGTTCCGATCCGCAATACATCATGAAGCTGGCCGAATATGTTGACGGGAAAATGCGCGCCGTCGCCGAAGCAACCTCAACCGTCGATAGCATGCGGCTTGCCGTTTTGGCTGCTCTCAACATCGCCGACGAGTACCACAGCGCGAAACGTCAAATCGAGGGAAGCTCCTCGGATTATGTGAAGCGCGCCATCCGCCTGTCACACGTGCTCGATGAGGTGTTGGAGGAGAGCCGCGTCTCCAGGTCGGGATCGTAAGTTCCCGCTTTTAGTAGCCAAGCTCTTCGTCCCTCCGGCCTCTGCCGAGCAACCTTTCTGCCATCTTTTTAGGCACCACCCCTTGCGCATCGGTCCTGAATTCCCTAGCATCAAACACGGAAAGCCGGCCTGCCAGGTTGGTGTTGGTAGCAACCGATTTTTGAACCAATGCCGAATGAACGGGGACTTGACTCGAATTACGATCCGGTGTGCAACGTTCCGCCAAGCGGAAATGCCTAATGGGTCGCGGCGGGTTCCCACCGTCTAAGACGGGTTCATTTTCGGCCTGCCACACGGCCGCGCGGGTCGGCGCCTCCTGATCCTTAGTTGCTGGCTGCGAACCGGTTTTGGTCCTGCTAAACTGGTTTCGTATCAAATTGCGCCGCTCAGGCATCTAAAATATTAGTGTTTCCCCGCTTATTTCATATCGGCAGCTTCAGCATGCCTACCTATGGTTTCCTGGTTGCTGTAGGCGTGCTGCTTGGACTCTGGATCAGCGTTCGTAATTCCGAGCGGCAAGGTATCGACCCTGAGAGGGCATGGAACCTGGGCGTTCTGGTCGTCCTCTGCGGAATTATCGGAGCCAAAATTCTCTATATCCTGGTTGATCTTAGCTATTACACGGCGCATCCGCGAGAGATTTTCAGCCTAGGAACATTGCAGGCGGGGGGAGTTTTTTCCGGCGGTCTGGTCGCTGCACTGGTTGCCGCGATCTGGTATGTTCGCGCCAACCGCATGCCGGCGCTGGCCACCTGTGATGCCTTCGCACCGGGTCTGGCCCTTGGTCACGCCATTGGACGCATAGGATGCTTCGCGGCAGGCTGCTGCTGGGGCAAGCCCACGCAATCGTTCTTGGGTGTGACCTTTCATAACCCGCTCGCTAATGCCTGGGTTGGAACCCCGCTTGGAATTCCGCTCGAGCCAACTCAGCTGTTCGAGTCGGCGGTTGAGCTGGCGAACTTTTTCCTTCTGACCTGGCTGCTCAGGCGAAAAAAATTCGACGGTCAGGTGATTGGTACATATCTATTCGTCTACGGATTCGCTCGTTATTTCCTTGAATTCCTGCGCGACGATCCCGGCCGTGGTGAGGTCTTCGGTGGCGCTATGACCGGCACTCAGCTCATCTCCATTCTGCTCGTGATCGCCGGCGGAGCGCTCTGGTTGCGTCGCAGCCCCAGACCGGCTGCCGTTGCCGCCACCAGATAAGCATCTTAACGCCTTCAGGACATGGGGCACGAAGGGGTACGCGACAGCGCCCGCGCGAGCTCCGGAGTCTCTCCGGTGCGGAGTTGAGGAAGTATAGCTTTGTGCTGCGGTATGCTTTGCTTGGAGTGTCCGACACATTCCCAATCACGCTAACGGTTGAAGCGGAAGATATCGGAAAACGTCTCGATCAGTTCCTCGTAGCCAGACTTGCGAACGTAAGCCGCGCGCGCGTGCAAAGACTCATTTCCGAGCACAAGGTACGCACCAACGGCAACGTAGCGAAGGCAGCTCTACGCTTGAAAAATCAGCAGCGCGTCGAAATTTTGGAGGCCGTTCAACTGCCGTCGCTGCGTGCTACTGCCGAAGACATTCCTCTCGATGTCCTATACGAGGACGATCATCTGGCCGTGGTGAACAAACCTGCCGGAATGATGGTGCACGCCGGTGCGGGGGCCACAGATGACGCCCGCAATCGCGGAACCCTGGTAAATGCTCTCCTGCATCGCTTCGGTGCGCTCTCGGGAGTTGGCGGAGAGTTGCGTCCCGGCCTGGTGCACCGTCTCGATCGGGGCACCAGCGGCTTAATCGTGATCGCTAAGACGGATGAATCACATCGCGCTCTCGCTGAACAATTCGCCCGACGCAAAGCCAAAAAGACCTATATCGCCCTGGTCCACGGTTGGCTAAACGAGGACCAGGGCACAATCCATGTCAACGTCGGCCGAGATTTGGCCCGTCGCACTCGCATGACTACTCGGCGCCGGGGCGGCCGCGAGGCGATCACGCACTACAAGGTTCAGCGGCGTTTAGACACTCCCTATGGCAAATTCTCCTTGCTGAAAATAAAAATTGATACCGGGCGCACACATCAGATTCGAGTGCATATGGCCTCCATCCGCCATCCCATTGTCGGAGACACGCTTTACGGTGCCCCTCGTGAGTTGCAGCCGAAGTCGGTCAAGTCCGCTCCGACTCGTGCGCCCGCGAGACCACTCGTACTCTCCCGCAACTTTCTTCATTCGGCGGCCCTCGAAATCAGCCATCCCGTAACCAGCGAGGATCTCGCTTTCAGCTGTCCCCTACCGCTTGAATTACAGCAGTTCATGGACTGGTTGGAACAGAAAGGCTGAGGCAAGTTGGCTATAATGGAATTCGCAATGACGCTCTGCCGGATGTTCTTCTTAGCTGCGTTGGCGCTTGCTCCCGCTGTTGTAGTGGGGCAGTCAGCCGCCTCCGACAACCTTCCTTCCGCTCCTTCGGCGGTCAAAGGGCAAGCACAGCGACCGCCGGCAGCAGCGACCGCCCCCTCTTCCGGTACATCGCTGTCACAACCCGATACCCAACCCTCGTCAACCCCACAGGCCGCATCCCCAGTCGAGAGACCAGCCAAGCTGACGGGAACAGAATCGCCGGCAGCAGCGCCTGCGCCCGTAACCCCTAGCGCCGAAAGGAACCCGGGGAGCTCGATTTCCGGCAATCTGCAAGGAGCAGCAGTGGCGGCTGGCTCGGTATCGAGCGACCAGGATCCTAATGTTGCGACCATCCGCAGGACGGTCAACGAAGTCAACCTGGTATTCACGGTAACCGACAAACACGGCCACTACGTCAAAGATCTGAAGCAAAACGACTTTAGCGTCCTGGACGATAAGAGGCCGCCAAAGCAAATCCGCACCTTCCGCAGCGAAACCGATCTGCCGTTGCAGGTGGGCCTTCTGATCGATGCCAGCAACTCCGTCCGCGACCGCTTCCGCTTTGAGCAGGAAGCGGCCATTGAATTCTTGAACCAGATCATCCGGCCGGGATACGACAAAGCATTCGTCATAGGCTTTGACACAACTCCGGAAGTCACTCAGGATTTTACCGATAACACGGAATTGCTTTCGCGCGGAATCCATGCCCTGCGTGCCGGCGGCGGCACCGCGATGTACGATGCGCTTTATTTCGCATGTCGCGACAAACTGCTCAAGGCACCTCGTACCAGCTTTCTACGCCGCGCTGCCATCTTGCTGAGCGATGGCCAGGATAATCAAAGCCGCGTGACCCGTGAAGAAGCCATTGAAATGGCCCAGCGCGCAGACGTAATCGTTTACACCATCAGTACCAATGTCAGCGGTGTCAAGCAGTCCGGCGACAAGATTCTCGAGCGAATTGCCGAGGCAACCGGCGGACGCGCGTTCTTTCCCTTTCAAATGACCGACGTTGCCAACGCCTTTGCCGAGATCCAGGACGAACTGCGCAGTCAGTACCTGATGGCGTATATACCCGATGACTTTCAGAATGACGGACGCTACCGCACCATTCAAATCACAGCCAACCAGAAAAAACAGTTTCACGTGCGCGCAAAGCGCGGGTATTACGCGCCCGCGAGGTAGCGTTTATGGCGGGCTATTCTGGCACGCCGCTAGCGAAAAAGCTCGGAATCAAACCGAATTCGAGAGTTGCTCTTCCGCGCCTTCCCGGCGAGGTTCAAAAAGAGCTTCGCGACGCGCTGGCTGAGTGCCGAATCATCAACACCGGTAAAGGGACGCTGGATTTCGTCGTCAATTTCGTAACCAGCGAAAAAGAATTGCGAACATCGTTTTCCGGCTTGTCGAAGAGGCTCGCTCCCGCAGGAATCGTCTGGATAGCGTGGCCCAAGAAGTCATCGGGTGTACGAACCGATCTCGCGGAGAACAAGATTCGTGAGATCGGACTGGCCGACGGATTGGTGGACGTCAAAGTATGCGCCATCAACCAAGTCTGGTCAGGACTGAAGTTTGTAGTCCGAGTGAAGGACCGCCCGGCCAGTTCGGACAAAACGCCGCAGTCGCGCCGGCGGGTCGTTGGAAAGCCTGATTGAATCCGAATCGATTCGACCTCATGTCTTAGGCAGTTCCCACGGCTGCTGGCTTCGATGCGGGTTCTGACTTGAGTTTATTGTCGTGGTGCAATCGCGTAGTAGCCGTTACGCGCCTGGATCTTGAAATCCCTGTTCTTCGGATGAATGTCCACTCTACGGAACGAGCCGTCCAGTTTGCTATTGGTCGGAGTATAGCCAATGTTGTATTGGCTGCGCAGTTCCTGTGCAATTTGCTCGAACGCCTGTTTTAGCTTTTCGTACTTGTTTCCCACCTCAATGACACGCCCTCCAGTTTCGCTGGCCAATTTCTTCATAGCGGTGTCACCGGAGTACCCCCCGAAGCCATAGAACCCGCGGTCCGCGATTAAGAGCACGTAAACGATCGAATCAGCCTTCTGCGCCGCCTCGATTGCCTCTCGAATGGTTAACTGGCTACCCTGATCCTCACCATCGGTCAGGATAATCATGGCCTTGCGGCCGACCTGATTGGCCAGCTCGTCGTGTCCAGCCAGATAAACGCCGTCATAGAGCAGCGTGCCCTTGGGAGTACCTGAGCAGGGTACCGGCCCCCCTCCTATTCCGGGAACCCCGCCGCAACTGCCTCCTCCGGTGTTGATGCGTGCCCGGTTCAAGGCCACGTGTAACTCACGGGTCGAGTTGGTGAAATCCTGTAGCAGTTCAACATTGACATCGAAGCTAATGACAAAAGCCAAGTCCTTTGGGCGCAGAATGTCGTCCAAGAACTGGCTGCCTACCTCTTTTTCCATATCCAGAACCCGCTGCTGGCTGCCGCTGCTGTCGATCAGAATGCCAAGGGTCAGCGGCAGATCGGATTCGGCGGTGAAATACTTAATCGTCTGCGGCTTGCTGTCTTCCGTGATTTCGAAGTCATTCTTCGTGAGAGCTGGAATTAACCCTCCGCGCTTATCCTTGACGTTGAAGAACAATTGCACCACGTTGACATTGACTTTCAACGTGCTTACCGACTGATCCTGAGGGTTCTGGGAGGTATCCTGATTCTGGGCTTGGCATATTGGCAACGTGGCCAGAAGGCCACTAACGGCAAAGACTCTGGATAACGAGAAAAATAAACGTCTCGACATGTGCACAGTTTGTAGCTTCGCTTTTTGCTACTCTAGTACTGTACCGTTAGATGCGCCATTTTGGCTTCCCCGGCATCTTAAATACTGAATCTGATGGCGGAAAGGCAGGTACACGAGTGATCGGGAAACCGCTATGGGCGTGCTTGGCAGCCGTGGGGTTATTTTGGATAACTCCGCTCCCAATATCTGCCCAACAAAATCAGACTAAGCCCCCCGAAAATATTCCCGACGCTCCCTCCGCCGTCCGCCCGCCGCAGCCGGTGCTGCCGAGCGAACCGGCAGCCGGGGCACCTTCGAGCCCCGCCGGGGATAACTCGCCTCCCTCTGCTTCTCAGCCCCCCAATTCGGATCGTCCATCCTCGGCAGAGGCGCCATCCGCTAGTGCCTCGCCTCCCAGCCCCTCGGTAAAAACCGTCGCTCCGGGTAAGGAAACACCCTATCCTCTCAATACTCGCGACCAGATCTACACCCTTAAACGGAACGTCAGCTTTGTCGCGGTGCCCGTCACGGTGAAGGATAAAGGAAGTGGGCAGATGGTCGACGGACTCCTGCCGCAGGATTTTCAAGTCTTCGAAAACGGCGTTAAACAGAAATTAAGCTATTTCACCAGCGACCCATTCTTCATCTCGGCCGCGGTTATTTTCGACCTGGGCATGTCGGACGAAGCCTTGCGAAAAGTGCAGCAAACGTTTCCTGCGCTGCTAGCGGCATTTAGCGCCTACGATCAGGTTTCCATCTACACCTATAGCAGCGCCGTGACTCGGGTGGCAGATTTCTCCGCCGTCAACCAGCAGCTTACCGAAGCGCTCAATCAATTGAAGACGGTTTCGGGGCGGAACAACGGCGTGGCGGTCACGAGCGGTCCTATGACTGGACCGACGGTCAACGGGCTACCGGTAGGCGGCACCCCGCCGCCCGTGAGTACGCCACCGAGGGAAGCGCACGTGCTTAATGACGCGATTTTGCGTGCGGCCAGGGACCTGAGCAAACAAGACCGTTCGCGTCGCAGAGTAATCTTCGTCATCGGTACAGGCCGTGAACTGCGCAGCACCGCCAGCTATGCCGATACTTTGCGGGTTTTGCTCTCGAATGAGATCACCGTCTATGGGGTCGCGACCGGCTCCTCTGCCCTTCCGATTTACAACAAGGTATCGAAACTGCACATTCCCCAGCTCGGCTACGACAACCTCATCCCGAGATATACAGCCGCGACTGGAGGCGAGGTCTTTACCGAGTTCTCGGCGTCGGCGGTCGATACTGCTTACGCGCAGGCCATGAGTTATGCCCGCAATCAGTACACACTCGGTTATCAGACCAAGGCCCCGATGGCGGATACTTTCCGGGACATTGAGGTTAGGGTCGATATTCCGAATCTTGTTGTACGGGCAAAGACCGGCTATTACCCCTTGCCCCCCCAAAGATCGGTGCCGCAGCCCTAATCTCGACTCTGTGAGAATAGGCGTGTGGGGTGTAGCAAGCCTTATGCCCTGGCGGGAGGTCGCTACAAGTGCGGCTTTCAGCCGCTGAGGGACTTTTGTCGGCTTCACGACTTAGCCCCTAAATTTTCCTGGTCTCTATAGGTAGCCTGCGAGATTAACTGCAACATCGTCTACTACGGCGCAGGAGTTGGCGGCAAGACCACCAACCTGCTGTACATTTCACAGAAGACCAGCAAAAGGGAAGTTGATCTTGCTCGCTACCGGGGACCGAGCGTGGGGGGTCGCCAAGCAGGTGTTGGTTGAATTGAAGATGGGCGGCTGAGGCCAGTCGCCCCCAGAGCTACCGTTAAGATCCTGAGATCAAAGAACTCCGCCTCCAAAAAAACAAATGGGGTGCCATTCTTAGCACCCCATTTCGCGGCTCAAAGCTAGCGATGGAAGACTACTTATTGTCCAGCGGGCTGGCTCCAAACTCACGCCGATTGGCAACCGTACGGGCGTTCCGCGCAACCGCCGGTTGAGCGGCGGCGGCTCCGTAACGCTCCAGCAACACTGGAACCATGGCGCCCTCCGCTTCCTTGATGAACGTCATTCGACCATCAGCCGTGAGGTCGACTCGCACAAAGTCTCCGAGCTTCACCTGCCCAGTGGCAACCAGGTTGGCCAGAGGAAAGACCAGATTCTTTTCGATGGCTCGTTTCAGGTGACGTGCCCCGTATTTGGGATCGGTTCCCTCGTGGAGGAGGTAGTTTTTCACCTTCGGCGTGCAGGTGAACACGAACTGACTCGTCCCGGCCGCCATCAGGATGCGCTGCTGCACCATTCCCAACTCGATTTCTAGAATCTGCTGCAGGTGCTCCGGACGTAGCGTCTTAAACACCACGACTTTGTCGATCCGGTTCATGAACTCGGGAGTAAACTTGCGGCGGGCGGCTTCAACCGCTGTACGCCTGATCTTGTCATCGAGCCTGTTATCTACATCGACCTTGGTTCGCGAGAAGCCGATTCCCCCATCGACCAGGCCGGTCATCTCTGCCGCGCCCAGGTTCGACGTCATGATGATGATGCACTGGGAGAGATCGACACGGCGGTTATCTCCCAAGGTGAGGGTCGCCTTGTCCAGAATCCCCAGTAGCAGCTGCCACAGAGAATCGGACGCCTTTTCGATCTCGTCGAACAGCAGGATGGAAAGCTTCAGCTTTTCCGTATGCCACTGATTTAGCGCCTCCTGGGTGAGTAGGGGATGAGTTTCGCGATGACCCAAATACCCCGGCGGGGAGCCAATTAACTTCGCAATCTCATGCGAATGCTGAAACTCGGCACAGTCGATCTTGATACACGCCCGGGCGTCGCCAAAAAGCGACTCGGCCATAGCCTCCACAACTCTGGTTTTTCCTGAGCCGGTAGGGCCAAGAAACAGTAGATTTCCCACCGGACGTCCCGGGGGATTTAACCCCGCTAGAAACATCTGGTAAATCTCTACCACTTTCTCGACGGCCTGGTCTTGGCCAACGATCTTGCGACGCAGCGTGTTATCGAAGTCGCGTGCGTCGCTGCTCCGTCGACTAGGATCTAGTGTGGTGCTAAGTCCTGTTTTCATAGGGTCTGGCCCTGTATTCTCCCTTTCCTGGGCCTTCCGCTCACCTGAAAGTTTGGCCAGTGGGCTAACCAGTGAGGGCGGCAAAAACCGTCAATTGCCGCTAATACCCTGGTGCATTGCAAATGGTTGGCCATCCACAGGTTCTAACGCCCATTCCTTTCGTTCTTAACCCTTAGATGCCCAACTACTAGCGAAGGCGACATTTCACCTCTCCCGCAGAAACCTGTCCAAGAGAAATAATTTGCTGTATGCGGGAATTTTCTCGGGCTTGGGCCGCTTCCACCATGGCTGACCGGGTGTAAGCAATCCATTACGGCGTACCTGGACCGAAGTAACTGGCTGAGCGAACCCGATCTCTTTAGTATCCATCCAAGTAGCTGTATCGCTGGAGAAGAGCCTTGCGTCGCTTGATTTGGATTTGTCTGGGGTCCGCCTTGGGGTTGTCAATTGTTGTGTTCGCTTGGTGGCTGTGGGCCGAGCCCACGCCATCGGCTGCCGCCCAGCCTGTGCAAAACCTCCATCCGCAGGTATTGAGCGCGACCGCTAACCCAAAGATTGTGCCGACAGGTTCCTTGACCTACACCGCAGCGGGAGGTGAGACCATTCCCGGTATCGCTCGGCACTATTTATCGAAAACCTCGTACTTAACTTCGACGGAATTAGCAGAGGCCATTCGTCAGACAAACGGAAAATCCGGCGACTCTGTCAGATCTGGTGAGACGCTCAATATTCCGGGAATGCTGGACCAACCGATGGTTGAGAAGTCCATCGCCGTGCCGCGCGATTTTGAAGTACGCGCTGTTTATCTGACCGGCGCGATGGCCGGCAGCGAGCACGGGTTGCGCATTATCCGCCGCTGGCGTGAACTCGGCGGCAATGCGGTGGTCTTCGACGTAAAAGACAGCGACGGCATATTGAACATCCCTTTCGCGCATCATCTGGCCAGCGACAAACGCCATCCGGTCATTCCTGATCTGGCAAAATTTGCCCACTTTCTGCATTCTCAGGGGATACACGTCATTGCTCGTATCGCTGTCTTCCGCGACGAACACCTGGTGGTCACACATCCGGAATTGGCGGTCGATTCGCGTCGGACGGGTGAGCCCTGGCGGGAAAATGGCAAACTCGTCTGGACAGATCCTTCCAACCCCCAGGTTCAGGAATACAACATCGCGCTCGCCAGGCGCGCTGCCGAGTCCGGCGTAGATGAAATTCAGTTCGACTATGTTCGCTTCCCTGCGGAGGGCGATCAGAAAGATGCCAGCTTCGTTTTTCAGAGAGAGCACCCCAGCTGGAAACGCACCGATGTAATTACAGATTTCCTGAAGCATGCCTACAGCACACTCAGTGGGGAGGGTGTGCTGCTCTCGCTGGATGTTTTTGGAGTGATGGCTTGGCAGCGCCAGGTGGATCTTTCGCATACTGGACAGGATATTCCCAACATGGCCAAGTACTCTGATGTGCTCTCGCCCATGATCTACCCTTCGCACTTCTTCGGTATGGAAGGCTATCGACACCCGGGTGATGCGCCCGAACACTTCATCGGTGAATCAATGGACCGCTTCGTCCTGATCACCAAAGATACCGGTGTAGTCCTTCGTCCCTGGCTCCAGGCTTTCCGGTGGCGCACGAAGACTTATTCTTCCAATTACATCCAGGTGCAGGTCAAGGCCTCTAAAGAAAAGGGTGGCGACGGATTCCAGTTCTGGAATGCCAACAACAATTACCGCCAGCCTTACGACGCCATGCCCAGCATGCGAGCCGCCAAGCTGTTTCGTGGCGACGAACTGCCCGGCCACGGCAACGTAGCCTCCGTGACTCCTCGGCCGGCTGCGGAATGAAGCCGGATGAGCTCCTTCCTTTTTTTAAAAGGCCAGGCCGGAGAGCAATCAAGCTCGGGTGGCGTTTGCAAATAACGACCATCATCGTCGGCCGAAGGGAGCAACAAAATTGGCTGTTGGGCATGGCCCCGGGCTGCATGAGGGTCCAACGTCTTCAGCCCGGTGTGGGGCTCTACGATTTCATCATCCTGGTAAGCGACCGTTGCATCTTATCAGGTCGGGTATAATCGCCCTGTGTGGGATCGGTTTTACCCGCGGCAATTTCGTAAGGAGCCGGGCATGGCGATTGTAAAAACGGACAAGATTTGGCACAACGGGAAGCTGATCCCCTGGGACGACGCCTGCATTCACGTCATGGCGCATGCGGTGAACTATGGGTCTTCCGTGTTCGAGGGCATCCGCTGCTATTCCCTCCCCACCGGTCCTGCCATTTTTCGTGCCACCGAACACATTCAGCGCTTGCTCGATTCCTCCCGGGTCTATCGCATCGACGTAGACTTCACCCGGGATGAACTCATCGCCGGAATGATCGAAACTATCAGCGTAAACGGAGTATGGCCCTGCTACATCCGCCCAGTTGTGCTGCGAGGCTATGGACAGGCGGGGGTAAACCCTTTTGAATCGCCCACCGAGGTTTACATCGTTAATTATCCGTGGGGAAAATATCTCGGTAGCGACGCTGAGCAAGGTGTCGACGTTTGCGTCTCCAGCTGGACCCGAATCGCCCCCAATACGCTCCCCGCCATGGCCAAATCCGGCGCCAACTATATGAACTCCCAGCTAATCAAAATGGAAGCTATCGTGAATGGCTACGCTGAGGGAATCGCTTTGGATACGAACGGTTACGTCAGCGAGGGGTCCGGTGAAAACGTATTCGTTGTGCGCAACGGCGTCCTGCAAACTGCGCCGTTGGGGAATTCCGTTTTACCCGGCATCACCCGCGACTCCGTCCTGACCATCGCCCAGGATTTGGACATTCCCGTTGTCGAACAAGGCATTCCACGCGAGATGCTGTATCTCTCCGAGGAAGTTTTCTTCACTGGAACGGCC
>Ga0126372_10000413_pt1 | contig 14827 bp, 13 predicted proteins | sample PanSoiMetaPlot_6_FD_92762 | JGI IMG/M metagenome (GOLD analysis project Ga0126372, IMG submission 92762) | Tropical forest soil microbial communities from Panama - MetaG Plot_6 | ecosystem: Environmental > Terrestrial > Soil > Tropical forest > Bulk soil | place: Panama | collected 2016-02-17
GCAACCTCCACCAGGCGAAGATTCTTCTTGCCGGCAAACTTAGCACGGGCTCCTTGGTCAAACGATGGCGCGGCAATTGCCTCGACAAAAAGTTTTGCCATGGCCTCGGCGGCTGCGGCGTCCACGGCCCGGTTAACTCCGATAACTCCGCCAAATGCCGAGACCGGATCGCACTCGAGAGCCTTTTGGTATGCCTCAAGCAGAGTCGTGCCCGTGGCTGCACCACATGGATTCGTATGCTTGATGATTGCGCAGACGGGTTCGGAAAACTCCTGGGAGAGGTCCCAGGCCGCCTGAAGATCAACTATGTTGTTGTAAGAAAGCTCCTTGCCTTGGAGTTGCTGTGCATTGGCCACCCCCCTGCCGGAGCCGTCCGAGTACAGGGCAGCTGTTTGATGAGGATTCTCTCCGTAACGCAGGTTCGCGACCTTGCTGAATGAAAGCCGCAGCGTTTGCGGGAAGCTGTCCTTTGCGCGTAGCTGGAAACCGCCATTTGCGCTGATTTTCTCCAGAGTGGAAGCAATCGCCGCATCATAAGCGGCGGTGGTCGCGAATGCTCTTTGCGCCAGCCGCCATTTGGTTTCAGACGACAGCTCGCCTCCATGCCGCACCATCTCCTCGGCGATATTGTCGTAATCGGCGGGCGAAGTCACAATGGCAACATCCTGAAAATTTTTGGCGGCCGAACGGATCATCGAGGGGCCGCCGATGTCGATGTTTTCGATCAGCTCTTCGAAGTGCACGCCCGGCTTGGCCGCTGTTTTTTCAAAGGCATACAGGTTTACCACCACCATATCGATGGGCTCGATCCCGTGTTCGGCAACAGCAGTGCGGTGCTTCGGATTCTCGCGCCGGTGCAGAATTCCGCCGTGCACTTTGGGATGGAGAGTTTTCACGCGTCCATCGAGCATCTCCGGGAAGCCTGTAAGCTCAGCGACATCTTTCACGCGGATACCAGAATCGCGCAGGAGTTTGGCCGTGCCGCCGGTCGAGACGAGATCCACGCCCAGGCCGGAGAGCTTGTGAGCAAAATCGACCAGACCGGTTTTGTCGGTCACGCTTAGAATAGCGCGTTGAATTTTAGCCATTCAGAACCTCGGGCTGTTCGGAGAGCTAAGAAAAATTCTACCAGTAAGCCGCGGATCAGCGAGGCCTGCCGAAACAGGGCGTCTCTTTCGAAAGGCGGTGCGGCTATCTCAGCCCAAACACGGTGAGCCGATCTCTGGCTCCCACGTAGACCTTTCCATTCGCAATGGTGGGCACGGAAAACTTCACAGCGCGGCCGGGATCATCGCGGCGAGGATTGTCGCTGCTGGCATACAACTGTCGGCTGAGATCGGCAGCATTGTAGGCGCGCAGGACCCCAGGGCCATCGTCAACGTAAGCATCGGCCTGAATCAGCCAGAGTATGCCATTGCGATCGCCATCGGCCGAAATCGAGGGCGTCGGCCCAGGGAAGCGGAAAGTAGTGGCTCCTTGTGAGGTAGGCGAGGGGTCAAAAAGATTCTCATCCGGATTGAAGCGAAAGGCCTTCATGGTGTCATAGCTCGGGCCCACGTATAGGGTATCTTTCCACCAGGCCGGTGTCCCCCAGACACCACCGGTGACCGCGGGCAGCGCCTGCACGATATTGCTATTACCGCCGGCGTTGTAGTGGCCCATGTGAGCCGGGTCCACGATGTATAAAGTTCCCGACTTGGAAGTTTCTACCGCCAACTGATGACCCGTTTTCGGCGCCGAGAACAGAACCACGCCGCCCGAGCCGGGCTCGATGTCGCCCGCGTTCAGATTGGCCTCGTCGAACGGTGTGAAGAAATCCAGCACGTGCATGGAGCCGCTGCGCCAGCCCAGCCGCACGATACTGTCCCCGAAGTCAAAGCCTCCCTTGGCTGCAGTGAAGTCGCCATTGCCGGTAGCAAAGAAAACATCTTCGCCGTTGCCGGCCGGGGCTGCTCCTGATTGCCAGATACCTCCACCTTGTTTGTCCGGACTTGAATTCCATACTCCAACTTGCTGCAAATTCGAAGTGTCGTAGGCCATCACCCAACCGTGAAACGGCCAGCCATCGCAGTGGGCGGACCAACTGATGTAAACCAGCCCATTCTGCAAGAGCAAGCCGGGACGCTGGTTCTCACGAAGCGGGTCGAAGCGCAGCCAGCCATTGCTGGAACCGGCTCCCTTGCCCCGGACAATGCCGCCGAGGGTTACCGGACCGCCCATCTGCTCGGTTCCGGTAGCGACATCGAGAGCATGCAAACGCTGCACAACTTGGCTCGACTCTTTGGTTTTGGCTACTACGTACAGGGTGCCGCTGTTGGGATCAATTACGGGCGTGCCGGTGATGCCGATCTCTGGCGTGATATCGCCGCAGGCAACATCGTCGCTGGAGGCGGGCGTGACGCCCGACCCCGAGTCGGCGAGCGTGGCTTTCCACAGGGGGGCGGCGTTTGGTTCCTTGTTGCTGTCGGCATCGAAAGCGTAAACGCTGCCGTGCTGCGTGGCCACGAAAACCACATTGTGAATGCCTTTGCCGGGAATGTAGAGCCCGGCGATGTATAGCGGTTGCGCATACACGCTGCCATCGACCGCCAGGCTGAACAGCTTGCCGAACCGGCGGGAGTTCACGTTAGCAGGCGTAAGAATGGTTTCTGCCGAGTTCACGCCCTGGCGGGCGATGCCGTTGTGATATGTAATCACGCTCACTTTGGGTAGGTCGCTGCCGGGAGCGGGAGCGAAGGCGATCAGCGCAAAGACAACGATAATGGCAAGTAATACGTCGCGGTGCTGTACCCGTGAGCTTAGCCTTGTCATTCTTGAATGTGATGCGACTTCGAGGACAGATGTTTCGTAAAGAATTGTCAGTAGTACAACCCCTGCCGTCGCTAGCGAGGCCGGACAGCAGATTAGTTTACTGGATGGATTACCAGTGGAAAACAGAGATCCTCTGGGCAGCAAGCGAGTTGCGATCAAGAAACCGAATTGCCAGAAAGCGGGGAACGAAAACAATTCATGAGCGCTTACTATCGCTGTCTGTTCGATTAAGCTTGCGCCTTTGCCTTGAGCCCGACTTGCCCCCTCGCCATTTCCTCCGTGTATTTAACACTCATCTCCACCGTGTATTTGACACTATGGTAGCCCGATTCCTTGCGGATTTGTTTGCTTTTCTTCGAAACGAAGCGGGGAAACGAAGTCGAAGGTGCCCGAGACTGCCTCTCTTGCCTTCTTTTTTGCTTCGAATAAACAACCTTGTAGAGGGCCTCGATTTTTTTGCGTTCCGCACCCGCAGCGGACAGGCAACAGCAAACGCCGAATTTGCCTCCCCGGCCGAATGATGGCCGAGACCATAAATCGGGTGCGCGGCTTGGTGTTCCTCTTCGCGCGCACCCTGCACGGACAGCAGCGCATCTTGCGGCCGCGGTAACCCTCTTCCCGGATGCGCCAGTCGCCGTAAATGTCATAGCGCTGTGCCATCGGGTTATAGCGGTACATTTGTGAAAAAGTCATCTTGGAATCATCGGAAAATTTGCGTAGCAGGCTGAGCACCTTCCATTTGAGATCAGCCGGAGGCCGCTTGATGGGATTGCGGAAGAAAACCTCATGTTCGATCTTCAGGGCGGCGAGAGCCGAGTCGAGAAGGATGAACTCTTCATCAATGGTTGCCGGCTTCTCCACAGCTTAGAATCAGAAATCGCGGCCGCCGAGGTGTCGCAGAGAGAGGGCAGGGGTTGAACGAAAATACCCTTGAACGTTGCCAAGAGCGTTCAGCCGCCAGCCACTCTCGCTCATACCGCATTCATCAATCCACTATGTTGTCCTCGCGGGCAACGCGAGGATATGGGTTTGTCGCCAGCCACCCAGGTGGATAGCTCTGCGCTATCTTCCCGAACTGGCAGCCATTTTCTTCACCATGGCCAAGACCAGCTTTCGGTCGCTCTCGTTGAGACTTACGGCATAACGGCGAATCTGGCTGAGGAAGCGGACTTCGTCGTCGCTCAGTTGAGGTGAGCCCTTCGATCCATTGTTGTGTCCGGCATCAGCAAAGAATTGCGACAGCGGCAAATCCATGGCGTTGGCGATTTTGGCGAGGGTATCGAGGGAGGGAATAGTGTGTCCGTTTTCAACCCGTGAAAGATAGCACCGGAGTAACCCGGTACGCTTCTCGATATCACCCTGGGACATTCCTTTCTGCAAGCGGTAATTCCGGATTGTGTCGCCGATGTTCATAGGGGAAAGCTTCCAACCGGTCGTGCGAGGGATGGCTGCATAGTAGCCAGAGTAGTACCGTCTGGCAAGTGGAATTTATTTGCATAATTTACGCGAGAGAGCGCAAAGATTTCGAGGGCATGGCGAGGGAGGAAGATTTCTGGAATAGATTTTCAAGACAGAGATCCGAGCGAAATTCGAATCCCCGAGCGAGGGACCCGAATTCCGCGGAAGTTTATTCTTTCAATGTGCTGTCGAGAAATGCGAGCGTCCGCTTCCAGGCATCGGCAGCATCGTCCGCCGGTAACGGTCTTTGTTGACCGGATTTTCGAAGACGGGGCCCCCGTCCGGATAACTTTTGATTTCAACCTGCATGCCCAACCGCTTCATAGTTTGCTCAAACTTCTTCACGTTCTCCGAAGTAATGCCTTTTTGTACGGCGGCGAATACGCCGAAGATGGGCGCATTATTCCTTTTCAAACCTTCGATTTCCTGAATGCAAAAGAACGCTGATGATTTCTCTGCCGTGGTTCTCTCGGCCTTCTGAGAGACCTTTTTAGCTTTAAAGAGCCAGTTCCTTGCACATCGCGCCTTTGATCGGCAGCCAACGTCGTCGAATCTGGCGGAAGCCGAAACGCCGGTACAACTTAACGGCTTCGTCATGACCGACGAAATCGTATCGAGGCGCGTACAACGATAACCGATCGGGCGTGCTTCCGCCATGAGTTGTCGGACCCGACAAATCCCAGGGGCTTGCCTCGAAACTGCGGCCGCAGGTACAGACGGTCCCTCTCGCACATGTCGGATGCCGGCCGAAGTTACACTGCGCAACCGGACCTATTCGCTGCCGTCTTAGTGTGCCAGACATTAGTGCCCGCCCGTGGGGCATGATCACCCGGCAAACTCGAGAGTTCTTTGTCGAAACTCGGGAAAAACTGACGGAATCCGGGATTGGGCATATTCGAGGGACAGTTCTCGGGTCTCGGACATCCTAGCGATGGATTCAGCTTGCGAAATATCTAATCGCTGGGTCGGCGAATGCCCACCGGTTTCTGGCGGCACTTTGATGAATTCTTACCCCATCAGCATCCCGCCGTTTACATTGAGCACGTGGCCGGTGATATAGGAGGCTTCTTCGGAAGCGAGGAAGCACACGGCTTGGGCCACATCTTCGGGTGTGCCAATGCGGCCGAGAGGGATCACTTTCAGCGCGTTTTGTCTGAACTCGTCCGATAGCACGGAAGTCATAGCCGTGTCGATGAAACCCGGAGCCACCGCGTTGCAGGTTATGTGGCGCGAAGCGACTTCACGGGCAATCGCCATCGTCAGGCCAATCAGGCCGGCTTTCGCCGCGGCGTAGTTGGCCTGCCCCGCCTGCCCCATCTGCCCAAACACGCTGGTGATATTAATGATTCGTCCCCAGCGCTGTTTCAGCATGGAGCCGACCACTTGCTGGGTGCACAAATACGCGGAAGTTAGATTCGTGTTAAGCACGGAATCCCAATCCGTACGCTTCATGCGCATCAGGAGCTGATCGTGCGTAATGCCGGCGTTGTTGACCAGAATATCGATCTTGCCGAAATGCGAAAGCGCCGTCTTGATCGCAGACTTGATCTGCTCTTCCTCGCCTACATCCAGGGGGCAGCACAGCGCGACACCCGCGGCAGCGGCGATCTCTTTTGCCACGGCGTTGAGCTTGTCCTGATTGCGGGCAGAGAGCGCCACAGCCGCTCCGGCATGAGCCAACGTCAAGGCGCACGCGCGCCCGATTCCCTGCGATGCGCCGGTCACGAATGCGACACGACCGGATAGAGTCATGATTCTCCTAACGAGCTCCTTCTCCGGGGTTTGAAGTTTAGGACAGCGATTCGTTCAGAATTACAGAGCAGAAATTATACAGACGCTGGTTACTCCAATGCAGCAGCCGCGGTTTCGCGCACCTCGTCGCGAAACAGATAACGCAGGAGCGGGGGCGCGAGCACCGTCGTGATGGCCGTCATTAAGACAACAATCGCGTATGTTCGCTGGGTAACGATATGGGAGTTAAGGCCGACGAGGGCAACGATGAGAGCAACTTCGCCGCGTGGCATCATTCCGATTCCCACCGTCACCGCGGTGTGTAGGCCCTCTCCGAGCAGCGGTAGTCCGCAGCCAAGCAGTTTGGAGATCACCGCCAAAATTGAAATGACCAGGGCGGCCACCAGCAGGTCCCGGGTAAAGGCGCCGAGCTCCAGTCGCGAGCCGATGGTGAAGAAGAAATACGGCGCGAGGAAGTCGCCTATCGCCGTAGCCCGAGGTAGCAAGCCCCATTCCGGCGCATAGTCGGCAAACATCAGTCCGGCAAAGAACGCGCCGATGATCGCTGCCATTCCTATCTTCGCCGCCAGCCACGACAGCAGCAGACAAATCGCCAACGAAATGATCAAAGGGGCATTATGGGTGGAAAGCCGATCCACCTTGGTGCGGAGGGGCCGGATAATACGGGACCCGATGAAAAGCATGAATAGTGCGAAGACGACCGCTTCAAAGGTCAACAGTCCGAGATGAACCCATTGCAGGGCAGCGCCGGAGGCGAGTCCGGCGACCACTGCCAGCAGGACCATGCCAAGAATGTCATCGAAGACGGCGGCCCCGAGAATAATCCTCGCCGTGCGGCTGCCGAGCACATTCAGGTCACCTAGCACGCGGGCGGTGGTCCCGACGCTGGTCGCTACCATAGCTGCGCCTACGAAAGTTGCCTCCGTGGGATTGTCACCTCGCATCCGCATGTAACCGAAGCCCAGAACGAAAGGAAACACAATGCCGCTTACTGCGACCAGCAGGGACTTGTGACCGACCTCGATCAAATCCTGCGGACTGGTCTCGAGACCGGCATGGAAGAGAACAAATATGGCGCCAATCTCGGCGATTGAGTAAATAGTGTCAGTCGGGTGAATGATGGCCAGCGCATAAGGACCGAGAACTACCCCGGCGGCGATTTCACCCAGAACCGCTGGCAGGCTAAGCCGTTCGAAAACTTCACCGACGATTTTGGCGGCAACGAAGATCGAGAACAGCTGGAAAATCAGATGCTCAGGACCACTTGCCATACGTTGGAAGGATAGAAATAACCGCGTTCTGCCGCAAGTCACAGCGGAGCGGTTCGCTCACGGTAACCGGGTTAAAGGCCAGGTCAGCACTTACCTCCGACGCGAAAAGTCGAGCAGTGGCGCGCGATTGCGAAGGGCGAGGCCGCCGTCGCCATGGTATTTTTTCGGAATTCCGCCTCGGCATTTTGCAGTGGCCACCTGCCGTGGTGAATTTCCCCGCGATTGGACAGCGCTCAGATTTCGCCGCGCGCGCAATCGGCCAGCGGCGAAAAGCAGATCCTGGCAAATTCGGACCATGACCCAGCACCCGCCGGGCAAGGGCCAGGCCTTGCGCGCGGCGGTTCGCAGAGTGGCATCGGGATTCATGTGAACCGAGGGAACGGGAGAAAACTGCAAGGATTAACTTACTCGGTTGGTGCGGGCGAAGACAGAGGAAGGTGATCTGCGGTCTGCTCGCCCGTGGGGGCCGCCACAACCGGCTGATAATTGCGATAGAAGATGTCGACAATGGCCCAGCCGATCACCCGTGCCCTGGCTTCGCTGTGCATGTGCGTGGGAAACGTAAAATCTCCGATATCGGCATAATCCTGGGCAAACTCCAGCTTCTTGACGAAGAAGGATGGCGATTTGACGACCTGTCCCTCGGCGCGGACCAAGCTGCCAGTATAGGCGTCAATGAACATCCGTCCCTTGAACAACCCGGGACGCTTCAGACGTGGCTTGAGATGAAACACATGAACCAGCCGGCTGTTCACATGCGCTGTGCCTTTGTAGGAGAACTTGTAATTTTTCTCGTTGATTGCAGTCAGCGCTCCATCATCCTTTTGGACGTGATCCACTTCCGATTGCAGCAGGCGTGTGATGACACTACTCTTCACAAAGCCGTCGCCAGTGTAATGCACCGGAGTGAACTCGAGAGTATGCGGCGCGGAGAAGTGGCGTTCGACCTCAAACTCTCCCTGCTGATCCGTTTCGGGAAGTTGCGCGTGAATGACTGTGACAGCCGAATAGGCAGCCAGCTCTTGCGCCTGGATGACGGCTCTGCCGTGATACACCTGCAGCGCCAACTCCGGAGCCATACGAGGCAGAGTGGCCGGCGTCGGCAGATCGGGTACGGACGCCTTACGTGACGCACCAGTTTCCGACGGCAGCACAGTTCGGCTCGCATCGAAGCCGAGGGCGGTTTGCGCCGCTGCTACCGAGCTGCAAAATACTGATACAACCAACAGGAATGAAAACCAACGCGTCATCAATTAAAAAAGAAAGCTACTCGCCGGTCTTTGGATGAAATTGCAATTCCAAGTACGGTAATTTATATACGATCCAGTCACTCTCTGGAAATAACTAAAGTCACCCGCGGCACCGCGGGCCCCCAGGTGCAATAACCTTCGCCCGGCAATTGCGCCCATAGCAGATTCACCATTAAGATTCAAGTTCTGCCATGGCGGACTCAAAAAATCCCGCGCAGCCCGGCAGTATCCCCTCCCGAGGTCCGTCCGTTGAAGTTTTTGCCGTGTATGGAGCCGAGCCTGAAGTTCTGGCCTACGCTATGGCGAAGTATTCGCGCTCGGCTGTTTCCCTGAAGGAGTCGTTACGCGAGATCAACCAGCAGAAGGCGGAAAAGTTCCTTAACACCTTTTACTTCCAGTACGGGCACCGCTCCATTGCGGACCTCGCGCACATTGCGCTGGCGATTGAAAAGCTCTCGATCCTCGCTGCCATCGAAGTTGCCGACGAGCCGCGCTGGGACGGACAAGAACGCTCGACACGTTATCAGGACTTCAGGAAGAGCGGCTATTACACCCCCGACTTTGCCGATGACAACGCCCGTAACTTGTACCGCGAGACGATCGAGAGACTGTTTGCCGACTACGAAAAATTGTCGGCGGCGATGTTCCGTTATCTTCAGGAGGTGACGCCGAAACCGGATGAGATGAGGCAGGAGGCGTATGAACGCACGCTGCGAGCACGCGCCTTTGATATCACGCGCTACCTGCTGCCCCTGGCGACCAATACATCGCTGGGCGAAATCGTCAATGCGCGAACCCTCGAGAGCCAGGTCGCCCATCTGCTATCGCACACCCACCGGGAAGTGCGCTATCTGGGAGAGTTGCTCAAGCGTGCGGCCACGGAGCCGGCCTTCAACGTTAACTATGATTCTCTGGATAGTCTGGTCCGGCAAATTACTGAACTGAACGGGGAATTGGGTGAGCGCGCCGCCCGGCAATTGCTGAAAGAAGTTCGAGTAGCGCCCACGCTCATCAAGTATGCCGAACCCAACCCATACGAGATCGAGACCAGACGCGAGCTGCGGCAAGCAGCACGCGAGCTGATGAAAAAGGTCGCGGTTGCGTCTGCCGAACCAGTTGATCTCCTCGATGACCATCCCCTCGAGCTCGAACTGGCGAGTACTCTGCTGTATGAGCATTGTCACTATTCTTATCGGCAGATTCGCGAGGTGCTGGAGAGCCTAGGGATTGAGATGCAACGCGAGATCATTGATCTCGGCTTCCGTCACCGCGGCCGGCACGATGAGCTGCTGCGTGCTTTCTCGAGCGGCCAGCAATTCCGTTTCGACATTCTCATGGATATCGGTGGCTTCCGCGACATGCATCGCCACCGTCGTTGTATTCAGATAGGACAGGGTTTTACCACGGCGCATGGCTATGCGGTGCCGGAAGAGTACGATGCCGCCGGAGCCCGGGCTGACTATGAGCGGGCGATGCGCCGAACAGAGGAGGCTGTGGGAAAATTGAACGCGAGCCTCGCTCCTGAAGCTGCACAGAATTCCGAGTACTCGATTCCCCTCGCTTATCGCAAGCGGACTCTGTTCAAAATGGACTTTGCCGAGGTGCTGTACATCGCCGAGCTGCGGACCACGCCCACCGGCCACCGCTCGTATCGAAACGTTGCCTATGCCATGTATGAAGTTGTAAGCAAGAAATATCCGGCTTTGGCCCAGTACTTCCGCGTACACGACGTGCGCGAACCGGTGGATTTGCTGAGAAGATAAATTCTAGATGTTCGGCGCCTGGCGCCGCAGTCTCCGACTCTCGGCAAGCAGAGCCATCGAATGCATCATGTTCTGCAGGGTTACGATGCCAACGAGCCTCTGATCTTCCACCACTGGAATAATGCTCAGGTTCTTGGCGGTCAACTTGCGAAAGGCAGACGCCAAGGATTCGCCCCGTGCTGCAACTTCGAAAATCTTGCTCATCACCGACTGCACGTAACCGTTGCCCTGGGTCCGAAGCGCCTGCAGAATCCTCTGCTTCGAAATCACCCCAACCATGTCAGTGCCGCGGATCACCGGGAAATCATCCTGCAAGGAGTGCACGGCTTTCTCGAGTGCATCCTCAAGGGTATCGGCAGGCGAGAGTGTCGCGAAGTCGGTCAGCATGATGTCGTTCATTTGCACCGTCGCCAGGACCGACTGGAAAACGACGGAGCGCTCTTCCAGTTGAGCAGCAATGAAGAGGAAGAAGCCAACCATGGCGAGCCATACATTCCAAAGCATGCCCACCAGAACGAATAGCATGGCAAATGCCTGGCCGATAGCAACGGCTCGCCGCGTTGCGTGTACCGAGTCTAGCTTGCGGGCAAACCATGCGCGCAAGACGCGGCCGCCATCCATGGGATAGGCGGGCAGCAGATTGAACCCGGCAAGATATAAGTTCGCCCACACCAGGCTGCGCAAGAGATTCGAGGAAGTCAGAAAGGGCCAGGTTAGGAGATCGGCCTGAGGGAACGCGGCAGTGATCAGAGCCGCCGAGATTGCCGCAACAACGAAATTCACCATCGGACCGGCGATGGCAATACGAACATCACGGAACCAATCCGTGGCTCTCGAGGTTGGTTCCGTGAGGGCCTGGGATTCATCTAGTATGGTCACCCCTCCAATTGGGAGCAGGATGATCGACTTGGCGCGCACGCCCGAACGCACCGCAATCAGAGTGTGTCCCAACTCGTGCAGCAGAACCGAGCCGAAAATAATTACCACCAGCGCCAAACCGCGGCCCGGATTCGGTACCGCGTGGCGCGCCGCCGATTCGGTCAGCCAGACAAATGCCAGCAAGAACAGAAATGTCAGATGGATTCGGAGTTCGATGCCGAAGATTCTGCCCGCGGCGATGGACCAGCTTCGCATGGAGGGTGCGTCACCCCTACTATGACATTCTATAGTTTAGACGACACCTGGGCCGATGCCGTTGTTGCTGCAAGAGGAAAAGTACTGGCTCGGCGAACACCACTCCAATGAGAGTCATTGCCGGCAAATATCGCAGCCGGCGGCTGCAAGCTCTGCGCGGCCTCGAAGTACGACCAACTGCCGACCGGATGCGGGAGACTCTCTTTAACGTTCTGTGCGCGGGCAATCCATCTGCTCTGAAAGGCACCCTCTGGATCGATTTTTTCGCTGGCAGCGGCGCGGTAGGCATAGAGGCTCTCAGCAGAGGCGCCGCCGAGGTCATCTTTGTGGAAGCCTCACCGAAAGCGGTGGCGCTCATCGAAAAGAACCTGCGATCGCTGGGGATTTCGACCGGCTTTCGGGTTCTAAAAACTGACGCCATTCAGCTGCTAGGGAAACCGGGTGCAATCGGCCAGGGGGCCGATTTTGTCTTTCTCGATCCGCCCTACCAGATGCAAGACGCCTATCGGCGAATCTTGACCGGACTGGGGAACTCCGGCGTGTTTCGGCCTTCTACCCTGGTGATTGCCGAACACGATCGGAAATTCGATCCGGGTGGGGAATTCGGCGCGCTACTACGCTACCGAAAGCTGGAGCAGGGGGATGCGGCGTTGAGTTTTTACGCGCGGCCGACACTGGTAGAGGCGCAGCCGCCCGCGCCTCCACCTTGAGCATTTGTCCGATTAATCATCATCGCGGTCATGGCCTTCGTGCTTGGAGGAGCCCCAATGATGGCTGTTGTCATGGTGTTCCCACTCGTTCCGGGGCGGGACGTAGCGTTCGACAACCCAGCCGCGATGCGGATCCCAAACACGCCCGAAGGTGCGGCCATCGCGATCGCGCCAGCACTCACGATACTGTTCGCGCTGCTCGTACCGATTGTGGTAGTCGTCTCGGTCCCACTCGTTGGCCCTAGCCGTTGCGCTGACGGAAAACAACATGGCAGCCGTTAGTGCCGCCACCGCAAAAAAATCCTTGAAGCGAGTCATATTCACCTCCAGAACCGAGTGGCGCCAAACTGTTCACTGGACAGAAACACCGGCAGAGCAGGAAAGTTGTGGGTGCGTGGAGAGTGCGTCAGCACACAGTATTCACCCGTGCTGTGTATGGCGGGCCTTCCCCCTGGTCATCAAGGCCAATGCGAGGCACCGGGGCTCTCTTCGGCCCGAGCTTGAGCGCCTCAGGGAATGAATGCCATGGTTGAAATGTTGAAAGCGTAGGCTTTACATCAGCAGTTCGTTGGCGCCGCGGCGGACGATCGGATGCTGCATCTCCTCGAGTTCGTTTTTCACCTGATTCAGACCGTAGACACATTGCTCAAAACGGTCCGAGAGTTTCAGGAACAGGGGAGCGACTTTGGAATATTCGAAAAACTCGAACTTGGAAACAATGTAATAGCTTTCTTTGCCGGCCTTCATCCAGTCGACGAAACTCTCAATGCGATCGCGCCGCAGCCGATAACGGTTGATGCTCTCCGGGTACATGCCGGTGAAGAACAGGGTGTAGTCGCCGATATGCTTGCGCACCTGGCGTTCGCGATCAAATGATGGCGCCGGGCCGAAGACCGGATCAGATTCCAGCAGCATCTTGCCGACGTCCGCCAGCGGCCGGCCGGCAGCGTTGCGGATCATGTTTAACTGGTCCACGTCGCAGAATTCGGCGAGCAAGTGCGCAACGTAGGCAATCAGTTTCGGATCACGCAAACCGATTTCTTGAGCGTAATGACGTGCTACCAGTTCGTTAAACAACTGTTGCAGCGGATGCGATTCGGGAATCATGGTCTTGGGCCCCTTCGGAAAAGCCAGTTGGCTTCTCAGCGGCACGCTGTTGGCGATTCATTAACGCAGCTTCGTCACAAACGCAAGTGCTATCCGAAGCCTGCCGCAATAATTTAGAAGGTGAAGCTCAGGAGGAAGTTGCAGAGCGGCGAATTGTTAGCACCCGCGGTAAGTGGTTGCTAATCAAAACTACCGGCGTGGTGGTAGAAACAGCGCCCGTCGTCGGTAAGGGAAGCATTCAATCCACCTAGGAGGCATAGATGCAGCGGCAGAACATTGCTAGCGGGGCACCATGGGAACCGATCGTCGGCTACTCGCGCGCCGTGCGAGTCGGGTCGTACATACACGTTTCCGGCACGACCGCGTTCGGACCTGAGGGCCGAATTGTGGGACTAGGCGATCCTTACGCTCAGACAATTCAAACGCTCAAAAATATTGAAGAGGCCCTCACAAAGGCGGGTGGCTCGCTGAAGGATGTGGTTCGCACGCGCATGTACGTCATCAAGATCGCCGACTGGGATAAGGTTGCGAAGGCACATGGCGAAGTTTTCGGCCAGATCCGTCCGGCAACATCGATGGTCGGAATCACGGCTCTGGTCTCGCCGGAAATGCTGGTCGAGATTGAGGCCGAGGCATTCGTCCCGGAGAGGTGACCGCCACATTCGAGGAACACGCCCATTAAATGTCAGCCTTCCTGCGCGACCTGGCTGTTCTCGGCTGTTGAATCGTTTTGTCGTACAATCGTGCGCTCCGAGGTGAGTGCATGAGCATCTGTCTTCGGCTTTCCGTGGTTCTTATCCTTTCTTTTGTTGCTAGCGCCCAGCAAACAAGCGCCGCGGCGGGGGAATCCGAACGCTGTACCGTGATCCGGGCAGGCACGCTGATCAATGGTAAAGCTGAGCCGCCACGCCACAACCAGCTGATTGTCATCCGCGGTAATCGCGTGGATAGCGTCTCGAATGCGAACACAGCGAGTATTCCAGCGGGCGCATCTGTCATCGACCTTTCACAAGACGTAGTTCTGCCCGGTCTCATCGATTCCCACACCCATATCTTCTTGCAGGGAGAGAATCCAGCGCAGGGTGGTTATGACGTCAACCTCCTGAAATATCCCCTGTCCTACCGGGCCGCGCGGGCAACGGTTTCGGCGCGCCGCGCTCTGGAACAGGGGTTCACCACGCTGCGGGACGTCGAAACGGAAGGCGCCGGCTACGGCGATGTCGGAATCAAGGAGGCCATCGACGGTGGATACATTCCGGGGCCACGGCTGTTGGTCGCCACGCGCGCCATCTCCACCACGGGCGGCTATCCGCTCGAAGGCTACGCCCCGGAACTCGACATGCCCAAGGGAGCACAGATCGTCGACGGGCCAGTTCAGGCGCGTAAAGCAGCGCGCGAGCAACTCGATCACGGCGCTGACTGGATCAAGGTCTACATGACGCATCGCTCCTGGATCGGCAAGAACGGCGAACTGGTCTCCCAACCCACGTTGACCGTGGAGGAGCTCAAGGCCATCGTTGACGAAACGCATGGCTGGCGAAAGAAAGTGGCTTGCCACGCATACAACGGCA
>Ga0126372_10000414_pt1 | contig 14822 bp, 20 predicted proteins | sample PanSoiMetaPlot_6_FD_92762 | JGI IMG/M metagenome (GOLD analysis project Ga0126372, IMG submission 92762) | Tropical forest soil microbial communities from Panama - MetaG Plot_6 | ecosystem: Environmental > Terrestrial > Soil > Tropical forest > Bulk soil | place: Panama | collected 2016-02-17
GAGCGTCCGGCTGTTAACCGGCAGGTTGTTGGTTCGAGTCCAACCGGAGGAACTTCACTTGCCCTGCTCGGCGTTGTGAGTGGCCACCCGAGCGGGGAGTTCGGCAAGGCCGTCCAGCCGGAACTGACACCGATCCTCGACCTCGGGAAGGCGGAGCAGGTGTCCCCACGGCCCGCGGCGGACCAGAGCGGTCGCGATGCCGGCCTTCTGCGCCGGACGGATGTCGTTGTCCAGCCGGTCGCCCACGTAGAGCACCGAGCTCGCCGCAACGCCGGCTTCCTCGATCACTCTGTCGAAGAATCCAGGTGACGGCTTGCTCACACCCCAGCCGTCGGATGTGCCGATCACGTCGACCGGCAGCTTCAGCGCCTTGAGAATCTGCTCCACCTGCGCCGTCTGGTTCGCCGCCAGGCCGATCCGAAACCCGGACGCCTGAAGTTCCCGCAGGCACGGCCGCGCATCGCGGTACAAGTTCTCCTCTGCGAAGATCTCCGGCTGCCCCGCGGCCGCCCGGCGCTCGCGTTCCACGGCGAGGTCAAACCCCGGCCTCAACACCTGGAAGGTCTCCCGGTGGTCCTTCCCCGCGGCGATCACAGCACCGAAGACGGCTGAGAACGTGTGACGCGCGATCCCGAGCCAATCGGCCCAGGCCCACCAGTAGTGGGTCTCATCGACCAGCGTCTCGCCGACATCGAAGAAGACCGCTTCGATCCTTGCCACGTGAGTTCCTCCCTGGGCGAGGACGCACAAACGACTCGCTGCTTGACAGTACCAACCTCCGCATCGAATACTCGCTTTCGAGTATTCGATGGTTCGGCGAACGGCGAGGGGGACATGGCCCGACGGAAGATCAACAACCCGCTCGCGCTCGCCGTGCTGGCCCTGCTCGCCGAGCGGCCGATGCACCCGTACGAGATGTCCACGACGCTTCGCCAGCGCCGCAAGGAAACCAGCATCAAGCTCAACTACGGCTCGCTGTACTCCGTGGTCGACTCGCTGCAGCGGCACAAGCTCATCCAGGCCACCGAGACGATCAGGCAGGGCCGCCGGCCCGAGCGCACCATCTACGCCATCACCGACGCCGGGCGCCGCGAGTTCGTCGACTGGCTCTCCGAACTGCTGCGCGCCCCCGTCAAGGAATACACCCAGTTCGAGGCCGGCCTGACCCTGCTGCCCGGCCTGCCCCCCGAGGACGTCAGCGACCTGCTCGACGAGCGGATCGGCCTGCTGACCGCCGAGCTACACACCGGCCGCGCCATGCTCGACCTGGCGCGCAAGGCCAAACTGCCACGGCTGTTCTGGCTGGAGGCCGAGTACTGGCTGATGCTGCGCGAGGCCGAACTGCGCTACGTCACCGAGCTCGCCCGTGAGATCCGCGACGGCACCCTCGACGGCCTCGACCTGTGGCGGAGCTTCTACGAAACCGGCCGGGTGCCCACCCAGGCCGATCTCGAGGAGAGGGGAGTCCAGCTGAAGCTGCTTTCCGGAGAGTGAGCCGGAGTTATGAAAGAACCCCGGCGCGAGTGCGGCAACACCCGCGCCGGGGCCAGTGATCCCTGGATCGGTCCGTCGAGCTCGACCTGGCATCCAAGGCGCAGCTTCACCATAGGCCAGGCCGGACCCGCGGACCTCCGAATACGCATCAAGGAGGTTCGACCATCGTGCCAACACACGTCATCGAAGCCCGCGACCTGGTCAAGAACTACGGCGAGGTCACCGCGCTGCACGGCCTGAGCATCGCCGTCGCGCCGGGCACCGTCTTCGGGCTGCTCGGCCCCAACGGCGCCGGGAAATCCACCACCGTCAAGATCCTCACCACGCTGACCCGGCCGGACACCGGCTCCGCCGAAGTCGCCGGCATCGACGTCCTGCGCAAACCAGACGCCGTGCGCCGCGCCATCGGCTGCGTCGCCCAGAAACCCGGCTTCGACCCCGAGGCCACCGGCCGCGAAAACCTTATGCTGCAGGGCCGCCTGCACGGCCTGCGCAACCTCAAGGCCAGATGCGCCGAACTGCTCGACCGGTTCGACCTGACCGAAGCCGCCGACCGGCTCGCCCGCACCTACTCCGGCGGCATGCGCCGCAAACTCGACCTCGCCATCGGGCTCGTGCACCGCCCCCGCGTCCTGTTCCTCGACGAGCCGACCACCGGCCTGGACCCGCAGGCCCGCGCCGAGCTGTGGTCCGAGATCGGCCGCCTCGCCGTAGACGAGGGCGTCACCGTCCTGCTCACCACCCACTACCTCGAAGAGGCCGACCGGCTCGCCAGCCAGCTCGCCATCGTCGACCACGGCCGCGTCGTCGCCACCGGCAGCCCCGAGCAGCTCAAAAGCTCTCTGCGCGGCGACACCATCACCGTCGAGCTCACCGACGAACCCGTTGAGATGATCGTCACCGACGCGTTGTCCCGGGTCGCCGGCATAACCGGCATCGGCATCGACGGGCGCACCGTGCGCGCCCGCGCCGAGTCCGGATCGGCCGCCCTGCCCGCCGTCCTCGCCGCCCTCGACACCGCCGGCGTCCCCGTCGGCTCCGCCACCGTCGCCCGGCCCTCCCTCGACGACGTCTACCTGCGCCACGCCGGCCGCGCGTTCCGCGCGCTTGAAGAACAGGAGCTCGTGCCATGACGACCCTCGCCGTCCACTCCGGCCAGCTCACCCTGCGCGGCCTGCGCGCGCTGCTTCGCCAGCCCGTCTACGTCGCCATCACCCTCGTCCAGCCCATGATCTGGCTGCTGCTGTTCGGGCAGCTGTTTCGCCGCATCGTCGACCTGCCCGGCTTCGGCGGCGGCTCCTACATCACCTACCTGACCCCCGGCGTCGTCATCATGACCGCCCTGTTCGCCAGCGGCTGGAGCGGCATGGGCTTCATCCAGGACATGGAACGCGGCGTCATGGACCGCCTGCTCGTCTCGCCCGTGTGCCGCGGCGCCATGATGACCGGCTCGCTCGCCTACCAGGGCGCCGTCACCGTCATCCAGTCGTTGATCATCCTGGTCGTCGGCGCGCTGATGGGCGCCCGCTACCCGGGCGGGCTCGCTGGCCTGCTGGTCGTCGTCGCGTGCGCGGTGCTCGTCAGCGCGTCGTTCGCCTCCCTCTCCAACGCGCTCGCCCTGCTGCTGCGCACCCAGGAGGCCCTCATCGGCATCGCCAACTTCCTCATCCTGCCCTTGACGTTCCTGTCCTCGACCATGATCGCCTTCGACCTGGTGCCATCCTGGATCCAGAGCATCGCCACGTACAACCCGATCGACTGGGCGGTCGTGGCCAGCCGCGAGGCGCTCTCCGCGTCGCCGGACTGGGGCATCGTGCTGTGGCGGCTCGTGCTGCTCGCCGCGTGCACGGCCGCCATGGGGTGGCTCGCGACCCGCGCCTTCCGCGCCTACCAGCGATCGGTCTGACGACCGGTCTGGGACTCTTCCCGTCCGCGAAGCTTGACCGGACAGGGCCATGTGGTACCGAAACTGGTACAGGGTCGGTACCATAGTCCCATGGCAATGAATTTGCGGCTGGGCGCCGAGGCGGAGGCAGCCTTGCGGGCCGAAGCCCAGCGCACTGGGCGCTCGCAGCAGGACATCCTGCGCGAGGCGGTCGGGAAGTATCTCGGACTAATACCCAGCCAAGCCGATGACATCGATCCATTGATCACCCGCGGCAAGGTCGCGCCGCCACGCGTCCCGTTCCGGGATGTGCGGCCGCGACTACACCTGCGGCCGGGTGAGACCAGCCTCGATCTACTCGACCGCGACGACCGCATCTGATGCGCGTCTACCTGGACAGCAGCGCACTGCTCAAACGCGTCATCGAGGAGCCGGAATCCGAGCAGCTACGGGTCACGCTGCGCAAGCACGTCAACGAGCGCGCTGTGCTGCTGTCATCCCGGCTGGCCTCGGTCGAGGTAAGCCGGGCCATCCGAATGCGATTCGACACCGGCTACGCGACTGCGGCGGAGTTCGTCGACGATGCCATGTCCGGTGTCGCCGAACACGCCATCTCAGACGAGGTCGTCAGCCTCAGCCAACGGCTCAACCCGCAGCGGCTACGCTCGCTCGACGCTATCCACGTCGCATCCGCAATGCTGCTTGAGGCCAACCTCCTCATTACGTACGACGACCGCATGGCCGACGCCGGGCAACGGAACGGGCTGCCCTGCGCGGCGCCTGGCCGTTGATGCCACGCATCACCGACGAGTTGACCCACCAGGCTGCACCCTGGCTGTAAGCGTGCCGGATTCTTGGTGGACCAGGGACCGGCGCACCGAGGCCGGCATCGCCACGACGTGGAACCCTTGCAGTTCGCCAAGAACGAGACCGGCCGGAGTCGGCGGCGCGTTGCAACCGTTCGTAGAGCCATCGTCAACCTGCTCCGTGACGGCGGAACCACGCGCGGCCATCACGAGCTATCCCTGCGGCTGTGCAGCACCCTGATGCGCGCCACCAACCTGGAGTTGGTAGGCAGCCGCGCCGGGCGATGACGGACCCCACCGCTACCGGCGCTGGTGGGTGTGACCGCTAACCGCGTATCGCAGGCGGGCCTAGCTACCAGGCAGCCGGTCTGCTGCGGCCGCGATGTCAGTGGGCGCCCCTGAGGGCGGCGCGGGTGTGCGCTAGCCTGGCGCTTGCGCAGGCCTATCCTCGGGCGCTCGGGGGCAGTAGCTCAGCGGTCAGAGCAGCGGACTCATAATCCGTCAGGTCGTGGGTTCGATCCCCACCTGCCCCACCCACTTCCACCAGGCCAAATCGCCCGATTTCGGGCCTTAGCAGTCGATCATTGGGTGCGGCCTTGCCGCCGTCAGCACGACACGGTGTCGCCGGGACGTGAGATAGCGGTCTGACGGCGGGAACCATAGTATGGTAGCGGTATGACCGCGCGGAAGTTCACCATCTCGGTTCCGGCCGAGGTCGATGCGGCGCTTCGCAACGCCGCCGAGGCGGATGGTGTTGCGGTGTCGACATGGATCGCGCGGGTGGCGCAGGAAGCCGTTGTCCGGCGTGCGCGCATCGCTGAGGGAATGGCCGCGGTTCGCGAGTTTGAGGCCGACCATGGCGCACTCACTCAGGAAGAGCGGGATGTGGCACGCCGCGAACTGGCCGAGCTGGGCGTGCTGCCGGGGGAAACCCGCCGCAAGGCCGGCTGACGGGTGGCGCTGGTCTATGACACAGGGGCACTGGTCGCCGCCGAGCGCCGCGATCGTGCCATGTGGGCGCTGCACGACCAGGCACTTGTCGGCGGCATCGACTTGGTGGTGCCGGTGGTCGTGCTCGCCCAGGCGTGGCGTGGTGGTCCGCAGCACAACGTCTCTCGACTGCTCAAAGGCTGCCTGATGATTGACATCGACGAGCCTATGAGCCGGCAGGCCGGCGCGTTGTGCGCCGCGGCCGGCACGTCGGACATTGTCGACGCGCTCGTCGTGGTGATCGCCCTGCGCTATCGCGCCGCAGTGGTCACCTCAGACCCGAGCGACATTGGACGGTTGGTCACCTTGTCGGGGCACGACCTTCCCATCCGTCCGACCTAGAATTAGAACCCACACGATCTGACCTTCCCGGCACTGTCGCGACCTGGGAACACGCGTGGGAGGTTCATCTCCCCGATGACCCGTGGATTCGCCACGGGTCCTCGGTACGTGCAAGCACTGGTCACGCCGTGCGGCAGCTCGGCAGCCGGAACGCACGGGATGCAACTCGCTCTGCCGAAGCCTGCGTCGAGGTCTGGCAGGACGCGGTCAAGGACGAACCGGCCCGGACTGGTTGCACTACATGAATCAGGCCGAAGTCGACTGCCTGGCCGCTAACACCTACGCCCGACTCGCCCTCCAGGCCGATGACCCAGCACGCTGGCGGGGCGGGCCGAAGCCCACACGCTGCATGCGCGCCAGACCAGGGCCAACGGTTACGTCCGTAGCCGCATTCTGGATGAGATCCGCTTGGCCAGGGTGCGTGTGGGATCTGGCTGGTAGAAGATCCGCCAGGCGTCGGTCGAGGTCACGCACTGATGCGGTGTCAGCCCAGGGTTGCAGGTCGCGGCGGATGCGGTACACGTCTTGCAGATTGGGCTCAACCTGTAAATCTACCGCCATGGCGAGGGCTTGCCTGGCGTGCTGGCCTCTCGGGCAAGTTCGATCTGGGCTATGTACGCCACGGGAGTAAGTGATCTTCTTCGCCAGTATGGCCCCTGGCTGGTCACGCCGGCCTGGATACGCCGACGCCGCAGCTCAGCGCCCAGGTGCCGAAGCAGCGCATCAGCCGATGACGGAGCTGCCGGCCCCCCGGCTGCCTGCGTCATCGCTCACGCGCCGTAGCACCTATGCGGATCATCGCGGTCACGGTGTTCGCCGGTCGGGGTGGTGACCTACGCCGCGTACGCGCTGAGGCCTGGCTCATCCATGCCTGCGCGTCGGGGCGGGCGTTCTGGCCACAAATTGTCATCCAGTATGCGACAGCTGTCCCGGTATCGTCTGGTGCTCAACGTATAGGAAGCATGTGGGAGACCAAAGTGGGCGGTATCTTCATCAACTACCGGTCGCGTGATTGCATCGACGTGGCCAAGACGCTACAGATAAGGCTGGTCGAGCACTTCGGCGAAGGCCAAGTCTTCGTAGCTTGTTTGTCGCTGGAGCCTGGCAGCGACTAGGTTAGAAGACCTGAAGCCGCGCGGTGAGACGGACTGGGTCGTCCACGAGCTGACGCTCGCGTTCAAGCACGGCAAGAAGGTCATTCCGATCCAGCTGGACGGCGCGCAACGACTGGAAGCGAAGATCCTGCCCGAGCCGATTCACGCCCTGGGCTACCAACAGGGGCCTCGAATGACCACGAAGTCCGTGGGCGATGGCGGTGCCGACGTTGACGATCTCATCGATGAGTTGGAACGCTACGTCGCGCCGCGCTGGCAGCCCGGTGAGCGGGAGCATACGGGACAGTTCCATCCACATCGGATGGTGGTCTCCGTGGCGGCTCTACTCGGGCTGGTCGCACTTACCCTGCCGCAGCTGTTGATTCCGGACAGCCGCGTGGTGCGCGAAGCCGTGGCTGACGCCGTTGCGCTGTCATTGCTGCTGATGGCGGTCCCGCCGATCGCGATGATCGCGATGCACCTTGCCAAGGCACGGATGAACCGCAGTGAAGCCGGTGCACAGGAGATCGGCCTTGCCGAGTACTATCAGCGGATCGCCAACCCGCTCGGCGTGCTAAGCGTGCTACTGATCGGAAGCATGGTGGTGATCCTGTCATCGTGGGCGGTCGTGCCATTTCTGATATTCGGGGTGCTCCTGATGGTTACGACAATCGTATTGACAATGAACAACGAACGCCGGGCCGAGCGACGACGAGAAGCCGAGTGGCCGATGCTGCTGTCCATACCAATCCGGTGGGCGCACCTCCGGCGAGAACTCGGCCGCTTACGCCGGAAGATGGCCGCTGCGCACAAGAAGCGAAGGCTGTCCCGCGAGATGCGTGACCGGATTTCGACGAGTCTGACTGACATGGGCAACGCCGTGACAATGCTGGAGCGCGACGTACGACGCGGCCGGATCCGCTGGATCATTGAGGATCACCACCAACTGTTGTGGCTATATATCGCCTGGATAGCGGTACCCCTTGGCGCGCTGATTGCCGCAGTGGCACCACGATTCATCTGGATCGCAACGGCTACGACAGCGCGTGTTCCGCCTGGCGTCAGCCAACGCCGCGAGTGCAGGTGCCCGCGTCCCGGGTCGAGAAGCTCAGGTTGCGATCCCACTACCAGCGCGGCGAGTCAGACTGTTGCGCCGCCGGGATCTTGGGCCAGCGTCTCGGCCGTCCAGCGTCATGATCGGCGGCTCAATGCGGTCCATACGATCATCGACAGTCCCCGTTGAGGTTGAAACCTGTCCACGAAATCCTGTCGCGCGATGTCTGAACTGCCTTACGTCGACTACTTCAGTAATGCGTAGCCCCAAGTAGTTGCGTACATCCGGGTGAACTTTGACTCTCATAATCCGTCAGGTCGTGGGTTCGATCCCCACCTGCCCCACACCTTCTGAACAGTCAAACCGGCTCTTTACAAGATCGAAATCTAGACCGTTCGGCCATGGATTGGCAGAGACTCGTTACTTGGGTCAGGTGGCCAGGCTGGTCAGGTCGCCTAGGCGCAAACGCTTAGTTCAAGTCGCTGCCTCTTCCCGGCGACGCCTCGTGGGACGTGATCTTGCCGTCGCCAGTGGGCAGGTCACCGTCGAGTCGGCACGATCGTGGTGCACTCCGCCTGTTTCAACGTCGGCGTTGCGGTCGCCCGTATGTCCGCTGGGGCGGAGTATGCGTCTACGATGCGGTTATGCATACGGAACGGGTCACGGTGAGCCTGCCGGCCGACGTCGCAGCCGCAGCGCGGCAGGTAGTCGAGTCGGGTGGCGCGCCGAGTGTGTCAGCCTACGTAACGGGAGCGGTGCGGGCCCGGCTTGCCCGCGAGCGCGGCTTGGCCGAGTTGGCCAAGTTGTTCGGCGGGCCGCCCCCAGACGAAACGCTGAACGCGGTACGCCGGGACTTCGGGTTGCCACCGCGCGGCACGGGGATGGCGGCCACGGCGTCGTGATCGGCGGATGGGTTCTCGACGCTGACGCGTTAAGCGGATTCGCCACAGGTTCCTCGGTATACGTGCAAGCGCTGGTGTGGACCGCCGTCGAGGAGAACGTGGTGCTCGCCGTGCCGGCGACCGCGCTTGCCCAATCGGTCGCCCGTATCAACGGACGGGATCAACCAGCCCTGACGGTGCTGCTCGACCTACCAGTCACCATCGTCGACGACCTGGAACGCCAACAGGCCACCGACGTCGGTTATCTGCTGGCCGTTGTGGCGGGCGACGACCTTGCGCTCGGTCACGCCGTGCGGTGCGCCCAGCAACGCGGCTGGCCTCTGGTCACCGGTGACAAGACCGCCGCCCGGCGGCTTGACGACGCTATCGACGTACGCGAGCTGCCGTGACTGTTGTCCGTGGCAACCGGCTTTGATCTTGACGTCCCGGTCGCCTCGGATAGTCAGTCATCGTCACCGAACAAGCATCTTCGCGGCGCACCAGGCCGGAACGGCGGCCACGGCCGATCGATCCGAACGCTGTACCTGGGAACGAAGCGCCGCCTACGACGTCACCGGAATCTGGCGGGTGATGGCCGGACCGCCGACGCTGCGATCATGGTTGGCTTCGTGCACCGCAACGGCCGGCGTCGACCTCCGTACAGTCGCCGGCCGCCTTGGCCACGGTGGGGGAGGGGCAACCACCCTTCGCGTGTACGCCGCGTGGGTCGCCGTATCCGACCGCAAGGCCGCCGAGATCCTCGGCGCTCGCATGCCCAAGCGACCGCGCGGCGCAGTTGCGTGATGGCTGCGGGTGCGGGTTCGTCGTTGGGGTGCTCGCCGCGATGTGGTTGTTCAGTGAGGTCGGTGACCGCGCAGTCCAGCACGCGGGCGGCTGACTCGATCAGGTCGGGGGTTGGTGTTCGGCGGCCGCGTTCGATCTTCTCGATCAGGCTGTGGGAGACGTGGAGTCGTTGGGCCAGTTGCCGCTGGTTTAGGCCGCGCTCGCGGCGTAGGGCGGCCAGGTTGTCGCCGATGCTGGGCGGGTCGGGCTGACTGCTGCTGGCGGTGGGCACGGGCACAGTATGGGCGATCTTCAGTGTGTGTGGGATCTGGCTGGTTTGAGATCGGCCAGGCGTCGATCAAGGTCACGCACTGACGCGGTGTCGGCCCAGGGTTGCAGGTCGCGGCGGATGCGGTACACGTCCTGCAGGTTGGGTTCGACCTGCAGGTCTGCCGCCATGGCGAGGGCTTGGGTGGTGTGCTGGCAGGCGGTGTCGATCTCGCCGGTTTGGATGGCCGAGGAGGCGAGTTCGGCCAGCAGCCGGGGACGGATCTTGGTCATCGTCGGGTCGAGTGTGGTCATGGCCAGGGTGAGGACGTCTTGGGCTGGTTCGGCCCGGCCTAGCCGGGCCAGGGCGACGCCTCGTTCACCGAGTAGCCGGGCTTGGTCGAAGAACGTCACGCGGGGCCGCCGCTGGCCGGGATCGTCGTCGGCACGTTGGAGCATGGCTTCGGCGCGGTCCAACTCGGCCAGTGCGGCGCGTTCATCGCCGAGCATGACATGGGCTTCGGCGGTGAGACAGGCCATCCACGATCGGGTGGCCGGTGAGGCGTCGGATTCCGAGTATCCCAAGCGGTCGCCGTTGAGTCCGTTGAGCCTGGCTTGGGGTTGCTCTCGATGGCTTGGTTGGACACACAGGCCACCAACGAGATAGGCACCGATGGCCCGGTCGCCGGCGTCGTCGGCAGCGTCGAGCCCGGCGCGGAAATACGAGTGCGCGGCCGTTGGTGTATTGAGGTCCCAGGTCAGCCAGCCGGCCAGCGCCGAGGTTTCGGCGGCGATCGAGCACAGCCGCTGCCACAGCGGCAGCGTCATCGGGGCGTGCAGCAGCTGGGAAATGCTGTCCAGATGCCCGATCACCGCACCCACCAGGGCGTTGGGGCTTAGCTGGGATTCCAGCCGTTCGAGCCCGACGGTGACTCGTTCCAGATTGGTCACCGTGGTCGAGTCCACCCGGATGGTTCCGCGTAATGCCGCGGTCAGGCGTTGCCAGGGTTCGTCGCCGCGCTCAGCCAGGCCAGCCCCGACGGCGGTGGCAGTACCGGCCATGATCGTTACATCGCGCAGGAACGCGCGCCGATTGTGCTGCTCACGGATGAGCGGGTCCAACGCCGATGCCGGCGGCGGCGGCGCCATGGCCGGGTTCCACAGGTCGTCGGGGCTGGGCGCGGGCGAGGGCACTGACCGGGCGTCGCGGCTGGCGTTGTCGAAGCGGCGATACAGCTCCATCAACGCGCCGCCGGTGTGCAGGGCCTGGTCACAGGCGTGCACGAACTGCGCTGACGGCGCCTCCCGGGCCAGTTCGACCTGGGCGATGTACGCCCGCGCGTAACTGATCTTCTTCGCCAGCATAGCCTGACTGGTCACACCCGCCTGGACACGCCGACGCCGCAGCTCAGCGCCCAGGTGCCCAAGCAGCGCATCAGCCGGTGACGCAGCTGCCGGCCCCCCGGCTGCCTGCGTCATCGCTCACCCGCCGTAGATCGCTCACCCGCCGTAGGTAGTTGGTAGGTAGATCGACCGCCTACCTCGCCTACCCCTCGCCCTACAGGATGCCATCGCTTCCGTCCAGCACACACCCGGCAAACCCGGGCCGCTGCGGCCGCCGTCGAGGTAGCGCGGGCGCAGCTGGGGTACCGTCGGCCAACTCGGCGCTCACCTCGTGGTCGTCCTGGCTCTGCCCGACCAGTTCGCGGCCGCGCCGGAGCTCGGTGGCGTGTTCGGCCAGCAGGCGTTCGGTGGTGGTCTGCGGGATGCCCAGGATGTAGGGATGCGAGGTGTCCAGACGGTCGGGCGCGGGCTTGCGGGTATCATGGATATCCGAGCTGGAAATCCATGGTATCCTCAAAGCGGTCGGATAGAGGACGGTGAGCCGTGACTATGGTAAAGACCCCGATTGAGATCGATCAAGAGGCGCTAACGCTGGCCGCTGAAGTGCTTGGCACCAAGACGAAGAAGGACACTGTCAATGCCGCGCTGCGCGAGGTAGGGCAACGGCTGCTGCGGCTGGGAGCTCTGGCCAGGCTCGGGGATATGGCCGACCGGGGTGACTTCGATGAGTTTCTCGGCAACAAGGCCGCCTACCGCCGGTGACCCCTGCCCTCTACCTGATCGACACCTCCGGCTTGTTCCGAATCCTGCAAGATAAACTGCGGCAGTCCTGGTCGGACCAGCTTACAGCCGGTGTCATCGCGACCTGTCCGGTCGTGGAGTTGGAGTTCCTGTACTCCGCGCGGTCGCTGGCGGACCGCTTGGAGAAGCGGCGACTACTGCATGACCTGTTCGGCTGGGTGCCGATGGGCGAACACGTTTGGGAGCGCGCCGCGGAAGTTCAACAGTTGCTGACTGCGGCCGGACAGCATCGTTCGGCTGGTCCAATTGATCTGCTCATTGCCGCTACTGCGGAACGTGAACGACTCGTATTGTTGTGTGACGATCACGATTTCCGGATCGTGGCCGAGGTTACCGGGCAACCTGTCAAGCTGGTCACCGACATCTGACGTCTCCCGTCGACCGTGACCAGACCACGGTCGTTTTTTTGACCTTGTCGGCGGCGGGCAGCTTGTGCACGCGCCCTGCATGGTTGAACCCTTCCCAGTCGGGCTTTGCCGGTAACTACCACCCCACAGCCCCGCTCCTGATCGCGCTTGTCCAGGTGCTCGGTGACCGCCTGGCGGATCACCGATGACCGGGTGTCCTCTTGGGCGGCCTTGTCCAGCCGAGCCCACGGGTCTCTGTCCATGCTGACGCTGCGTGATTCCTGCGGCTCGTCGCCGATGCGCAGCCGGCCGATACGCGGCATACCAAGCTCACCTCCTCGGACTTTCTTGTTGTGAAAGTCTGTATAACGTGGCTGCTAGTCAGCCGGAATAGGTTGTCTGCTTCATATGGCGCCAATTAAACAAGATCAAATGAGCGGCGCGTGGACCTGGCGGTGTTCGACCTGGTCACGGCACGTGCCACCGTCTCGACGAAGTCCGATCTTGTTTAATTTCGGCCATATCCGTTTCCTGTCCGGTGGAAACGGGCTATGAGCGTCAGCGCTCGGCTCCAAGGTGCTGGCAGTCGGATGTCCGTCAGCGCTACGTGCCGCAACCCAATAGTGCTGCCAGCCTGGTCGGTCTGACGAGCTCCGAGATAATACACGACGCTGGCAAGCTGGGGGTTAGGGACTTCCCTCCGGTGCAGCGGGAGACGCCAGCGCGACCAGCGCGCCGCCGGCACCGAGTTCGGCGTCACATCGGCGCGCGAACTCGGCCGATGCCATGCTGGCACCGGTCTCCACCCTGCTGGCAAAGCCCTTGCTGTAGAAGACGCGTCGGGCGAACTCGCTCAACGACAAGCCTTTGGCGGTGCGGCGCAGCTCCCGCAACCGGGGACCGAACAGATACAGGGTGGCCTCCGTGCGGCGTCCGCGGTGGTCCTTGCCGAGCGGAACGCAGGACACCAGGGGCTGACGCTCGCCATCGCCAACAGGTCGCCGGCCGGCGTGATCGGGATCCGGTCAGAGGCCAAGGAGCAGCCGGACGGCGAACACGCCGAGCACCACTGCCATGAGTCGTTGCAGCAGCAGCCTGGTACGCCTGGTTAGGACCCGTTCCCGCATTCGGTAGACCAACTCGACGAGGATGATCAGCCAGGTGCTGGCGAGACTGAGGTAGACGGCCGCCAATACCACCATCGTGGAGACGGGCGGCAGGCCTGCCGGCACGAACTGCGGGAGGAAGACGAGCAGGAAAATCGCCGTCTTCGCATTGGTAGCGGCGGAGAGAAACCCGATCGCGAATGATCTACCGCCGGCCGGCTCGGTATCCGGGCCGCGGGCCGTGGCCGGGCGGAAGGACTCCCACATCGTCCAGGCGCCCCAGAACAGCAGTACCGTCGCCCCGGTGACCTGCACGGCGATGAACAGGCCGGGGTTGGTGCGCAGCAGCAGCGATACGCCGGTTATGGCAAGGCACACGTGCCCGACACCGCCGGTAATCATGCCGGCGGCGGCCGCGAGTGCGGGCGCGCGGCGAGCGGAGCGCAGCACCGTCTGGGTGATGAGTGCGGCGTCCTGTCCCGGGGTGACGATCACTACGAGCGAACTGACGAGGAAGAACATGCTGATCATGATTTGAGCTACGTCCAGAAATTCCGCAGGTGCTCGAAAACTGCGTCCGGTTCTTCCAGATGTCCGAACGAGCCGCCGCGCTCCAGCATGTGAAACCGCGCCTGCGGGGCGAACTCGACGAATTCATGGAGGTCGGTGGTCATTGCGCCTCTCCGGTCGTGGGGTGTCAGCGCCGGCAACACGCTGGGCAAGGTATGCGGCGAGCAGCCGTGGAGTGGGGTGGCTGTCGTCCGCGGTGACGGCGCGGCCCCTCACAGAAGTTGATGGGCGGCAAAGGCTTCCTCGGCGCCGGGCACGTCCAGGACGCCGGCGGACCGGAACGTCCGCACGGTGGCCCGGCAGACGTCGGCGTTGCTGCCCGTCTCGGCGTAGACGTCGGCCACGACGGTCGCCGCGGTCGCGCCGTCCACACCGGACATGAGCAGTGAGGCACGGACCGGCTCGACATCCCACGTCAGGCATGCCTGGACCAGTGCTGGCAGGGTGTGCGCGACCGGCTCGCGGAGACGGTGGTCCAGATTGGCCCACAGCTCGTGGAAGAACTGGGCGAAGAACCGGTGGTGGTGGCCCTCGTCCTTGGCGTGGTCCCGGGTGAGCTCTCGCACCACGGTGATCACCGAGGGGTCGTTCGGGATCTCGATCAGCACGGCGGTGATGAGGGTCTCGAACACCACGGTCTGCAGCAGTGGCACCAGGGCGGGTTCGTCGGGCAGCAGGCGCCGCCCGGTCTCCTGGAGCCAGTCGACGATTCCGCCGTAGTTCCATGGTGGGATCGCCACACCGGTGGCGGATGTGATCTGATCGGCTAGGTCCAGGCTGTACAGCGCGTGGTAGCCCTCGTCGCAGTAGACCTTGAACGCGTCCAGACGCATGGTGTTCGGCAGGTCCAGTCCCGCGCGGTTGTTGGCGATCAGCTCCGCGGTGGTGTTGACGACCCTGGTCTCCAGGTGCGTGGTCGACATCAGAAACTGGTACAGGTGCCGGATCGTGAGTGCGCGCCGCTGTGACTCCGGCAGGTCAGCGAGCACTTCGTGTGCGAGATAGGGCACAAGACGCTGGGGGTAGAAGACCTTGCCGGCGTCGGTCTCGTCGGCGAA
>Ga0126372_10000415_pt1 | contig 14817 bp, 14 predicted proteins | sample PanSoiMetaPlot_6_FD_92762 | JGI IMG/M metagenome (GOLD analysis project Ga0126372, IMG submission 92762) | Tropical forest soil microbial communities from Panama - MetaG Plot_6 | ecosystem: Environmental > Terrestrial > Soil > Tropical forest > Bulk soil | place: Panama | collected 2016-02-17
ACAAATCAGTTCGAGCTGGCCCCCCACGCCAGGCTACTTCCACATCTCGCTGCCTTAGGGGTATTCATGGCAGCATTGGGTTTTCATTGCAGGAGGGTCTTCGGAAAAATCAATTTTCGACTTGCCCGAGCACGCGATGACGGAAGGACTCGCGCGCAGACTGCTTCTTAGTTCCCGATCTCTTACGCACCCTGAAACAAAATGCAACAGACCATCACATCAACTCGAGGTTTCACGGAAAACTTACATTATTCACCGTATTGCTGGTCAGGTCTGGATCGTGTGTACTGACAGGGCGTTGCGCAGGAATTTGCAGCTTTTGACCGTCGGATGTCGAACAGAAAATTCAGCGGAGCATTGGCAATGAAACGAGTCGGGAGATGGCCGGAATGGTTTGACGCATATGTCGCTGCTATGCTCGAGAAAGACCACGGCAAGGTCGCCCAGCGTGTCGAAAACGCACAAGGTGCAATCGAATCGCGACTGGCAAAGATCAAGATGGGTGAAAATGTCGACGGTCGCGAGCAGATCGAATTAAAAGACGCGCTAAAGTATCTCCGGCTGCTGTCGACGTTTGACGCTGCGTAGGGATCTACGAACTCTCGATTATTGTTCTTACGTAGTTGCTTGTGTGACCTAATTCTGCTTTTCAGTCTGGGGCGCTTCTTTTGATTCCCCTGGCCATGTCGGGCTGATCAATTCAATCCGCCACACGGGAACTCCCTCGTAAAGTGGTCCCTCGAGTCGGACGAAGGTCGGCGCAGTCCCGCCCAAGATCCATATGTGAGTGTCCGGTGGTTGTTTCCCCACCAAGGGCGCTACCACGCCCGCGACTCCGCCGATTTCTACTTTGACTACGTAGTGAACCGCTTTGTGTTCAGAACCCGCTATCGAGAACGGATCCTCTCCTTGGCGAACGATCTTGAGCTTTACCAGCCGGGGCTTTGGAGTTGCCGCAACCATGGATACGGTCATTGATGGCGTTTGCGCTGGGATATTCTTCAGCAAGGTGAGGATCAGGCCATTAGACACGTCCTCGGGGAGCTTCATGCGCTCGTTTGTGACCTTTTCCTTTCCATCGTCCTCGGTGTACCGGATGGTGACTTTTCCGCTAGAGCCGTCGACAAGCACATCGATCGGGTGTCGAAACGCCGGGCCCGTCTCTACCAGGTGATCACTGATAAGACGAAAGTTGCGATGTTGAGAGAAGACGGCAGTTTCCTTGTGTATCGAACCATCTTTGAAGCGGAATTCCAGTTCACTAGTAACGCGATCTCCATTTGAGTTTTGGGTGAGATCTCCATTGGCGAGGATTTGTCCCTCGAGCGTGCGCAACACCAGAAAGCCGTGCGTGATCCCTTCCAGATGGCGGACCGGCACTTGCTCAGCCTGCAGTGCGGTCGAGTGCGCCAGCGAAAGAAACGTCAACAGCATGGGGCCGAGCGAGCGCACTGCGCAACGCCGACCCACCGCCTGAAAAAGAGATAACCCTCGATCGGCAATTCTGAGCGCAGTCCGAGAGAAAGCGGAACGATGCGATCGCTTGAAATGCAGTTGTGGCGGCCCGGACCTCATTCCTCTTCCATGTGGAGACAAAGTTCTCCTCAGTCCTTGCCAATTTAGATGTAGGTTTGGACGTGCCACGATTAGTTGCGGTCCGCAAGCGTCAGGTTGCCGCGGACCGCCCCGGCAAGCTACCGTTCTACCGCGATTTGCACCCTTTGATCCATTATTAACCGTATTGTAGGCAGACCCGGCTTCGGCTGTAATTGTGCTTCGCCTCGTCAGGATGCGAGAGCAAATGAGCGACAAGAGGAGTTACATGCGCAATGAAAGGATAGGCAGCCGAAGAGCGAAACAAGGTGCGTCTGAATCTACAAATGACCTGAGAAGTCTATTCGAAAAGTCGCTTGCTGCTCTTGCGGGTTGTCAGGAATCGACAGAAGAACAGAAGTTCCATTCGCCTATTGTGCGACGCAGCGCTTCGCCAGCGGTTGCGGTATCGGATCTAGTGAATTCGAACAAGCAAGCTCTTGCCAGTGCCGCCGCGGCATTGTCCGCTCTTTGGAAAACATCCGGTCCACCGAACCAGGTTCAAAAGGTAAGAAGCAGCTGAACCAGGTCCAAACCCTCTGGGACCAAGGCCCCTCCAACCAACGAGTCTGTGTGGCGCGACCGACGTCGCCCTTTCCACAGAATAATCGTGAGAGACGCTGCAGCAAACATTGAAGAGTTTGTTCGGCCAACGAGTCCCCGCTAAGCCGCCACCGCGTCTACGCTATGCTGCCGACTTGAAGATGTGGCGCAATTTCTTGATGAGCGCATCCAAAGGCTCTTCCTTCGACACCACGGCCGATACTCCTGCAGCAGATGCTTCTTGGGCAAGTGTTGGGAATCCGTAGGATGTGTAAAGCACGATGGGTACTCTCGGCATGAGAGTTTGCAAAGCACGGGCAGCCTCGAAGCCGTTCATGACCGGCATGGAGAGGTCGAGTACAACCAGATCGGGCTTTAGTTGCTGCGCCTTTTCAATTCCATCACGCCCATTCACTGCCTCGCCACAAATCTCGAAGTCAGACTGTGCCTGTAGAACCCGACTGAGAAGTGTCCGCACGGAAGCACTGTCGTCCACCAGCAAGATGCGGCTTGGCAAGGCTCATCTCCTCCCGGCTAGGGTGATCAATTCGAACGGATATGAACATCGGGTATTGGCAGTATTTCTTTGATATTGTTCGACTAGCGGTAATGAAGTGGGTAAGGTGGCAATGTCGTTAGACCTGCAATGCGGCAATCAGCGTAGCCTGGCAAACTGGTCGCTAAGTCCTTCCCGTAGCAGCCACAAGGACGGCCCGAAAAAGCAACTCGTACTCCTGGCCTCGCAACCAAACTAGCGAAAATTACCGTACTTTGATTGGCATTCTGATTGACACTCTCGACGGTTCGATGGCCTACACTAGCGCCAACGCCGCCGGGGGTCGATTTCATTGTGCTTGGGAAAGGAGCACTTCAACTATGTTTCAACGAAAAACCGCCGCGGTTTTGTTGCTTGCGATGGCGATGATGGCACCATCCTTTGCGGTGCCAAGGCAGGATCAGAGCGCAAAAGGGGACTTAAAAGACGCACAGCAATCCACGAATGACGCTGCCCAGGACACGGGGCGAGCGACGAAGAAGACTGCTCAAGAAACGGGGCACACTGTAAAACACAAGTCGAAAAAAGCAGCCCACAAAACTGCAAAGAAGACCAAACTGGGCGCCCAGAAAGTCGAAGACAAAACTCAGCCACAGTAACCTTCCCATTGCCAATTTGCGCACGGCAATGTCTGGACACGGCCCGTCCGTGCCCCGAGGAACGCCTTGGCGAGGGACCGTATTCGATTGCCTGCGTCCAGATTTGTCAGGTTCGGGCGCAACCCCCTTCGCCAAGCCCCTCTCTAAATGAGTTACTGGGCATTCTGGTCGAAAGTTGCGCGATCCGTTCGCGGCACATGGGGGCATTCCGCTGAAGAACAACAATCTAAACGACCGGACGAAGCGTTCCGGCGGCACCAGGCGAGGCACGCGGCTTTCTATACGCGAACTCCTCAAGCCTCATCTGGCAGCTTTGTCTCTGGGCCTATTGGGCGTGATAGGTGAAGGACTGGCCAATTTGCTGGAACCGTGGCCGCTGAAGATTGTGCTCGATGATGTCCTGCGTTCGCGCGAGGCACACGCAGGTGCGATGCGGTGGATTCACGCGGTCATCGGGACCGACAATCTGGCAGTGCTTAAATTCGCCTGTGCCGCGGTGGTGGCAATTGCGGCGCTCGATGGGATCTGTACCTATGCGGAAAAGTATTTGACTACCAGTGTGGGGCAGTGGATTGGGTATGACCTTCGTGGAACAATTTATGCACACGTTCAAAAATTATCCCTGGCTTTTCATGATGAGAAGCGTACCGGCGATCTTATCAGCCGGGTAACGGACGATATTGATGCAATCCAGAGCTTCATTACGACCGGCCTGCTAAATGTCCTGGTGAATATCATCACACTCGTCGGCATGATCGGCGTGATGTTTTATCTGAACTGGAAATTCACTCTCATCGCACTTTCAGTAGCTCCACCATTGTTTTTCGTCGTGTTCACGTATACGCGTCGCATCAAGAAAGCTGCTCGCGAGGTGCGCAAGAAGGAAGGAGAGATTACTTCGGTTGTAGAGGAAGTATTGTCCTCCATCCGCGTGGTGAAAGCCTTTGCACGCGAGGATTATGAGGTTCGGCGACTGGAAGAAAACAGTCTCGAGGGCGTGGAAATCGCTCTTCGGGCAAGAAGCCTGAAGGCCAAGTTGACGCCCATAGTCGGGCTCATCGTTGCGGTGGGCACCTGCCTCGTGCTCTGGTTCGGTGCGCGACTTGTCATCAACGGCGGTCTGTCCGCAGGTTCGCTGGTGGTGTTCATCCTGTATTTGGGAAAAATGTATAAGCCTATGCAGGAGTTGTCGAAGATGACCGACACCTACTCCAAGGCAGCGGTCGGCTACGAGCGAATTCAGGAGGTGCTTGAAACAGAGCGAGAGATCAAGGACGTCCGGGGAGCGATCAGGGCTCCGCGCTTCAAAGGCGAGATCGCGTTCGACGACGTCTCCTTTTCTTATGAGCCGGAGAAGCCCATTCTCAGAAATGTAACCTTCAGAATCGAACCTGGCCAGGTTGCCGCTCTGGTCGGTCCAACCGGCGCCGGAAAAACGAGCATTATCAGCCTGATTCCTAGATTTTACGATCCGGAGTCAGGTCGAATCACCATTGACGGGCAGGACATCCGCCGGTTTCAACAGAAGTCACTCCGACAGCAAATTAGCTTTGTATTGCAGGAGACCATGCTGTTCCACGCGACAGTTTGGCAGAACATTGCGTACGGCAAGCCTGAGGCTTCACAGCAGGACATTATTCGTGCGGCGGAGCTGGCTAACGCGAGCGAGTTTATCGATCAACTCTCAGAAGGTTACGACACCCTTCTCGGAGAGAGAGGTATGACGTTGTCCGGCGGCCAGAGGCAGAGAATCGCAATTGCGCGAGCTGTAATTCGCAATACGCCTATCCTGGTGCTGGATGAGCCGACATCAGGATTGGACTCGTCTTCTGAAAAGCTAGTTTTCGAAGCGCTTGACCGCCTCATGAAGAACAAGACGACGATCGTAATTGCACACCGCCTGTCGACGATCCGGAATGCGGATGTGATTTTCGTGATTGACGATGGTCAAATCGTGGAGAGCGGCCGCCATGAGGAATTGATGGACCGGCGAGGACTCTATGCGAAGCTCCATCATTTGCAGTTCGACGAGGAAGGCCAGGAGAGTGAGAAGCTCGCTTGACGACAGGAAACACATTCGTCAACGCACGACTCCGTCTAGAGCTTGTTCAGTTCTGCGATTCTTTCCTCGACTAGCGTTGCGTACCTTTCGATTTCACGGGGTGAATATCCTCCGGCACGAAAAGCTTCTCGAATCTGCTTCGGCGTCAATTGGGCCAGGAGTGAGCCCACCCATCGCGCGTCGCGACGCGGAATATGCTTACCGATCGAACGGTTGTGCAGTTCGCTAAAAAAGTGAGGAAAGTTGAAGATGTAAAGAAACGGCAGGTGAGTCGGAAAATTGAAATCTACATGCTTGTCGGTGACTTTCTCTACAAACCTGGAGTGACTGTAGGCCTCAAGATTCCCCTTTGATTTTTTGTTAGTGTAGCTCTCACCGCTAGAGCCGAATGATGCTCCGACATCGCTGACCTCGTAGATCTTCTGCTGGGGATTTGCAGGATTGGCTATCACCGCATTATTGTCGTCCTTCAGGTCCCAATTGTTGAGCAAGGCCATCATTACCCGCAGACCGTTGAATTCGCGCGTCCCGGTAAAAGAGTTCTTGCGCCAATTCCAATAGCGTTCCTTCTTTCCCGAGTGCTTTTGAAGGCGCACACCTCTAACCTTGCCATCGCCTTCCACGAATTCCTGGCCTCGTTTTAGCTGCGCTGGAAGGTTCTCTACTTTCAGTTCGTCGAAAAAGTAATTGACGTTGGCAAAGTAGCCTACCGCCCAGAGAAGACGGCTGGCAACGGTTTCCGGCTTGGCCTCAACGCCCACCTTGGCCTTCCATTTTTCCCCGCTCTCGTCGTGGACGTCGAATTTGGGGCTGTTTCCGTGAAGGTCTTCCCGCAGAAATGTCACAGGAGCTTTGGGCAGCTCTTTCTGACCTCCGGGCCCATAAAAGAGATCTCGTGACTTAATATCACCGGGATCGACCCACAAGATGGCAGACGGTTCGGGGCCGCCGGTCTTGCGATCGTCGGCAGCGAATGCAATCCCAGTGAGCGCACAAAGCAGAATGACGACAACCCGATTGGGAAACGACGGGTGACTTAGGGGCATCCTGGCTCTGGTTCTATCCATTCGGGTTCGAGTCAACACAACAGCTTGCTTGCGGCCGTCTTAGGATGGCGAAGAGAAGGTTGTGGTTGCAGGTCCTACACGCGGGTCGCTAAATCAGCATCCAACAACCTGCGGGAGGCTCCGGAAAACATTGAAACTGCTGATCCAGCCCGGCGAGGGCGTAGATCGATTAATAAAAGGCATAAAAAAGGCCAAAAAAAGTATCGAGATTGTCATTTTTCGCTTCGATCGAGATGAAATTACCCGCGCTCTGGTGGATGCGGTGGAGCGCGGAGTAGCTGTCTACGCCCTCATTGCTTTCACTAACCGTGGTGGTGAACAGCATCTGCGCAAGCTGGAGATGCACTTATTGGAGCGCGGAATCACTGTGGCTCGCACTGCCGGCGACCTGGTCAGATACCACGGCAAGATGATGCTGGTAGATCGCAAGGAACTGTACGTTTTAGCTTTCAACCTCACGCACCTGGACACGGATCACAGCCGCAGCTTCGGAATCATTACTCGCAATGCGAAGCTGGTAAAGGAAGCCGGCAGGCTCTTCGACGCCGATACTAAGCGACAGGAATTTGTTCCGGGCCACTCAAAGTTTGTCGTCAGCCCTGCAAACTCGCGCTCGGTGCTCGCGGCGTTCATCAAAGGTGCACGAAAAGAGCTGTTGATTTATGACCCGAAAGTAAGCGATCGCGCCATGCTTCGCTTGTTGGACGAGAGGAAAAATGCTGATGTGAAGATCCGCATTATTGGCCATGTGGCGGGCGGCCGATATCCAGCTCGCGACCTCAGCCGACTGCGACTTCACACCCGCACCATTATTCGCGATCGCAGTTACGTTTTCCTCGGCAGCCAGAGCCTGCGGCAGCTTGAGTTGGACGCACGTCGAGAGATCGGCGTCATTTTTCGTGACGCCTCGGCAATTACTTCACTAGTTCGGGTCTTTGAGGAAGACTGGGCAGCATCTGAGCCGGTCGACTCGGCAGACGCGAGAAAACTGGCCAATCTGCCGATCGGAAAGACCGCCAAAAAGATGGCAAAAATCGTGAGCAAGAACCTGCCCGTCGAACCAGTTGTGAAGCAAGTGGTAAAAGTTGTCAAACAGCGAAGAGCGAACGGAAAGATGGGCCAGAGCGAAATTGAGCAGAGCGTAAAGAGCGCCGTCAGACAAGCCGTAAGAGAGTCAGTGAAGGAAGCAACCAAGTCCGTGGTCAAGGGAATGGTTGAGGAAGCAGCCAAACCGCACGAAAACTAAAAATTATCGACTTCGCCATGTACCCACAAAAACGTTCGTCTCACCCCAACCCAGTCCTCCTCAGACTGGCTGTTTGCTGTCTGCACATACTCACGTTGATGGCTGCATTCGCACATGGGCAATCTGGCGCGACGAATTCACCAGACGACGACAAGATCGTTGCGGATTTCGGAAGTCGGGTCAAGAGTTATGTCGAGTCGCGCAAGAAGGCGGGAGGCACGGCCAAGCCTACCAAAGAATCGGCGGAACTGGCGAAGCACAAGAAGGAGACAAAAGCCAAGGTACGAAGCGAGCGCGCCGATGCAAAACAGGGGGATATATTTGCTCCAGAAATCGCAGCGTATTTTCGTCGCCAACTCGCAGCCGCTTTGACCGGACCAAAGGGAGGCGAAATTCGCGCGAGTCTACGGCATGCCGAACCGGTTGCCCCAGTGCCGCTTAAGGTAAATGAGAGTTATCCCGCGGGGTTGGCCCTGCAGTCCACTCCTCCAAGCTTACTACTGAATTTGCCCCGATTGCCCAAAGGCCTGGAATATCGAATCGTGGGACATGATCTCGTTTTGCACGACAGCGTCACGAACCTGATAGTAGACCTAATCCCTGATGCCCTGCCCAACACATAAGCGCCACCCTAAAACCCAGCGAAGGCTGTGCTTGCTGGCGGTGTGGCTGTCGGTTGGTTGCTTCGCGGGAGTTGCGAATTTGCTTGGTACAGCGGCGATTGGCGCACCTCGTGCTTTTCCTCAGTCCGGTTTACAAGGCCAAGCTGCACTTCTTGAGCAAGTGAGCGGAAGCGCTCCGGAGATCAAGCTTCCGCTGCTCCCGAAATCGGTGCGCTTTGCTGTGATAGGTGACAGTGGAACGGGCGAGCGAGCGCAATACGAAGTGGCAAAAGAGATGGAGATCTACCGGGGAAAAGTTGGTTTCGATTTTGTAATCATGCTGGGTGACAATATCTATGGCAGGCACCAGCCCAAGGATTTCCTGCAGAAATTTGAGCTTCCCTATAAGCCGCTGCTGGACGCAGGTGTGAAGTTCTACGCGTCGTTAGGAAACCATGATGATCCGAACGACGAACGGCTATACAAGCCGTTCAACATGGGAGGAGAGCGCTACTACAGTTTTCAGAAAGGGGATGTCGGTTTTTTTGTCCTTGACAGTAATTACATGGATCCGGCGCAATTAGACTGGCTGGAGAAGACACTTCACGACTCGAAAGCAAAATGGAAGATCTGTTATTTTCATCACCCCCTCTATTCGGATGGGAAGTATCACGGACCTGATCTCGACCTGCGGGCGCAAGTTCTACCGATTTTCAAGCGCAATGGAGTAAACGTGGTTTTTTCCGGCCACGAACATGTTTACGAGAGACTTAAGCCGGAAGAAGGCATTCACTACTTTATTCTAGGGAACTCAGGCAAACTCATGACTCACGATTTTCGGTCACGAGAAAATATGGAAGTCGGCCTCGATAGTGATCGCGGGTTTATGATCGTCGAGATCGCAGGAGACTACCTTTACTTTCAAGCCATTTCTCGTGTCGGCCAGACGATTGATTCAGGCAAAGTAGCTCGGCAGGAAAACTAGCGGCTACCGGTCTTCATATTTTCCCGACGTAAAGCGCACACTGCAGGCCCTTCATCGTATTCCACTCCTTGCTGATTTCCGAAATAAAGCAGAGCCTCAAGAGCGATTTTCGTGCAAGACGGTATACTCTCATCGCTTGTGTGGGAATCTTGTACTCAGGTTAAGGATGCGAAGAGCATATGCGATCAACCTCTAGCCGAGCATCGTCGATTTGTACTCTCGTGCTTTTGCTGGTAGCGTCGACGGCTGTCGGATTTGCCCAAGAACTAAAACTCTCCCCTGAGAAAAAGGCCAAGCTGGAAAGCCAGATTTCGATCTTCATGACAACGAATCACGTACCCGGAGTGTCGGTGGCGGTCGTGGAGAATGGTGAACACGAGTGGACCCAAGGCTTCGGCATGGCTGACCTTGAAAATTTTGTCCCGGCGACGTCGAAAACTCTTTACAGACTGGCTTCGATATCGAAGCCGCTCACTGCGGTTGCAGCGATGCAGTTGTGGGAACAGGGAAAATTGGATTTGGAGGCTCCAGTTCAGAGGTACTGCCCTGAATTTCCCCAGAAGCCATGGCCGGTTACGACCCGTGAAGTGATGGCGCACCTGGGAGGAATCCGGCACTATCGTGCGGAATCCCAGAACGACCTCGAAGGCGGCAACACGATACACTTCGACAATCCAATCGCAGCGGGGCTCAAGTTTTTTAAAGATGACCCCCTCGTAGCGCAACCCGGAACAAAATTCAATTACTCCACTCAAGGGTACACTCTCGTCGGATGTGTGATTGAAGGTGCATCCTCTGCCAAGTATGTGGAATATCTACGCGCCCATGTTTTCTCGGGAGCCGGCATGGTGCAGACGCAGGCAGACGATCGTCTTGCGATAATTCCTTATCGGACCCGTTTTTACAGAAAGGACGTCGACGGACGCGTCGTCAACGCCGACCCACTGGATTCGAGCTACAAAATTCCTGGTGGTGGCTGGTTGTCATCAGCAGAAGACATGGCGCAATTCGAAGTTGCAATGCTCAATGACAAACTGGTTCACCGCTCTACTCGAGATGCGATGTGGACACCACAACGGCTGTCTGACGGTTCCATGAGCGATTATGCGCTGGGTTGGGGAACAAAAAAGGACGACGGAGTTGCCACCGTAGGACACGGTGGTGGCCAACAGGGAACCAGCACCTTCATCCTGCTGGCCCCCGATCAGCGTGCCGGCATCGTCATCCTCGCGAATATGGAGGCGCTTGACGTTTCCGCACTGGCACATGCGATGTTAAAGATCTTGCTGAGTAAGCCTTGAATCGCGAGGTTCCTGCTCGTAGCTCTCTCGCCGATTTTTCTTGAAGTACAGATCTGCAAGCGAGAATTACGACCCGTGCACAAGAAACCAGTACCCACTAATCTGCACAACATCGGGGGTTTCATCCGCATCTTCGAAAGGGAAGCTTGTTTTTTTTTCTGACAGGGCTTAGTCTCTTCGCTCTTAGCTTAACTCTTTTATGTGTAGGTAAGACGACTGACATGTCTCGCGGAGCCCAGGGACGCTACTCAAAGCGGTAACCGGCTCTTGGGAGGTGGCGATACGGCACATTACCTGAGTCGATAGGAATATCCCATGAACAAAATTCGATTCTCGCGACGCACATTCCTGCAAACGACGGCTGGAGTAGTGGGCGCTTCACTTGCGGCAAAGACCGTATTTCTTGATCCGGAACCGGTCTACGGGTTTCCTAACCCCATCCCGCCGAGTGACAGAGTGCGCTTTGGAATTGTTGGTGTGGGTATGGAGGGTACTCAGCTTCTAACAACTGCGATTCAGTTACCGGGAGTGGAATGCGCAGCAGCCTGCGATCTCTATGATGGTCGCCACGAATTAGCGAAGGAAATCGTGGGAAAGCCGATTCCAACTACACGCCGATATAAAGACTTGCTGGCGGACAAGGACATCGACGCCATTATAGTGGCTGTTCCGGACCACTGGCATATGCCGGTCGTTGTTGACTCGCTCGCAGCGGGCAAAGATGTGTATTGCGAGAAACCATTCTCCCACAACGCCGCCGACGGGATTGCCTTAGTCGCAGCAGCGAAGAAAACGGATCGGATCGTGCAAGTCGGTGCGCAACGCACCAGTTCAGTTCTTTGCGCCAAAGCGAAGGAACTCTACGACCACGGTGCGATCGGTGAGCTTAGCCTTGTGGAAGCGACACTCGGCCGCAACGATCCAACCGGCGCGTGGGAGTATCCCCCGCCAGCAGACTTGTCTCCGGAGAACCTGGACTGGGACACCTGGCTGGGACGAGCTCCGAAAAAAGCGTTCGATCCTTACGCGTTCGCCCGCTGGCGGTGTTGGAAAGAGTACGGCACAGGAGTAGCGGGCGACCTGCTTGTGCACCTGATCAGCGGCATGCAATCCGTTCTCGGTTGGAACGAGATTCCAAAGCGAGCGACAGCGCTTGGTGGAATCTACCGCTGGAAGGACGGCCGCAACATGCCGGATGTGCACGCAGTTCTGTTCGAGTACGCAAACATCCCGGTCTACATGCGATTGACCCTGGGAACGGAAACGGCTGAGACGACCCGATTCATGGGTTCGAAGGGGATCATTGAACTTACGGAGTTCGGCATCACCCACACGCCACAACTTGGTATCGACTTGGCCCCAAGTTATTACTGTTATGGCCTGCCCAGTCGGCTGAAGAATGCTTACTTCAGGCAGTGGCACGAAGAACACGATCCGAAGCCGGGAGAGGAGCCGATGGCCGAAACCTCCAGCTACAAAGGGAATGACTACGACGATCTCCGGCCGCACCTGTGGAAGTTTTTTCAGGCCGTGCGCTCCCGCCAACCTGTTCTTCAGGACGCCGTGTTCGGCCACAATGCAGCACTTGCCTGTCACATGGCGAACGAGTCGTACTTCAGAAAAAGCCCTGTGCACTGGGATCCGGTTTCTCAAACCATCAAGTCTGAGCGTTGAACGAAAAAGAACAGGCTTTGATATTCCGGGAGAGGTACAACGAATGATGTGCCGGAGAGGTCTTTTCGTATTGCTCATGGCGGTGACGGCGGCAACGGTTTCTGTGCTCGGACAATCCGCCAAAGCAAACTCTTCGACCGCTACTACATCGATCAAGCCGTTCCTTGGGCGATGGGATCTGACTCTGAAAACTCCGCAGCGGGAATATCCCTCTTGGCTCGAAATCGAGCAGGAAGGGAGGGAACTCAAGGCGACAATCGTAAGCCGATGGGGCAATGCTCGTCCGGTGTCAAGAATTGAACTCTCGGACGGCCGACTGACATTCGTGTCGCCTAAGGAAGAGGAAGAACGCAAGGACGATATGGTTTTCGAGGGTAAGTTGGTCGGCGACGTATTGGTCGGAAATACTACCGGGCAGGATGGAACTCCATGGCAATGGACTGGACGCAGGGCGCCGACGCTCAAGCGAAACGGCAGTCGCAAATGGGGGAAGCCAGTTTCATTATTCAACGGCAAAGATCTGTCGGGATGGAGAATGGACAATCCGGATTCGAAACCGCCGTGGAGAGTAATCGATGGGACTTTGGTCAGTCCGGGCCATGGTCCAGAGATCCTCGCGGACGCAAAATTTAACGACTTCAAGTTGCACATAGAGTTCAATTGCGAGCCAAATTCCAACAGCGGAATTTACTTGCGGGGACGGTACGAAGTACAGGTCGAAGACGACTCGACTAAGGAACCTCCGAGTCATCACATGGGCGGAATCTACGGATTCCTGGCGCCATCACCGGAAATGCCGCGCAAGCCGGGCGTCTGGCAAACCTTCGACATCACCCTTGTTGGACGAGTCGTGACTGTGGTGCAGAACGGCACAACAATAATTGACCGGAAAGAAATACCGGGCATTACCGGAGGAGCTCTTGACAGCCATGAAGAACTGCCAGGGCCGATCTATTTGCAGGGCAGCGAAAATGGACACGTCGCATATCGAAATATTGTTATAACTCCTGCGCGCGATAAATAGAGATTAGCTACAGTTTTTCGCTTCAACGGCAGAAGGCGCAAAGTGGTTATGGCCCCGATGTTTTGCAGTGGGAGGAAAGACGAATTTCTGGGGGCGTATCATCCAGAAATGCCGGGCTACAGCATGCATGAAACCGGTACCTGCAGGATGGGGAATGATCCAAGGAAATCTGTAACCAATCGGTTCGGACAGACGCACGATGTTCCCAACCTGTACGTTTGCGACGCGAGTATTTTTCTGAATTGCACCGACAAGACCACTACGCTGAGTATCCTCGCTTTTGCACTGCGTGCTAGCGAGCATTTGATCAAGAAACTCCGTAATGGGAGCGCTGCAGTGTCTTGATTCACTCCACAAGGTGAAAGGTGCCTTGTAGCTGGACCTTGTCGGAAGACCCTCCGACTAGAATCTGAAAGTCTCCCGGTTCCGCGTTCCAATCCTTACGCTTGATGTCATAGAACGAGAAGGCTCGGCGATCGAGGTTGAGAATCACGTGCTTGGTTTCGCCTGGATGCAAATCAATTTTGGCGAAGCCTTTCAATTCCTTGACCGGGCGGGGCACACTGGCATGCGAATCGCCGACGTAAAGTTCCGCAACCTCCGTTCCTGAACGCTTCCCTGTATTGCTTACGTCAAAAGAAATTGCAATCGGTGTAGTGAGTTTGCCCGACGCCGGTGACAGCGAAAAATTGCTGTATTTGAAAGTTGTGTAGGACAGCCCAAACCCGAACGGAAACAGCGGCTTGATTTTTGAACGGTCAAAATGTCGATAGCCTAAAAAAACACCTTCAGAGTACTTCACACCCTTGTGCCCTTGTTCGGGATAGTAGCTTTTGTACGTTGCGTTATCTTCCCAGCGCCGCTCAAACGAAACAGGGAGCTTACCCGACGGGTTGTGTTCACCAAAAAGAATTTGCGCCAATGCAGTTCCGCCCTCTTGTCCCGGATACCAAGCCTGGATGAGCGCGGCGACTTTATCGATCCATTGCGTCATGTCGACATTCCCACCAGACGTAACGACAACGATGGTGTTTTTATTCACTTCGCTAATCTGGCGGATGAGTTCGTCTTGTCCACCGGGCAGAGCAAAGGTGCGGTCAAAGCCTTCGCCTTCCGTGTTTTGATCAAATCCCACACAGATCACTACCACGTCGGCTTTTGCCGCCAGGGCCTTGGTTTCCCGGCCGACTGCCGTTTCGGCGGGAGTCACGCCAAAGCCGACTTTGGCCGTGCCGACGGATTCAAAGTATTCCAACCGTACTTTATAGGGATGGCCCCCTTCGAGCTGTTTTGTGTACATGTCCAATGTTTCGGCATGAGCCTGCCAATCATCGATGCCGACCTGGTCATCGACGTAAAGTCGCACTCCGTCATCAGCGGACGTGTAGAACTTGTAAGCTCCGGATTTCTTCGGCACAAAATATCCGGTCCAGCGAACGGAAAAATGATCAGTTGGTTCGTTTGGCGCGAAGCTTCCCGAGGCCCAATTGAAATTTACCTGTTTGTCCGTGCGAGTCAGGGCAGGAGTGCCGCCCAGGTGCTCGTTGTCGAAGTACTCTCCCTTG
>Ga0126372_10000416_pt1 | contig 14809 bp, 16 predicted proteins | sample PanSoiMetaPlot_6_FD_92762 | JGI IMG/M metagenome (GOLD analysis project Ga0126372, IMG submission 92762) | Tropical forest soil microbial communities from Panama - MetaG Plot_6 | ecosystem: Environmental > Terrestrial > Soil > Tropical forest > Bulk soil | place: Panama | collected 2016-02-17
AAGAATCTGCCCGGGCGCAAAAGCGACGTGCAAGAGAGTCAATGGTTGATGAAGCTGCACACTTATGGTCTGCTACGGAATTCCTTCCGGCCAGCGCAAGAAATTCGACGCCTGCGGACCTACTGGCGGCAGCGGAATGACCTGGTGCAGAGTGCAAGCCGGCACATTCAGCGCATGCAGAAGGCCCTGACGCAGATGAATGTGCAATTGGCGAATGTGTTAGCCGACATCAGTGGCATGACCGGCCAGGCCATCATCAAGGCCATCCTCGCAGGCCAACGTGACCCCAAGAAGCTGGCAGCTTATCGGGACCCCCGGGTAAAAGCCAGTGAAGTGGAGCTTGCGGAGCATCTGGAGGGCAACTGGCAGCACGATCTGCTATTCATTCTCAAGCAAGAACAGGATGGTTACGAATTTTGCCAGAAGCAAGTGAGCGAGTGCGACCGCCAGATCGAGCAGTATCTCGCGCAGATGGAAGATTGCAGCCAAGGTGCCGAACTACCTGAAGAAAAGAGGAAAGCGCGACTCAAAAAGAAAAAAGGTAATGCGCCCCGGTTTGATCTTCGCCAGGAACTATTTCGTATGACGGGGGAAGATCTTACCCGGATTGATGGCATCGATGTGATGACCGCGACAACCATCCTCAGTGAAGTCGGATGGGACATGAGCAAATGGAAGACGGAGAACCATTTCGTTTCCTGGCTCCGCCTATGTCCAGACAACAAAATCAGCGGCGCCAAGATCATTGGCAAGGGGCGTTTGCCCACTAACAATCGAGCCACGCTCGCACTTAAGATGGCGGCCAGCACCTTGCGAGTGAGCAATACCTATCTGGGCGCACAGTTTCGCCGCTTGAAAACGAAGCTTGGGGCGCCAGTGGCGATCAAAGCCATGGCGGCCAAGCTAGCACGGTTGGTATACCGCATACTCCGCTTTGGCACAGAGTTCATTGATCGCGGAGCTGACTTCTACGATGCTCAAATGCATGACCTGCAGGTTCGTCATCTCAAATGGAAAGCGGCTAAGCTCGGCTTTCAAGTCAGTGAGATTCCCGCAGCCTAGCACCGGCTACTTTGGAGTTTCTGGAGAGGTGTCGCTGGTCGCTGTGGTGAAACGCTCGGGCGATGTAAAAGACCAGATTCCCAGCACTCGAGTGGTCGCGGTCGGCACGCCGGCGGATATGCAATTCGAATCGGTATTTGGCCAGCCCCGAGCAAAGATGGGCGGCTCGTCACTTGGACTCGAGGAAGCATCGTTGTTCGCCGTACCTCGCGAGAGGATCCGCCAAATTGAGGCCAAAGCGTTGCGGAATCGGAGGCAGGCGACCGGAACAACCTTGCGAGCGTTCCTGAACGGAGTGTTCGACACGGCAGAAGCTCCGCCAGTCGAGGCTCAGAGCGCAGACGATCTGCTGGTGAGCCTGTCTGGAATGTTGGAGCCGGACGGAGGCATGCCAGGCGATAAACACGAGCTGCGAATCGCAAACTTGCTTGCCGCGCTGCTCTTCTTCTACGAGCACGGCAATACTCGGACGTCAGGCACATTCCGCATGCATGCGGAGAAGCTAATTCAGTTCCTCACACCGCAGAGACTGAAGAAGCTTGAAGCAAACCGCGAAAGAGCAGCTGTTCGAGTGCTGGAGCTGATCAGGATGGGGCAACCCGTCCTTGGCCCTTGGGAGGAATTCGTCACGGCAATCGTCGAATCCAAACGGTTGGACGTTTCGGACTTCTGGAGGAACGTAGAGTGCGCGCTAACTCTCGTCGAATCAGGCACCGTCTCTCGCGAGTGACGGACTTCTGGGATGGTTAGAGTAGCCGGTACCTCCCGATAGTCTGTTGTGATCGTTGGCACGGAAAAGCCGTCACCCAACCATGTGCCGCCTCTTCTCGTCGGCTGACCACGGCGGCTGCCTCAACGCCCTCGACTCGACGTATGCCTTCGAGGTGTACGCGTCCCATAAGCCGGTGCCAAAAATTGCTGTTCTGATCGTCTTCATCGTCACTTCCTGTAGTGCAGGATTATGTCCACCAGGCGGCCGCCGGCGGCTCTCGAATGACCATACTGTTAAGAAATTGCGCGGCCTTGGTCAGCCCCTCTGCCGGAGACAGCAGGCTGTCCTCATGTTCAATAGAGAGCACGTAATCGTATCCGAACATTCGCAGCGTGGAGATCAATTCGCTCCACCACTGCGCTCCGTGTCCATAGCCGCAGGTACGAAAGATCCAGGCGCGATTGTGTTCGTCCGTGTATGGCTTGGTGTCGAGAACGCCCGTGCGCGGCAGATTGGAAGGATAAATCTGCGTATCTTTGGCATGCACATGAAAGATGCAGTCGGCCAGCACGCGCACGGCGAGAAGCGGATCAATGTTCTGCCAGAACAGATGGCTGGGATCGAAGTTGCAACCGACATTCTTTCCTGCGATTGAGCGCAGTTTGAGCATGCTTTCCGGGTTGTAGACAACGAAGCCGGGATGCATCTCGACAGCGATCTTTACGCCGTGGTCAGCGGCGAATTTTGCATGCTGAACCCAGTACGGCGCGACCACTCGTTCCACTGCCATTGGAGCACTTTGCCGAAGTCGGGAGGCCATGGACATGTAACCCAGTTGGGAGCAGTAGCGTTCGGCGAATCGCCTGGACATCCGGAAAAATCCACCGTGACAGGGACGCCGAGCTTTTCGGCCAGCAAGATGGTCTTGTGGCTTATCTCGCGGTCATGCTGCGCGCGAGCTTTGTCCGGATGCAGCGCGTTACCGTGACAACTTAACGCGCTGATGCTGAAACCGTAGTCGCCCAGGAGTTTCTTGAAATCTTGCAGCGCTGATTCGTTCTCCAGCATCGCCAGCTTGCAATGTGGATCCCCGACAAAATTCCGTTCCAAGCTCGACCGTTTTGATATTGAGATCTGCAACTTTCTTGAGAACGGCATCCAGCGGGAACTGTGATAGCAGAGGTGTAAAGACTCCGACACGCATTAGAGACTCTCTCCATATTTATGGACCGAAGCCGATGTTACAGTGCCACGGACGCGTCCGTGGGACAGCGTATTTCGACGAATCGGTTTCAAGCAGACCAACTCTACACGATCTTATGACAACTTTTCAGTAATGCTGCTCTCGTGGAGCGCGCCATTGCCCTGCCGCCATTACCCTGGGTTGCGGCATTCGCTCAAAGTGCCTAAGATAGCGCAACCCTTATGACAATGGCCAAGTACGTGGAGGAACCAGACTCCAACTAACGTTCACCTCTATTTCAGTGATGTACATTTCTCTGTGCCACTGCTGGTCTTGCTCGCCCGCCTGATGTTTCCTCCGGCTTGTGGCCTTTTCTGATCTCCGTTGTCATGGTTGCCGGCGTCTTCATCGGCCGCTGGGGCCTTCCTACAATTGTTCACACCTCCAGCGTCAGCGACGTAAAAGACACACGCACCTGGTAATTGGCTGTTATTTGCGGCCGGCCTTCGTCGTTAATACCTCACGATTTTCATTGTCCGCGATCTCGGCCTGAGTATCACCTTCCCTTGCTATAACACCAATGCAGTCGCGTACGGCATTGATGCTGATTTTGTTTCTTGATGGGCTGGCTCCTGGTCGTCCTGGCTAATGCAGTTTTCGTATGGAGAGAGCTCATGTCGTGTAATGGCCGCCGCCGCAAAATCTGAACTAGCTGACAGTTTATCTACTAATTTCTGCCACACTGGTGCGACTCGCAGAGACAGCAATTTGCTTGCGGAAGACTACGAAGTTTAACTAAAACTACTCCTTGGCCGCTGTGGGCTTCATACCTTCGGGCAGCGCGAATACGACGTAAACTCCGCCCGACCCGAACTTAAGATCTTTTCCTCCGCCGGCGGCAATGACAACGTACTGCCGGCCGTTGGTTGCGTAAGTGGCTGGTGTCGCATTTCCGGCGAACGGCAGCGTCGTTTCCCAAAGTAGTTCACCGGTATCTTTGTCGAAGGCGCGAAACTTTCGGTCGAAGTTGGTTGCACCAATGAAGACCAGGCCGCCGGCAGTTACGATGGGCCCTCCGTAATTCTCGGATCCGGTATTCTTCATGCCTTTTGCGACGAGTTCAGGATATTCCCCAAGATTGATCTTCCACTTGTATTCGCCGGTGTTGAGATCGATGGCATTGAGTGTACCCCAAGGAGGAGCGATTGCCGGATACAAGTCGGGATCGCGAAATCTGCGATAGCCGGTAAACCGGTATTTCATTCCAGCCGGGCGCGGTTCCGAACTCGACAATTCCTGGTTTTCGCCGGTAAGCAGGAAATTCAGCAGCCCGTTGAGTTGATCTTCATACAAATTAGGAAACACCGGCATTCGCCCTTTGCCGTTCCTGATGGTCAATGTGATGTCTGCAGGGCTCAGGCGATCGCCGATCGCTTTTAAGGGTGGAATGTCCGGAGGCGAGCCCGCCATATCTTCCCCGTGGCACACGGCGCACTGACTCATGTAAAGCTCGCGAACGCCATGCTCGCCTTTGTCTTCAATCAAGGAAGCCGTCCAGGCCATTTCGTTCGCATTGATGTAAATGATGTTTGTCTTAGGATCCACCGCAGGACCGCCCCATTCGGCTCCGCCGTCAAATCCGGGGAATACGACAGTTTCCTTTCCAACGCGGAAGGGCACGAACTGGCCTTCGTTGACCATGTTGCGGAAGTGTTCGAGCGCCCACTGATGCGCTTCCGGGGTACGGTTCGTCACTTCATTTTCCGTGATGGACTGACGCGCATAGGGTGCGGGCTTGATGGGGAATCCCTGCTCCGGGGCGGTTTCCTCGCCGGGCAAAGTGCTGGTTGGATATTTTCGATACGCGATCGGGAATAGCGGCTGACCTGTAAGCCGATCAAACAAAAATACGAAACCTTGTTTGCTGATCTGCGCCACGGCGTCTATCTTCTTGCCGTCGTGCTCTACCGTCAGAAGTACCGGTGCGGATGGAAAATCGCGATCCCACAAATCGTGTTTGACTGCCTGGAAATGCCATATTCGCTGGCCGGTTTCGGCATTTAGTGCCAATAGGCAGTTCGCGAAAAGATCGTCGCCAAGGCGATCGCCGCCATAAAAATCGAACGCTGCCGAGCCAGTAGGGGCATAAAGAATGCCACGCTTCACATCGAGACTCATTCCTGCCCAGTTGTTGGCGCTACCGCTCGTCTTCCAGGCATCCTTCGGCCAAGTGTCATAACCAAACTCACCAGGGTGTGGAATGGTGTGGAAAGACCAGCGCAGTTGGCCGGTGCGCGCATCATAGGCGCGGATATCCCCGGGTGGCGCGGGCAGTGTTTCAGGGTTCCGCCCGCCCACGATGATGAGGTCTTTGTAAACGACTCCCGGACTGGTCAGGGCAATCGATTGCCAGCGCGGTTCGCGGCCCAGGTTCTCCTGTAAGTCGATCCGGCCATCCTTGCCGAACGACGGAATCGGTTTACCCGTGCTGGCGTCGAGACCGTATAGAAAATTCATGACACCGACGAATATTCTCTTGCCATTTCCATTCGACCAGTAGGCCAGACCCCGGTTCGGCTGCACGCCCTGAATGCCGGAATCGAACGTCCAAAGCCGCTTGCCGGTTGCCGCACTCAAAGCGAATATCTTCTGTGTGGGGCTAATGCCGTAGAGTTTTCCGTCTACGATTAGGGGACTGGTTTGTAGCCCGCCTTTCTCTCCGGTATCGAACGTCCACGCCACTTGCAACTGCTTTACGTTATTGCGATTGATTTGTGCCAGCGGAGAATAGTGCTGATTGTCGGGTGCACCTCCCCAGACGGGCCAATCGCGTTCACTGATGGTGGAGGTGTCGTCCCGTTGAGCCCGACCGGCATAAATAAGCAATGGGAGGATAAGCGCACAATGAAGAACTCGAATCAGGACCAAGGAACTAGACATCGGCAAATACTTTAACCTAGAAAAACATTGTGCTGCAGCAACATCTAAATCCTTTTCACTCCTGAGGCAAGCTCAAGTAAAACTCGGAAAAGCACGCAAACCCCCAGCTTCTTTTCACCAATCGCGAGCTGTCTGTTTAGTCCTCGGCGGCCGCGCTGCCTAGCCCGAATAGCCCCAACTTTTTTCTGACCAATCACAGTTTGACTGACGACATTACCTCGCCGACAGAATCCATCGGCACATCTGCTACCGAAACAAAGACGCACATCACCCCTTTCGACTAGAACTCCCGCAATGAACCAAACAAAATTTATTTCTCACCAAATTGCACTTTCACTCCGTGGGTGGATTCGGTTCAGCTTGCTACGCTCCTCTGTCTCACGCTGACATCGTTGAAACAGCTACACTCGCAGACTGCCTTATCGGCAGTCGGGCTTTCACTATCGTGCCACTTTCATTTGATTCAAGCTCCATAGAGCCGCCGAGTTGTCTCAATCTTTCTCGCATCCCTCGGATCCCAACTCCCGGCGTGCCGTCGGATGTCACTTCGTCAAGTTTTTCTCGCGGGATGCCTGCTCCCCGATCTTCAATTCTCAGACGAACCTCCTCATCGGAACGATCCAGGCGAATGGTTGCGATCGGGCTGCCCGAATGCCGGTGAATGTTCGTGAGACACTCCTGCACAGTCCGAAACAGGGCCGTCTCCATGTCTTGCGGCAGCCGGCCAAAGTCCTCACAAATTTCCAATTTGACTTGTATTTTGCTGCGTTGCGAGAATCCGTCGACGTACCATCGCAAGGCAGACGCCAAGCCCGATTCATCCAAGAGTGGAGGATGGAGTAAGTAGGAAACTGTCCGGACTTCTTTATTCATTTCCTGGGCCAACGCTAGGCTATCGCGAACCGTCTTTGCGGTTTGGTCAAGCCGTTCGATGTCCGCACTTACTGTCGTCAAATTCATCGTCAGAGCAGCCAAGGTCTGACCCACGCTGTCATGCAGTTCACGCGCAATCCGCCTTCGTTCCTCATCCTGCAACTGCATTAGCCGCGCAGTAAGCTCACGCAGTCCATGGTTCGCCGAATCAAGTTCGGCCGTTCGCTGCCTGACGCGTTCTTCCAGTTCTCCTTGTGCGCGCCGGAGTCTTTCGTTCTCTCGACGACAGACCTCCCCGATTGCAATGATTGCCCCACAGACGAGAGTTAACGCTACAAGGCCGAGGACGGTCCTTGGCGAGTCCACTCGAAGCGTATGCACAGGAGGAATGAGCCAGTACTTGAGTGCGGCCAATTCCAGAATCGCCACAACTGCCGAGGGTCCAATTCCGCAGTACCCACTCGCAAAAGCTAACGACAAGAAGCCCAGTCCATAGGTGATCAAGGTGATCAAGATGCTCACGAGCGGAGACGCCAGCCGGCCTAGGGTCAGCCCGACAGCAAGCGCAAGTAAAGCTGCAGCGTAACGCATAAAAGCATTATGTCTTTCCAGCATGGGAAGAGTGTCCTGAATACCATATGCCGCTGTCCTCCTGATTGTGAATTTTTGCCAAGAGAGAAGGACGAAGATGCGACAAACCTTTCGGTGAAAGTTTAATCCAAACACTTGAACCGAGGTTGCGCCAAGATGCGACAATGCCGTACCAAAGGGCAATGCGACTTTCCCGATCTCTGGCATCTCAAGTGCCAAATGAGAGCTTTATAGCCCAAATGAGTTATCGTGAGTTCACTTCGCAAGGAGAGTACGAATTACCTGAGCTTTCAGATCCACAAAATCCCCTGTTACCGCAGTGTTTTGGCAATAAAGAAGACTCACTCTACAAGTTGCCATGGTCAGGAGCTAGCTTGTGGTTTTCAGCGATGTATCCGCCGAACTTGTTCGTAGACGGCTTCCGTGTGGCGTTGGTCGGCGCTCGCGTCCTTTCCTCAGCCTGCACTGGAGCCGACATGCTATTCGGTGCTTGCGCTCGGGCTCCGGGGCACAGATGTCAGAGAACGCGCTCAGAGCTTTCTGCTCCACGCACAGAATCCCAACGGAAGCTGGCCGGCGTTCGCGGGAGACGATCATGACGGCTCCTGGGTAACATCGCTCGAGAGCGATTCCATTCGTGCTTGCCATCAACGCGAGTTCTGGATCTGCAGGGCCAATATGTCTGTCTGGAATGACGCCGAGATTATTTTGGTGAAAAAGGCGCATACAAAGCCCTACAAGGAGGCCGAAAACCAAGATGGCGAATGGCGAGCACCTGCAACGCAAGCCCATCTTGCCAGCACGCGTCGGACGCGACAAGCTTTTGGCATGACGCAACGTCGAGAACAGAGATGGGTGAAGTGGCGGGGGGCCTGGTTTCAGAGCAGGAACAAAGCAGCCAGAGTGTGGCTGCGTTTTGCGGCGCATGTGGGCTATCTCGATCCTATTTTTATTGCTGGAAGAGACGGCTGCAGGAAGCGTCCAGGCCGCAGTTAGTGGAAGCACAGGTTGTGAAGGCCAACCCGGATAAGAGGCCGTCCCGCTCAACGCTGGGACCAACGATTGAGGTGCGGCTGAGCAATGGTCGGAGTCTTGTGGTCAGGCCCGAGTTTGATGCGAGTCATTTTGCGGGCCTTGCTGAGCGTGGTGGAATCATGATCGGGCTGCCCAGTTTGCACAACTGGACCATGCGCAAGCGGCGCGCGTCTGGTTAGCGACCGAAGCGACGGACATGCGCTGCGGATTCGACCGGCTGGCGGAGCGTGTACGAGCCGTCATTGGCCATAATCCTCTAAGCGGTCACCTGTTTGTATTCCGTTCGCGACGCGGGGACCGCTTAAGGATTTTGCTGTGGGACCGGGATGGATTTCTTCTTTGGTAGAAGGGATTGCAATCCCGAGTCTGGTTTGAGCACACCGCAAATCATTCGAAGAGTCGTACTTTTGCCCGCACCGCTCGCACCCAAGAGTCCGGCAATAGTTCCATCGGAAGCTTGAAATGACAGACCTTTGACTGCAAGCCTGGCATCGAAACTCTCTCGGAGATTCTGGACCCTAATCATTTCTGTTTAGGTAGTCCGGACAGGACGCGATTCCTTACAAAATATTTCAAGCGGAGGCCAAGCGCCACCGGGATTTGAATCATAGATTCGACTCTCGGTGTCATAGGCGACCGAAAGCAGGACGCCCCGCATGCGCAGGCCAGCGGTGTAGGCTTGCACCGTCATGGAGGGTAGTAGTGACCTACAAAATTAAACTCAACCGCGGCAGACGGGGCGGAGAGCGCGGCGCAGGGCTGCGTGAAGTGGTAGTGTCCACCGTTACCACTTAGCCGCCAGGGGCCGTGCGGGTCCCTTTCGCGAGCTGTCCGATTGGGAGCGTACTTGAGCGCCGCGGCGAGCCTGGGGTGCAGCATGATGTATTGGATCTATGATTATCCGAGTTGGGTCATCGGTTTGCTTTTCTGCGGCACGTTCGTCGCGTTCACCTGGATGGGCATTTTTCTGACGCGCGCGACGGTTCATTCCTGGCTTCATCAGGAAAAGCGCGCGAATGAAATGGTTGGCCTTGCGCTGTCGAGCTACTTCGTGCTCTTCGGCCTCCTGCTCGGCCTCCTCGCGGTCGCGACCTACCAGAATTATGCGAAGGTCAGCGACATTGTCGACAATGAGGCCTCCAGCCTGGCCGCGCTCTATCGCGAAATCAGCAGTCTGCCGCAGCCGAGCCGCGGTCAGTTACAGCAGCGCCTGCGCGAATATACCCGCTACACGATCGAGGAAGGCTGGGCGCAGCAGCGCAAGGGCATCGTGCCGAAGGGCGAAACCGTGCGCTCCGGCTTGCCCATCAGAAGTGTGTTGGACTTCGAGCCCAGCAACCAAAGAGAAGAGATCATCTATGAGGATGCTCTACGGCAGAGCGTTCACAGAAATGAGCTCAGCCGTGCGCGGCTTTCTAATGTCACCACCGGGCTGCCAACCGTCCTTTGGTGGGTGGTCGCGGTTGGCGCGGCGATAAACATCGTTCTGATCTGGATGCAGGGCATGGAGGTCCAGGTTCACATGATCCTAGGCGCTGCACTTGCGTCCATTCTTGGTTTGGTTATTTTCCTCATCGCCGAGCTCGACAATCCTTTTCGCGGCGAGGTCAGCATCGGGCCGGATGCAATAGCGCGTGTTTATGAAAACGTCATGAAACCGCGGCAGACCGCGACGCCGGAGCAGGCAATGGCGATGCTCGCGAGGGCGGTTGCTGCAGTGCAGGCGGACAAGACCAAAGCGCTGGCCATGTTCAACACGGGAGAAGGCGGATTTCTGGACGAGGACCTATATCCATACTGTTTCAATGTCGGTGACAGCAGGATCGTTGGCGATGTCAATCAACCTAAATTAATCGGCCAGAAAGCAGTGGATCTGAAGGACGCCACCGGCAAACTCGGTCTGGAGCTCTACAAGGCGGCGCAGAGGTCCGAGGGTGAGATAACCGATGTCAGCTACATGTTCCCAAAGCCGGGTTCGGAACAGGAGCTCGCACCGAAGGTAGCCTTCGTAACCCGGGTGGGAGAGCTGGCCTGCGCCGTCGGGTATTACCAATAATGGTGAACCCAACTGTCGCGCTGTACTTAACCAGCGGACAAGCCCGATTTCCTGCACTTAACTTGTGGACTTAGTACAGCAAATGCTGCATCTAACTTGTGGACCTTGTCGTTCGCCAAAACTAGATCGTGTAGAGTCATTGACCTTTTAACGACCTGGCAGGAACAATCGAGCCTTATACTCGCCTTCCTGTTGGGTTCATTTCGTTTCCGGTCGTCGGGAGCCGCCGCGAAAGCCTTTGGCGTTAACTCTTCTCTGTACGCATTATCAATTCGCCACTTAGAAGATTAGAGCGCAAATTCCGCGAAAGGCTAGCTCTGCCGAGAGTCGCTCAAGCAAAGCTCCGGCGACTCAAGAAGATAAAGCGACTGACAGGAACGGCCACACGGATTTTCCACTTACGAATCGCAGTCCGGCTCGATTGCAGGGTCGGTTTAACATTTGCTTGTAACCAATTGAAAATATGGTGGCCAGGGACGGAGTTAAACCGCCGGCGCCAGCCTTTTCAGGCTGGCGTAGTATTTCCAACGATTTAATAGGTCTCAGGTGGCTGCGTAAGTCCTTTCAAAAGTCGCGATAGTCTCCTTTATCTTGGACCGGGACCTTGGGCTAGAGTCGGGAAACTCAAATCAGAATTGCTCGAATGGCGGCCGATTAGTTGGCATCGGACCCAGATTTGGTTTCAAATGACATGACATCAACCACTTGCCCACAAAGCAAAGCCCGCACGGAGGTGCCTTAGGAATGCTGCGAGAATGGCGGGCTCGAGGCATCCGATGACGACAGCAGGGGCACGTTTATGACACGGTACCCAGTGCTTGTTCGGTTTCACCGATGAAATTGGGCATGAAAGCATAGCCAGCTTACAAATCGAAACCCGTCATCGCCCGCGCGTCAGCCACCTTGCAATCCGCGAGACGGGACCGCGAAGTAAGATGTAGGGGACAACTGCTAACGACGTCGCCACAATCAGCAATTCCAGCACGTACACTCCGCGCTGAACGATGAGCTGGTAGATGGCGTCAAGAAGAACGGCGAGGGCAAATACTTTTCCCACGTCGTTGCGGCCTTGCCGGAACAACTCAGGTCGATGTGCGCGGTTTGTGACGGCGGTCCACAAGAAAGTTGGTCGCCCTTCTCGAGCGTCCTTGAGGCCTGCCAGGATCGCGAGAAGGCTGGCCACTGCCGGCTGAATTATCAGCCGAAAATTCATCGGGCCCGACGCGCGAGCGATCAGGTTTTCCCAGACGCGCTTGAGTATCTCTTCCACGTTGGCCTTTACAGTCCTGCAACCCTGGACAATAGGGCTTCGCCAAGTGAGGGACATGTCCTCCTATCTAGAGAGGGTTGCCGGTCTGAGAAAACGGTTGAACTTGCCTCTGTAGTACTGGCCTCTAGTTGCTAAAACCTCACCGAGCCGGAAAACTGTAATGAGTAGCCTTGAAAAGTCGATCGATTAGCGAATTCCTCGAAGAACTTCAACCCAAGGCTGACTTTTGGCTTCGAGAACGTCACATTTGTTAGTCCACCGAGCGCATTCACGGCGTATCTTTCCGTTGTCTCCTCTGGCGTGATTGCCGGCCCGGTCGTGGCCGTGGTTTGCCGCTGTTCATAGCCGGCGACGCCGATCTGCAGGGTGGAAGGTTTGGTAAGAGTGAACGTCCTTGTCAGCGAATAATCGAGGTCGAAGGTCTGTCCGGGATGCGTTCGGGTGCCTTCCTGGGCGGTATGGAATTCGTACATCTCGTAGGCCGAGAAGGCCCACGATTTGTCTCTCGTCAAGTACATCGTCTGACCAGACGAGAGAGCATTCGTCCAGTAACCGGAGCCGACATTGTCGTTGGCTTCTGCGGCAAAGCGGCCGGTGGGAGCCAGGAATCCGTATAGAACGCGGAGCGCAAACCGCTCCTTGTTCCAGCCTAGAACAAACGGCACGTAGTAGGAATCGGCAAATCCACTGCCGCCGCTGATATTGCCGTGTATATCCGACGTGAGGTCGTTCCTCGCAAATGGGAGCGTGGCAAACGCAGAATACCGAGCTCCGCCCAAGAGTTTCTTCGTGCTGACCCAAATAAGTGAGTTCATGTCCATCAAGACCGAGTTGATTCCTGTGATTGGTACGGTGTTGCCGTTCTGGTCTTTCACTTCGTCGCGCGAATAGAAAAGCAACTGGTTGGAGTAGGTAAATCCAGGCTCAGGTGTGACACCCGAGTTCGTCGCGCTCATGCCAAGAGGATATACGCCTCTACTCTGGGCCTTTGCCTCTTTCGCCAGGATCAGCGTGCACACGATTGCGACAATGCGTAACCAGACCCGGCTCGGGCTGTCGGTGAACAGCTGTAACCTGACAAACATTCCACGATGTTCTTCCGTAAGTATTCCAGGCTCTCACGTCCGACGCGAAACCCGGGAACATAACCGCGTACCGCGTTCCTGTTTCAAGCAGCTCGCGTTGCCTTTGCCTGGAGCGGCGTCTTCGCAAGGTTCCTCCAGAAGTTCTCCAAAGACTCCATACCACCGAACAACGTTGTGAATATCGTCGAATCAGCAAACACAATATCGCCAGCGCGGTCGCCGTCCGGCGGCATCCAGAGCAGCATGTTGAATTCCCGGTTCCCTGCCTTTGTGAACGGATGCGGCCGCGACATATCAATCGGCTGTCTGGCGAGAACATGAATCGACTTAGTGTTTTCGTTCGTTAGGGCATAGTGAGGAAGGTGGGGATGGAAATTGAAAGTTGTAACTCCATTCAGCCAACCCCGTGCATCTAGGTCTTTCATCGTGGTCAATGGCGCAATCTGGTTAGTTCCTTTGACCACTGCAGGACGCAGACCCCAGCGATTCTCGACGGGGGTAGCTAGCCCTCGCATCAGAGAACGCGTGTACTTGCCAAAGCGTTGCTGACTCGGTACGAGAGGATCCCCGTGGTGGGCATACTCCATAGCGCGTTCTTTGAAATCGGACGAGACACCCACATCGTGATGCGGTCCCAGAACAAGGCAGGTTCCTTCACGGGTTAGGAATTGTCGAATCGCTTGTATTTCCTCGGGGGAAGCTTCCTGCTCTGTAACCATGTGGTCCAAACCAAATACCATGAGCGTGTCCGTGTCTTCGAGCAGAGCCTCGTCAAGCAGCTGCTTCTGTCCCGCCTGGTCGATCCGCTGGTAAACCGCGACCGGATGCTCTGTAACCTCACCGACGAGCGACTGAAACTTCAGGAGCGACAGATGAAACAACTCCAGTGTGCCAGCAATGCCCTGCAGGAACATCTTTTCCGAATACTCCATCGACTCGTAATCAGGCCACGCTACCCTGCGAACCTCAGTCATAGTTGAGAAGCGATTGTCGAGGTCGGTCACCGCCCGATTAGCCTCCCATGGATAGCTTCATGTCCAATAAATGCTGAAACGTCTTTTGCCCGGAGTGTATTTTCGGGGTGTCTGGACTTGGTTGTAAGTGCGGGGGCGGTTTTTCAACATGGTCATTGTGAGCACTCCTAAGCGACTTTCTTGAGTCTTGGTCTCGTCGCGGCATCGCCTGTGGCGAGAAATCGCAGGGCACGAATACCGGGCAGGAAGAAATACGCGCCACCTCTTATGGTGGTGAACGCGGGAAGACCCTTGATCTTCTTTCGGACGGGCCGCCTCGGAATGGTCATGTCAAATGTCCCGTCCTGGGTGCCAACGAACGGATCACGTTCATTGCCGAGGTCCTTGAATCTGGGATCGTTCGCCCAAACATTCATTGCAAACTCGAACTGCCGGATCAGGCTCGCGCAGCCGATGAAGGCGGCGATTCCACGTTCCACGCCGTCTTCGGGCGTGTCTTCAGGTAACCGCGGGCCGTAGGTGCCGCCTCGTCTGATCATCTGGCGTCGGTTCATGTTGTCGATGGTATCGCGCGGGTTCATGCGCCGTATGTGGGAGCCGACCGGACAGCCGTAACCGTAAGGGTCCATCTTTCCGTAGTCGAAGTTGTTGGTGCGCTGCATATCCACGCCCAGCGCCGGATCATCTTTCTCCGGGGCGAGAACGAGCGGCGCGCCGCTGCGCCAGCGGCCCATGAGCTTGGCGGCCACCAGCTCTTGCTCGTCGCGCGTTTGGCCGTGCTCCCGAAGGAAATCGCGAAAAGCGCCCACGTGCTCTTGCAGCCGGAGATAAGCCAGGTAACTGCCGTTGCGGAAAAGAGTTTCAGGTTGGGGCATCATTGGCTTCGTGCCGCTCTCGTCCATGTAGCCCAGAAAGAACTCTCCAGCTTTGATAGGTGGAAGCGACCCCGGCGGCGAAACTTCCCCGGTTCCCTCGATCACCGGGTGCGTCAGTCGATCACGATAACCGAAATGTTCACGAGGTTCGCC
>Ga0126372_10000417_pt1 | contig 14803 bp, 11 predicted proteins | sample PanSoiMetaPlot_6_FD_92762 | JGI IMG/M metagenome (GOLD analysis project Ga0126372, IMG submission 92762) | Tropical forest soil microbial communities from Panama - MetaG Plot_6 | ecosystem: Environmental > Terrestrial > Soil > Tropical forest > Bulk soil | place: Panama | collected 2016-02-17
AACCGCTCAAAAGCTTTGGTGGTGCCAGCGTGCTCGAAATTGTGGCTTCGCACCACGGGAATGCGTGCCGAGCGGTTTATACGGTGCGTTTTCAGAATGCTAGCTTATGTTTTGCACGCATTTCAGAAGAAGTCCACAAAAGGCATCGTGACACCAACAAGGGAGATTGATCTTATTAAGGAGTGGTTTGCGTAAGCAAACCGGGACCACAGAGAAAGGCAGAACTGAGATGAAATCCAAGGCGAAAAAAACAAGCAAGCGCGAAGCACAAGTAACCGAAAGCAGCGGAAACGTCTTTGCGGATCTTGGCCTTCCCAATCCCGAACAGGAATTGCTTAAAGCGCAGCTTACTCTGCAAATCTATACGATCCTTAAGAACAGCGGAATGACACAAGTCGAGATCGCCAAAATTCTCGGCGTGCAGCAACCTCAAGTCTCGTTGCTGATGCGGAATCGCGCGGGCAACTTTTCCGTTGGACGCCTCATGGAATTTCTGACGGCATTGCGTCAGGACGTGGAAATCACCGTCCGGCCCAGTCGCAAGGAACATGGCGAACTCTCAGTGGTCTCCGCGTAACACAGAACGAACCGTCGCCCCGTTGGGCTCGCGCCCTACAGGCTCCTTGAGCTAACCCCTTCCTCGCGATGGCTTACATGGAATGCTTGGGGGCAATAAGAGGGCGCTAAGCTTGAGCGACCGACTTGTGGAATCGCTGCACAATAGACAAGAGACCGTTGAGCCGTTGGACGGCAATCCTACTTTGACACCGACTTTTCCCGGTGTTCTTCCGTACAAATGTCTAGGGAACCGTTGAGCCCGAAAAGCTCTTACCGGAGCAACCCTCTGACGGTCCGTAGTTGGCGGTTTTTGCGTCACAGGCTAGAGGTTACCGTCAAATGCTCGTTCATGGTGTCAGGCGTAGAGAGGACGTCTTTCGGCGAAGCGAGGTGGCGGTAGACCACACGGAGCGCGGCGGCAATGGGAACGGAAAGATAGATTCCGATGATTCCACCGATCGCGCCGCCGACCATCAGGGTGAATATGGCGAGCAGCGGATGCATTTCGAGTTCGTGTCCCATAACGCGCGGCGCAATGCCGTAGTCCATCAGGATTCGCCAAACTGCGAGTAGCGTAAGCATCCATATCCAATGCGAGTGAGTAAGGACTCCCACAGTAACGATGGTTGCGGCTGCGGTCATCCAGCCGGCTACCGGAATGAATTCGAGTATTCCGGCAAGAATTCCCAGCATTATCGCGTTCGGAAAGCCCAACAACAGCATCGCAATCGAGCAATAGAGGAGAGATAGTCCGCCAAGAATCACCTTCGCCCGGATGTAGCGCTGCAACATGAGGTGCAATTCGCTGGCCAGCGACTCTAAGGCACGGGGATTTTCTTTCTTAGCCACGAGATGAATGATCTGATCGGCCAGCTTTTCGCCGTCGCTCAAGAAAAAGATTGCAAGAATCGGAATCACTAGGATTCCGGCGAAAGCCGCCGGCGCAGCCTGTTCTATTTCTCCCAAAGCGTGCTCGATGTTCGAGCGATGGCGCTCGAGGAAGAGGCGGATCTGATCGGCACGCTCGTCAGCCCAACCGAGGTTACTTCCGAGGTTGTTCGCAATCTCTCCGGAAGAAACTTTGTTCGTCAGCGCCGGGATTGCCGAGAGAATCCAGCCTGCGTTCTTGCGAAATTCTGGAACGAGACCGTGGGAAAGCAGCACGATCACGACGATGATCGCGAGATAGGCTTCCACGACGTGGGGGCCTCGGAGGTTTTTGAAAAACAGAGAATGACGTTGCAGGAACCGGACAACGGGATTAATCAAGTAGGCGAAGAGGATTGCGAATGCAAAAACTATGAGGACCGCCCGCGCCATGTAAACAATCGTGAGCACAAGAGCGAAAGCAAGGATCGTCAACAGTATTTTTGCAGTCCGCGAATCAAACACCGCCTTATGCCTCTCTGGCCGACCGCGTGATGGACGGCCTCAATCTTTTGGGCTCTCCAACTTCTGCTTGATGGCAGCAAGCGCTTTCTCCAGCGATGAGCGCGTTTTGTCGACTGCTACTTTTCGGACGATGCCGCCCTTGAAGCCGGTGAGACCGGCCTGCTGGGAACCTTTCATGGTGATGAGGTAAATGCCCGGGCGTTCGGAATCCTTCACACAGACGGTGAGGTCGAGCGCCGTCTCGAAGTAGTGACTGGCGTAGAGCTGCTTCACGGCGAGAGCCGAGGTTTGTTGTTCGGAGTTCGTATCGCGGTAGACGATCGCTTGCACGATTCGCAGCGTCGGCTTGAGCCCAAAGTTCACTTTCTCCCAGAAGAATTCCGTTTGGATGTTGTCTGCATTCGCATTCGGATACTCAAGCAGGTATCGATCGAGCTGGGGCAAATACACAGGAAGAGCCTTCGAGCGACTGAGCAGGGACTGAAAGGTTGCCGCAACGACCGCCGGATGTTTTTTGTCTTGGTATGTTCCGAGAGCCGCATTTCCGTCTTGGATATATTTCAAGAGCGCGTCGAGCGCCATTGCCCGCGCGAGCTCATTTACGCGATCGGAAGCGTCAGGGGCCGCCCAGTCGATGGATCGTTTGAACGATTCGATTGCTTCGCCCGGCAGTTGCACGTTGCAGTGCTCAGGTTCGCAGTTCTTCAAGTCCTTGATGTCCTCGGCTTCCAGGGAGAAGCCTTCGAGATCGGAGAGTTGAGGAGGACTGCTGAATTTCTGAATGGCCAGATAGCTTGGAAGCTTGCGCAGCGAGTCGATGTCCGATGCGAATTTCAGATATTTGTCCGGCGTCGATTCCACATATACAGAGCCGAAAACAAAGACCTCATCTGGAGTGCGCGACTCCAGAATCTTCGCCAGCGCCTTGCCGCTGCGAATGGCGGCGATCTGGCCGTCATTCAACCCGACGTACTCTCGAAAAAATTTAAAGGGCTCCGCATTTTGCGCCTGTGTGGTTGCTCCGGTGGAAAGAACCAGGAAGCCGGCGAACATCCAGAGTACAACCCGTGCTCTTGAGTTGTGTTGATTCGTCATGGTGTCCCCAATCCGCGCGGCCGAGCGCGCGTTCGAGTTCGGCGCGTGCCAGATTCTGTGGCTTATGGGACTCATCAAGGTGTTTGGCCTATCGCCTGGATCATCTCATCTCTCGCCTGAACGTAGTCGAGCTGCGACCTGAGGAGCAGGGACTTTGCGTCGAACTCCTGCGCAACGGAGGCATCGGCCTGCGACCGGAGAGCCTCGCCTCTTTCGAACTGTTGCGCGGACACTCGGCTCGCTTCGGTGCGTAGCGTGAGTATTTCTTCCGATACCTTCACCATTTCTCGTGTTCGTTCCAGCTTGTTGGCGGCTGTCGCCACTCTGCGCTCCACTTCGTCCGTTATTCGAGCGAGGTTTTCCCGGGCCTGCGCGAGACGCGCACTGTTCTCGCGTACGGCTGCGCGTCGTCGTCCCCCGTCAAACAAGTTATAGGTCAGCTGGCCTCCGAATGTGCCAAAGTTGCGGGCGAGGAAAGGGATGTTGTTCTGATAACTGTGCCGGGCAAAGGCCGAGATATCGGGAAAGTAGTCCGCCCTTGCCAGGCGGACCGCCGCGGAAGCTTTCTCCACTTCGGCACGCGCTGCGACAATTTCAGGATGCGATGCCAATGCTATTTTGACGCATTCCTCACCGGGGCAAGCTTCCTGGAGTTCCGGGACCGAGGGATCTAGATCGAGTGCCGCCGTGACCGGCAAACCCATCACGTCGTTCAGCTGCATGGTCAGATCCGAAAGCTGCAACTCCGTGGTGAGCAAGTCCTGCTTGGCTTCCAGGGTTTGCGCACGGCTCTCGATAAGTTGTTCATTGAGCGTGCTGCCGTATTTGACCTGCTGGACGCGCTCGCTCTCCAGGTCCTGTGCGGCCCGGATTTTGGCCTCCGTCGCGCGCTTATGAAGTTGTGTAACCAAAATCTGGTAGTAAATCTGATGAACCCGCAATGCAATCTCGTTTACGGTTTCTTGTTCGTTTGCGCGAGTCGCTTTCAAATCTTCGCGCGCAATTTCGTTCGATGGCTTGACTCGGGTGAAGAGCTGCGTCAGCGGTTGCGACAGCGTTGTGCCACTTACTACGAACGTCTGACCACCTTGATTGAGAATTGCCGACCGCGCTGGAATCGGGCTGCCAGCGGCGGTTCCCAAGCTGCCCACTGGAATGTCAATGAACTGGGTGTCCGTCACGGTGAAAACCCGGCTCTCGTTCGTTACGTTAGGGAAATATCCGCTGCGGGCGAATTCTTTCGCATGTTGTTTCTCTTCCACCTGGAGTCCCGCGATACGCACAACGTGGTTATGCTTCAGGGCCACCTGAACTGCTTCCTCGAGCGTGATGTGCCGCGGCGGCGGTTCGGTAGTTTGCGCTCGAAGGAAAACTGAGGAACCAGATAGAAATAGCGTTACGGCCACTGCCCTCGCAAAGAAACTCATCACTTCTCTCCCTTTCCCGGAGCCAGGTTCTCTTGAATAGCGCTGAGGTCGCCATACTTCAGCGGCGATTGTCGCAAGCAGGCTACAAGGAGCAAGGCAATCGCGCAGGTCCACGCGACCAGGTAGAATCCGTCATTCAAACTCAGCGTATAAGCTTGAAGTCGAAGGCGTGCGCCTACGACATCCACGGCGCGCCCAGTCGCTTGAGCCAAGCCCGTTGACTTGGCAAACGCACTTGCCGTTAATTGCCGGATGCTTCCCTCGGTGATCCAATTTCCGTGCTGCACGTGAAGTCCGAGAAGGTTTGAGTGAAATTTCTCCCGCTCGGCGATGAACCTGCCCATGAGGATCGCTCCGATGGTCCCCCCAAAAATCCTCACGGTATGAATAAAAGAAGAAAACGTGAGGATTCTCTGGGGCTTCGCCAACCCACCCGAAAAAACCCCCTGCAAGATGATCGCGGAGACCAAACCGATGAAGGCGAAGCACTGACCGAAGCCCAAGAGGAATTCCGTGCGATAGAAGTTTGGCGCCGCCCAGGCGCTGGTCATTTCGGCGTTCAGCAAGGATGCGAAGGCCATGGCCGCAAAACCCGACGCGAGGAGCAGGCGCGGATCAACGTTCGAAACAAGCAGGGTGCCGGCCACAAAAGCAAGTGGAAGGATAGAAGCGGCGGTCCAAATCACTGCCGGCCCGATCTGGTCCGGCTCGAATCCGTGGATGGAGAGTGCCTGTGGGATCAGGATTATAGTTGTCACCAAAAAAAAGCGAAAGAAGAACAGCCCGGTGGCCAGCAGAATCGTGTTCCACTGGCGAAGGTACGGCATATCAACAAGGGGGTTGGGGCTGCGCAGGCGGCGAATGAGGGAGCACAGCAGGAGAAACGATCCGCTGGCGAAAAGGGCGTTGAATACCCCGGACCGCCACCAATCAAGCCTTTCACCCTGTTCGCACGCAGCCAAAATCAGCGCAAGACCGGCACTCGCGTACAGAAATCCGGCAAAACTTGGCGCCTCGCCGTGCTCTTTCGCGGGAGGAGATTTCGGGATCCCGAAGTAGATGCATAACACCATCAACGGCGTGATCACGGCCGAATTCCAGAACATCCATTGCCATGACAGATGCTCCCTGTACCAGCCGTACAGCGACGGCGCAATGTTCACCGCCCCATCTACGAAGGAGGCGTACAGAGCAATCGTGAAAGGAAGATACTTAAGAGGAATGTTGCGCAAAGCAAAGGTGAGGGTGAGGGGATAGAACGTGCCCGAGGTCAATCCCGCCAAAACCAACGCTATGAGAACAAGGCCGTAATTGTGAATCGAAGGTAAAAAAATACAGATCACTGTAAACAATGGTGCGGCCACCAACAAAATCCGCTTCGGCGGAATCAGGCCGCCGAGGTACACGGTGAATGGCCCGATGAACATTAGGCCGATGTCGAAAGCGGTGCCGATCCAAGCGCTCTCGTCGTAGCCAAATCCGCGGTGGCCCTTGAAGTCGGGAAGACCGAGCGAAATCATCCGGCTTGTGAGGCTCACGACTCCCGCGCCGATGATTACGCCGAGGATTCCGAGCAATGGGCTCTTGGAAAGCTCAGCTGGCACCGCTCCCGCTATTCCGCGCGCGAGTTGTGCTGGACTGGGTTGAGGTAGGGCTAACGTTGAGGCGGACATCCTGCGCTCCGGTTAGCGTCTCGTCCGGACAGTGGCGATTACGGAGAGTCCGGGGCGCAAGATGTTCGCAAAGCTTGAATCCTCGAGCGCTATTTTCACGGGAATCCTCTGAACGACCTTGGTGTAATTGCCGGTCGCATTGTCGGGAGGGAGAAGGGCGAATTGCGAGCCGCTGGCCGGAGCAATCTCAAGTACTTTGCCGTGGACCACGCGGCCAGGGTATTCGTCGATGCGAATCTCCGCTGGATCGCCAACTTTCACGTTGGTGAGCTGCGTCTCGCGATAGTTCGCCTGAACCCACTTGGTGAGGGGCACGAAGGAGATGACTTGTGTTCCCGGCGAAACCAGTTGTCCGGGCCGCACCTGTTTCTCGCCTACGGTGCCGTCACCCGGCGCCTCGATTCTTGTGTAGCCGAGGTTCACCTGCGCCAGGGTTAGCGCGGCCTCCTTCACATGGAGGTCGGCAATGAGCTGGCCCTCTTGCGACTCGAGTACTTTCTTTGTCCGACGCTCGGCTTCGGCAGAGTCTTCGCTGCTGCGAAGCAAACTCTTGGCCTGTTCGAGATCGGCCTTTCGGCTCGCGAGTTGAGCGGCAAACCGCTGTTCGTCCGCGACGACCTGTTCCACTTTCTGCTGTGTGGCGGACTGCGTTTGCAACAGTGCTTCCTGGCGAGCCCGCTCGGCCCGCGTCCGCACCACGTCTGCCTGCACAGCCTCGATGCCGGCCTGAGCGGCGGTGATCTGCGCGTTTGCCTGATCGATTCCCGCTAATGCTCGCTCGATTTTGGCATCCTGAAGTTCGCGCTGGCGGCGATTGTTCTCGATGGCGGCTTTTGCGGCCTCGACTGCTGCGCTTCCCTGAGCCACTTGGGCTTTGTAATCGTCGTCTTCCAGCTCTGCGATGAGATCGCCCTTATGTACGGCCTGATAGTCGGCTACCTCGACGTCTCGAACGATGCCTGCCACCTTGGTGCTAAGTGGAGTTAAATCTCCGCGCACGTACGCGTCGTCGGTCACTTGATTGATCTTCCCGCCCTCCCAGGCGTTCCAGTTCCAACTGATGGTGGCCACGATCGCAGCCGAAAGCAACACGACCAGTGCGGGCACCACGAATCTCTGCCACTTCGGCTTCGCGGGCGGCGCAGCGGCGTGCTCCGGCTGGGTCGTGGCCGGCGAGATTGGTACCGTGACGGGGGCCGGGGCTGCTGCACTCATACTAGTTGAAGTCATAGTGGCTCCTGTTGCCATTAGTCCTGACTCTGCGCCAGCGGAAGTTGCGATGTGAGCTGCACGTCGATCATCATGCTGATGCGCCTGTCGAGTTGAAAAAAAGTCGCCGTTTTCTTCCCCGGTAAAATTTTTCGAAAGATCGGCACATATTTTTGCCGAAGCTTAGCCATCTCGATGTCGGTATCAAGCCAGCGGCGAATCAGAGCTTCGGCTTGGTCATCGGTCTGGGTTCCGTATTCATCTGAGTACTCCTTGATGATCGCCGCTCGCGTGTCGTTGATCTTTCCGGTTTCAGTGGAGTATTGGTCGTACGTCGGCCAGAACTTGGTTGCTTCGGTCTCTGTGAGCGTCAAATTGGCTGCAATGAGCTGCTTCTTGATCGAACGAATGTCCTTGCGCAGCAGCGCCAACTGTTGATCCGTGAGCGCGTCGGCGGTGCTGTCGGCAGCGGATGGCTGAGAAGGCGTATCTTGGGCGTTTCCTTGCGGGCTTCCGAATACACAGACACCGCAGAACAAGAGCGCCGCAAATATGATTTTCTTCAAGGTACTTCCTTTCTTCAGGTGTTCAGATAGCGAGGCGCGTGACGCCGCTAGGCACAAACCCTCCGGTGCCAGCAACCGTCAACGGTGCAACCGATTTGCCAATGGACCTTCCACGACGTATCGTCAACATGCTGAGTGCACAAGCACTTGCACGAGACAGAGGCCCTCCTCTTTTTGCCAGATTGGAGACCGTGCCAAGTGTTTGACGCTTTGGTTAGAGGAGTGACGCCGTGGAGCCGGCCTTCGGGGAATCTACATGACAGACTCTCGCGCGTATTCTTCGGAAAGACTTTCCGCTAGCAGATTAGAACGTGAAGTGTGCGTCAAGCTGAATCTGGCGCCCAGTTCCTACGGTGGTGAATATTCGGCCGACGTTTTTGGCAAGATTACCTGCTGCATCTTCGAAGACGGCGTCTCCGTTCCCTCCCAGGGTGAGCGGACTTTGCGTGTTACTCGGGATCGCAAAATTCGGATGATTGAACAGATTGTAGGCCTCCGCTCCAAATGTAATCTTCGTGCCTTCCCTTAACTGGAATGCCTTTTGCAGCGCCACGTCAAATTGCGCGAACCCCGGTCCGCGCAGGATATTTCGTCCCGCATTGCCAAACTGACCGGGCGGCGGCAACGCAAAGGCACTAGGATTAAACCAGCACGACGGAGTTCCCAATCTAGTGCCGTTTGGACAAACACCTTTGTAAGGACTGCCCACAAGGTCTGGCCTTTCTGAAGTCAACAAGGACTGCAAATCTGCGTTGTCGAACGAAAGCACTGGAGTAATGGGGACGTTGCTGTGAACGCTGGCAACCGCCGAGATCTGCCAACCGCCGAAGTGGCTTCCGCGTCCAAAGGGCAGCTCATACACAACGTGAGCAACGAAATTGTGCCGAATATCAAATCCTGACCGGCCTCGGTCCCCCTTTCGGTTGAAGGGGTTTTGAGTCGTCGGCGGTTCGTTCACGGCTTCTATGGAAACATTGTCCGAAGCATCGTCTATGGAATGGGAAAGCGTGTAGAACGCCTGCCAGGAAAGGTTATGAGCGTTGTTTTTCGAAATGGACAGCTGGAATGAATCATAGAAAGACTGTGCATCAGTTAGACCCTCTAACAGAGGTGAGGGCAAGTTCGGATTATAGCGATGACCCAAGGCTGGTTCGAAAGGGTTCTCTTCTACTTCGCGAGGGAGATGGTTGCCGCGCGCACCCAAATATCCCGCGCTGAGGATTGTTCCCGGCGCGATTTCGCGTTGCAAGTTGAGGTTGTATTGCAACGCGTATGGAAACTTTGGATGGTAAGTGGCCTGAAGAACGTAAATCGGTTGCGTCAGGAGGGCACTTTGCGGGTCGAGAAAGTTCGGAAATACGTATGAATTTATGCTCCCAAAAGGAGGTAGAAACCGATCAGCACTAAACAAGATGAAGGGGAGCTGATCGCGAAAGATGCCCCCTCCGCCCCGTAGCGCAGTCTTTCCATCACCGAAGATGTTCCAAGCAAAGCCAGCCTGGGGTGATATCAGGTCCCTGGGTGTCTCCGCAAACAGCTTACCGACTGTTGGCCCAGAATCCGTCGCGGGATTACGAATAGCCGAGAGACGTCCTTGTGCCTCACTTGGATTCGAATAGAAGTCGTATCGCAATCCGGCGTTCAAGGTAATACGACTGGTTACTCGCCAGAAGTCCTGCGCAAACCCTGAGACGACACTCTGTCGATAGCCGCGGTCCGAATCAGACATTGAGGGAAGAGAGCCGACGTACGACAGGGGCAGGGCCTGCAGAAAAAATTCCAAAGCTGGATTATCGCTGCGTGTTGGAAACCCAAAGGGACTGAGATCCTGGAACGTATACAGCCCATTCACGCCAAAATCCAGCGGGCCATTGGATTGAATCCTTCGAAACTCCGCGCCGAATTTCAACGTGTGCCGACCAGTTGTGCGTGAAAGTTGATCCTGAACTTGATAAACAGTCGAAAAATCGCCCAACGGAATCACTGCGCTATTGCCTAGCAGACTCATCCCTGCGATGTCGATGGTTCCGAACGGTCTCCCAGAGACCAAAGAAATAGAAAGCCCTGGATGCGTATCAACGATTGAACTAGACGCGGTCGTGCGGTTGATGCCGAACCGCAATTCGTTGAATGCTTCATGTCCGAGATTCCTGCGGTCCTGAACACTAAAGTACTGATTGCGGGCTTGATGAAGCGTGGGGAAGCCTGGCACGTAAGTTCCCGGTGGTGTCCCGAAATAAGGGACTAACGAAGAGCTGTCATCAATGATGTAACGTGCGAAGACCGAATGCGTGTTGGAGAAGTTGTGATCGACACGGACCATGCCGTGGTGCTCGTTTGTGTCGCCCTTGTTTGCCGTGACCAGGTCCCCGGTTCCGTCACTGTTGTCTGCTCCATTGGCAGGAGGAAGTAGCGCGAGAAATTGCTGTACGCGAGGATCAATTCCGACGGCGACGCACGCGTTCGGAGTGGCGTTGCTGCAGCCCCCCGGGTTACTGGTAGAAGGCAGCAAACCTTGATGGGCAAGCGGATTGGGCACAGTGGCAATTGCCGTGGATGCTTGTACTTCTCGGAACCCATCATAATTTGCATAAAAAAAGGTGCGATCATGTACTAACGGCCCACCAATTCCAGCACCAAACTGGTTGCGCACAAATGCCGGGATCCGGGCGTTAGCTAGATCGAAATAGTTCTTCGCATCGAGGGAAGCATCTCGGTGCAATTCGAATAGCGACCCATGGAACTCATTACTTCCTGACTTGGTTGCCAGCTCGATAACGCCACCACCATTCCTGCCGTACTCCGCATTGAAGGTTTGGGTCAGGACGCGGACCTCCGTTAATTCATCGAGTCCGAGAAAAAGGCCGGAGGCCCCTGCCGGCGAATAACCAAAAACCGGGTCATTGGCATCCATACCGTCGATCAGAAGGTTTGTCCAACTCGGACGCATGCCATTAATCGACACTTGTCCGGCCTTGCCGCTCGAAAGCAACGAAGGAGCACTGCTGGGCGTTGGGGCGACTCCAGGCTCCAGGACGGCCGCATTAAAGAGATCGCGACCATTCAAGGGAAGTTCGGTTAGGCTTTGCGTCGGAAGGAGTCCACTGACAGTGGAGGTGGTATTGTCGATCGTTAATAAGTCCTCGCTGACCGTCACTTGCTGTTTCAGGTCGCCTACGGTCAGTGACAGATTCATCGTGAGTTCAGACGCCGAAGCGAGCGTGATTCCTTCGCGAACCTGCGTTTGGAACCCCTCTTTCTCCACACGAACAGAATAGTTTCCAGTTGGCAAGCCGGCGATACGATACTGGCCAGTCAAGTCCGTAGGAGTTTCCCGTTTCAACCCAGTGCTTTGATTGCGGATCGTAACGTGGGCTTCGGATATAGCTGCCCCGGTTGCATCGGTGATGGTACCGAAAACGGTTGTGAGCTGGGTTTGGGGCCACGCGCTCGATGAGAATAAGGCCAATGATAGGGCCAACAGTATGCATGCCGTCGAAACACGGTTCGTGGCTGCTGGAAGGTTACCGACCATAGCCGCTGCGACCTATTTCTGTAACGAATACAATGCACCCGGCCCTGTGCCAAGCGCACGCCTAGGCCGTCTGTTTTGCCGAGCGCTCGTTCGGGCGGAGTTTCTCGGCCATTTTCACCAGATCTGCGACCGAGTTGGCCTTCATCTTCTGCATCACCTGGCCTCGGTGTGCTTTGACTGTTTTCTCGCTGATGCCGAGTTCGCCACCCACCTGTTTGTTCAAAAGGCCGGAGACCACCAACGCCATGACCTGTCCTTCCCGTGGAGTAAGAGACGCGTAGCGGTCACGGAGTTCCTGCAGCTCAATTTTGCGAGCCAGAGCGAGGCGACTTCGTTCAAGGGCACGCTGGATCGCCGTCAACAATACTTCGTCATTGAATGGCTTGGTCAGGAACTCGACAGCGCCACCCTTCATCGCTTCCACGGTCTTGGGTATGTCACCGTGGCCCGTGATGAAGATGATCGGAATTTCAGGCCGTTCGACAGCCACTCGTTTCTGCAGTTCCAGGCCATTGAGACCGGGAAGAGAGAGGTCAAGGACCAGACAGCTCGGAATTAGGGCACGGCGGTAATCGAGGAATTCTTGTGCGGATTCGAAGGTCTTCGGTTGCCAGCCTTCGTTCTGAATCAGCAGTTCCAGGGACTCGCGCACAGAGATGTCATCATCAACGACAAATACCATTGAGGATGGAGGCGGCATGCGTGCTATCCCCAATTCATGGCTGACTGTCCGCGCGAGCCTCATAGTATATCCCCAAGGTGCCCAGAGTATCCGCCGTTTTGAGTTCCCTCGAAGCAACTTCGTGTCCAAATCAGGACCTTCCCCGGACAATCGGAGATCCGCCTTGCTTTCAACAGAAAGAAGGCACGCCGGCCGTTGGGACCACCCGGAGCAAATTTCAATCAAGCGCTGTTCACGCCAAGAATTTGACGATAACGTCAAGATCTTGACTAAGTTGCGAGCGCTCGCATGGGGTGCCCAGAGTATCTGCCGTTTTCAGTTCCCTTGAAGCGCCACATTCAGCGCGTCAAGTAAAGCAGTGTCACTGAACGGTTTGTTCAGAAATTTCACGGCTCCTTGTTTGAACGCTCGCGCCCGCACAGCCTCGTCCTTTCGAGCCGTAATAAAGATGACGGGAATCTCCTGCCCGCGGCGCATGAGTTCCTGTTGAAGATCAAGTCCCGTCATTCCTGGCATCATGACATCGAGGATCAGACACCTCGTTTTATCGATACAATCGGATGACAAAAAGGCTTCCGCTGACGGAAAAGCTCGAGCTGCGTAGCCAAACTCGTTGAGCAGGTCGGGTAGGGACTCTCGTACGGATTCATCGTCGTCAACTACGGATACAAGCGACCGCTCGCTGAGGCTCATTTCCTGCTTAGATTTCATTACTCAAGGATGTTCCGGCGTCAGGAGGGCGTCTATTGGACCTTGGTCTCGGTTTAGCCGTCATTACTAGTATTGTGTCTATATCCCACTGCATCTGGGGCAGAATGGGTCTAGTTGACGTTAGTCGCAGGGTCCACCGAAGTCCCCGATCTGCAAGGGATACAAAAGGAGAAGGTAACTCCGGGTCCGTCGTTGACGTTCGCCCATAGACGCCCATGGTGGGCCTCGATAATAGAGTGGCTGACAGATAGACCGATTCCCATTCCATCCTTTTTCGTTGTATAGAAGGCTTCAAAAAGCTTGCCGGCGGTTTCAGGCGTGAAACCTACTCCCACGTCTTTCACGGTAAGGCGGACCTGATCTCCTTCATCCAGTTCCGTTCTGATAAGCAGCTCTCTCGGGCGATCTTCGACGAAGGCCATTGCGTCTGAGGCGTTTCGCACCAAGTTCAGGATGACCTGCTGGAGCTGAACACGATCGCCTATGATGGGCGGGAGGTCCTCGGCGAGCGCAGACCGCAGGATCACTTGATTTCTCTGAAGATCGCTCAGCGATAATGCAATCACCTCTTCTGTGGCCTCGTTCAGATCCAACGGCTCCAGTGTGAATTCCTTCTTGCTAAACAGGGCGCGCAACCGCGTGACCACGTCCGAGGCACGGTTGCCGTCACGAATGATCCGCCGCGCTGTTTCGCGGGCGCCCTCCACGTTTGGGGGGGTCGCGTCCAACATCCGACGACAAGTACTGGCGTTGGTGACGATGCCTGAGAGCGGCTGGTTCACTTCATGGGCGATCGAGGCGGTCAAGGCATTCAGCGCCGTGACGCGTGCAACGTGGGCAAGCTCGGAGCGGGCGCTGTTCAAGGCCCCCTCTGCGAGCTTGCTTTCTGTTACGTCCTGAAGAGCGCCGATGAACACGGGATGGCCCGCGCTTTGCCCCATGACCCGGGTCACGCCGCGCAAGTGCTTCACAGCGCCTCTTGAGGTCACAATCCGGAATCCAAACTCGAAATCCACGCCCGTCATCGCGCGCGCAATCACAGCGTCGAATGTCGGCAGGTCCTCGGGGTGGATCCTGTCCCGACACATCTGGAAGGTGACCTTGACCGCGGGATCGAACTCGAAGATGCGGAAGGCCTCCTCGGACCAGTCGTGCTCGTCCGTCAGTAAATCCGTGATGAAGCTGCCCGTTTTGCTTAGCCGCTGAGCTTCGGCCAGGCGAAGGTAGGCTTGCTCGACCTGCGCCTCCGCCCGTTTCCTATCGTCGATGTCGGTCGCGGCCGCATACCATCGATCGATTCTTCCCTGCCCATTGAGCAGAGGATTGTATCGGATCAGGAACCAGCGATATTTGCCGTCTTTATGTAGCACACGTTGCTCATTTTCGAACGGTATGGGGCGTTGGAGCGCGTCCCGGCGTTCCTCGCGCAGCCTTTCCACATCCTCCGGGTGAAAAAAACGAGCGCGATAGTCCTCTTTCTGGGCATCAGCCAGGGTGATCCCGAAGAAATCCATCACCGCTTGATTCACATACAGCACGGATCCGTCGGTGCGCAACACATGGATATAGGTGGGAATGGCGCTGATCATTAGGCTCAAATTGCGCTCGCTCGACTGCAGAGCCTCCTCAGCTTTCTTGCGATCGTCGATATCTGTAAGCAGGAGATACCAGGCGGTTATCTTATCTTCGGTATCTCGCACAGGGAGGCCACGAACTTGGAACCAGCGGTAAACGCCATCAGCACGGCGGCAACGGTGCTCAACCTCGTAGATCTGTCCCGTTTCGATCGACTTTTTGCGCACCTCTATCACGCGAGGAAGGTCGTCCGGATGAACGGCTTCGATCAGGGCCCAGTTCTTCAACTCTTCACTGTTCTTGCCAAAATACTCAAGGAGTTGCCGGTTGAGAAACTCCACTTCGCCCATCGCACTCGTCGTGGCCACCAGCCCCGGAAT
>Ga0126372_10000418_pt1 | contig 14789 bp, 12 predicted proteins | sample PanSoiMetaPlot_6_FD_92762 | JGI IMG/M metagenome (GOLD analysis project Ga0126372, IMG submission 92762) | Tropical forest soil microbial communities from Panama - MetaG Plot_6 | ecosystem: Environmental > Terrestrial > Soil > Tropical forest > Bulk soil | place: Panama | collected 2016-02-17
CAGAGGTTCGCAGACATCTGGTACAACTCGCCGCAGATGCAGGAAGTGCGTTCCATCCGGACCAAGGACCTTCCCGTTTGCTCCACCTGTACGCATGCCGCGTCGTGCTCGCGGTGTCCGGGACTCGCCTATATGGAAGGGAGCATGCGCGGGCCTTCAACTACCGATTGCGAGAAGTCATTCCACCGCACCGGGATTCCTTCGGCCAACATGATGCGGAAGGCAGCCTTGGCTTCGGGCGGGCCGCTGGTTCAGATTCTGCCGATGATGGTGTAGCGCCCACGTTAGCGCAAAATGCGCCCGAACGTGGGGCACCGTCGGATGGTAAATCTAGACCCATTCCGACAAACTCCGATTACTTTAGTGACCTGCGATTTCTTCAAATCCCTCCGCTAGCGTCTTTGAATTTGGCACACTAGATCGTTGGCGGTTCTCCGCCTTCGAGGTTATGCAGTCCATGACGTCCCAACCCGGCGCTCCCCGGCGCATGACGCGTGTGCGCGTCGAGGTTCCGGTGCGCCTGGCAACGATGGCGCCGGCGGAAGTCTACGCGGAGCGGACACACACCCTGGTGGTCAATCCGCAAGGGTGCGGGATCAAGCTCTCGCGGGCCCTGGAAATCGGCACGCGCGTGTTGCTTGACGGCCTGCCGGGCGGCGCCCACGTCTATGCGCGGGTGGCAAATTGCCTGCCGCTGGGCACGGATGGGAAAGCATTCCTGGTCGGGCTGGCGCTCGAGGAACCTGGCAACGTCTGGGGGATTCAGAAGATTCCGGCGGACTGGCAGGGAGAAGAAGCGGCGGTTCCGACTCCGGCCCCACCAAAGGAAGATCCCGTGAAGAAGAAGAATTGGCCCTACTCGATGTTTTCGCAAAAAGGCGAAGCCCACCCGGGGAGACGCTAAGCCACTTCAGATTGGAGATTTAAGATTTCAGATGGAAACATCGCTCTAAATCTCAGCAATCGAGTAAAGGCTCAAGTCTGCAATCTAAAATCTGTAATCTAAAATTGCCTTCCTACTTCCTACCCAGTCTCGCCAGGTACTCTGAGTCGTAAGTGCGGGTTTTGTTCTCCACGTAGTCGAGAATCTTCTGCAAGTGTGCACGGTTTTCGCGGTTGCCTTCTTTGAACTTGATCGCGAGGCCCATGCCCGGGTCGGAGCGCACAACGCTGCCTTCCGCTGTCAGCGGGCCATCGTCAATCGCGAAGTTCAGAACCAGCCGGCTGTCGGGTGCCATGATGACGCTGGTCTCGACGTAGCAACCGCCCAGACTGATGTTGGTGAGATTGCCCAGCACCGGAACCTCGCTGCCTTCGGGACGGAACTCGATGGTGATGCGGCCCTTCATGCGCGGATAGAGGCGCCGATTTTTGCGGCTCGGCTGCTGCTGTTTCTCCATGTACATGCGCCGATCCGCTTCGGCTAGCAACTCCTCGGCGTCGAGCCCATCGTCCGGATACATCGAGCGGCCGACGCTTAACGAGAGAATGTCTTCCTGGCAGATTTCCTGGCCCACCTGGCGTGCAAGGTCACGCAATTGATCGGCTTTCTTCAGCGCCGAATCAGCCTCGAGCCCAGGAGCGATGACGACGAACTCATCGCCACCCATGCGGGCTACATAGTCGTACTCACGGCAAGAACTCTTTACCGCTTGCGCGAACTGGCGCAGCACACGGTTGCCTTCCAGATGGCCGAAGCGATCATTAATCTGCTTGAACCCGTCCATGTCGCAGACCATCACAGTCAGCGATGTTCCCTTACGCTTGCAGCGCGCTAACTCGCGGTCGAGCTCAAGGAAGAGTGAACGCGCGTTCGGCAGATCGGTCAGGAAGTCGGTGGTTGCCGAGTTCTCCGCCTGCTGGTACTTCAAGGCGTTCTCGATCGCCAGCGCCATCTTCGAGGTGACTGCCAACAGAATGCGCAGATGGTCGGAGGTGAACGCGTCGGGCTCGGATTGGTACAGCGCCAGGACGCCCACAACGCCGCTCAGCCCTTCGAGTGGCAACGCGAGCGCCGAGCGTAGCGTGCTGAATTTCGTGGGATCGTTCAGGTAGCCCGGCTCAACCGATGGGTTGCCGTTGATGATGGGCTTGCGATTTTGTGCGACCCAACCAGATAACCCCTGGCCTAGCGGAATCCGCAGAGACTCGAACAGGCGGAAGTTATCTCCGTTGACATGCTGCGGATATAGAACCTCGTCGTGCCGTACGTAAATTGCGATCGAGTCGTACGGGACCAGTCGTTTCAGTTTGACCGAGAAGACGGAGAGCGTTTCATCGAGACTGAGTGAAGCGCCCAGGTCTTGGCTCAGTTCGAACAGCATCTGTGCTTCTTGCCGGGCCGCAGCAATTGACGCCAGGAACGTTGCTTCCTGATTCTCTTTGACTCCGGTTTCGACAAATCCGGCGGCCGGAGCGAGGCCGCGTTCGACTTTGACGTCGGTGGAAAGTTTTGACCACTTGACCGACTCTGAGCGCGTGAGGACCAGTTGCTCAAGATCGCGGTAGCGGCGGCGCAGCACGTCGACCACGCGAGGATCGAACGAGCGCCCCGATTCGCTCTTCAAACGCTCCATGACCTCTTCGAGCTTCATCGCCCGACGATACTGGCGGTCGGAGGCCAGCGCGTCGAGGAAGTCGACGGCGCTCAAGATGCGCGCACCGATGGGGATCTCGTCACCCTTCAGACCGAATGGATAGCCAGTCCCGTCGTACTTCTCGTGGTGTGCTCGGACGATTGGCACCACCGGGTAGGGGAAGCGCACTCGCTCAAGGATTTCCGCGCCTACCACGGGGTGAATCTTCATCTTCTCGAACTCTTCCGGGGTCAGGCGCCCGGGTTTGGAGATGATGTGCTCCGGCACGGCCAGCTTGCCGATGTCGTGCAGCAGGGCGGCGGCCTGCAGGGCTTCCATCTCCTCCGGGCTCACACGGAGCTCTTTGGCGACTTCGATGGCATAGACACGCACACGCTGCAGGTGATCGTGCGTAGTGTGGTCCTTGGCTTCGATGGCCAGAGCCAACGCCTCGATCGTCCGCATGTGGAGATTCGCCATCTCCTCGACGTGGCCCTTCTCGTCCTCAAGCCTTGCGAGGTAGAGGCGGTACGAGCGGTAGATCAAGTACACAGCGGGCAAAATCAGCAGCGAGGTTTGCCACTCAACAATCTTGTTCAGCCAGGTAACAAGTCCGGCAACGCCGGCCCCCACCAGGTAATACGGAAACGACCAGAAGTAGCAGTCAGCCCAGATGCGCCGCAGCGACTTGTGCTCAGTAAGCGAAATGATCGTCGCCACCGGAAGTGTGTTGGCGGCGAAGTACATGGCCGCGGTCGCCACCAGCAGCACAGCCGGGTTATTCGCCGCTTTGAATAGCGGTACGTGATACACGCAGTAGGCCAGGGCAATCGCAAATGCCGTGGCGCAGGTGTTGAAGACGACCTGTACCGTGTTGGGTCGGTCGCGGTAGAAACACTGCGTCAGGATTGCCGCGCAGCCGAGCGCGAGGGTCTCGGCAAAGCTCAACTCCAGGATGCCGAGGAGGATGAACAGGAAGTTGATCGACATCGTGTCGGTAATTCCCGGCAGGTTGACTTTCAGTCGCGAGGCCAGCACTGCGACCAGCAGGTAGCAAACGAACTTCATCGGCTGGTGGCTGGACGGATGCATCGCCCCGACAGCCAACACCGCCGTCCCCAGTCCAACCATGATCCCGACGTAGAGACGCGCCGTCACGGACATGGAATTCCAAGCTTGTGCTTTGCCTGCCATCTAATGTTCGACACACGCCCGGTTTCGTTCTTCCCGGGGCCGGAAAGACACGGGCGCAACATTTAGAATTAGCAGCTAAGGCCAGCAAAACCAATCAATTACGGGAATCGTAGAAAACTTTCGTAACCCGGTTTTGCACGTAGGTGCTGACGCCCGAAGGAAGGGCGGGAGATAGAGATTTTCCGGCGTGGGCCGCTTGCCGGCCCAGAGGTCACCAAAACGGGACCCCGGGGAAGCGTTTAGAAGACCCACTATTTGTTCGTCGGGCTTAAACTGCCGCGAAGAACGGTCATTGAGGCAGCCGGCAGATCGAAGCTCGTGTCGGCCTTGGCATTGATGGATCCCTTCAGCGCTGGTCCGTCCGGGTCAGCCTTGCCTCCCTTGGCGTCGGGGTGCCACTGGTACTGGGCCCGGCCGAAAGTGACGGCTTCAACGGAGCCGGCAAAGGAACGATCCGTCTGTGCCTTATCGTCGTGGAACACGATGCGGACCTTGTGGGCGTTCCATTGATCGCGGTTGATCACGAGCAGGGAGTACTTCCCGTCGGGACGCAGCGTGGCATAGGCCGTGACCAGCGCGTGACCGGCGGGGTCCTCGAGGTCTCCCACCGCACGAAACAGCTGATGTTCTCCGCTTCCCGGCTGCACCCATTCCAGATTGATCATCTGGCTTCCGAAATACTGCGAAGTCGGCTGGACGATCTGATAGTCCTTTTCGGTGGTTGAGAACATGCCGAACGTCCCCATGGAGTTGTTGCAGCCGTGATGAATTCCCATCGGCAGGTAGTGGAAGTAGTAAACGGCATCGCCGCCGGCGGTTAAGAAGGCGCCTACGTAGTCGCCTAGCCATAGGGCGCCGAAGATGTCAACGAATGATTCGTCACTCACCCACGAAATATTCGACTCGGTAATGAACAATGGCACATCGGTAGGTACGCCGTCATCGTGCCAGACGTCGACGATGTGGCTGACCAGCCGCGGTTCGTCGTACAGGCTGTTCCATGTGATCGTGCAGGGAACGTAGGGATAGTGCTCGAACGAAAAGAAGGCCAGATCCTTCAGATGGCCGTGGCTACGGAGGTAATCGACAAATCGCCTCGTCCATGAGACACGCCCTTGCGCGTCAGGCCATACGATGATGTCTTCGTTCTGGCCGGTGAACACAGGTCCGCCCAGTTTCAGCGCGGGATCGACCTTGTGCAGTGCGTCAGCAAACTGAACGTAGAGCGCGGCATAGTCCTCCGGGAGCATGAACTGGCCGTCGGGCTCTTCGCCCATCTCGATGTAGGAGATGGGATACTTGCGCTTCTCGAGATACGCAATCTGCGCGGCGGCGTCTTCCGGGATGTTGAACACCATGGCGATCGGGATCATCGCCGGCAGTCCGCGCGTCGCGCCGCTCGTGTAGAACAGATCGAGTCCCACCTGGTCGCTCAACTTCGGATCGAGGTTGGCCGGTTCATGCCACGGATCGACCGAGGAACACCACGTCGTCGTTTGCGCTTGGTCGGGCGTGTGCAGCACCGAATCGTGGAATTCTCCGCCGGCACTCAGGGTGCCCACGTAGAGCTCGCGAATCGCATAGCCGACGCAATTGCGCTTGTCAGCGGAGCCGTGTGTATCGCATGTGTCCGAGGACTCCGTCATCCAGATCCGGAGATAGCGGACCGGCATCGGCACCGGCGCGAGGGATAGCGTGACAGTACCGCCCTGGCCGTTCTCGACTGTTCCCCCGGAGAAGGTAATCCACGTGCCTTTATCGGGATGTGTGATCGGTTGCTCACCGGTCCAGTACTGCACGCGGTAGTGCTTCGCATATGGATCGGCCCACGCGATCCGGATGGCGTTGATGGAAAGCGGATTCGCGAGGTCGACAACGATCCATTGCGGGTGCAGCGAGTCGTCTTCGCCGGTGAATTGTTTCGTCAGATACGGATTACTCTTCCAGTAGGTGTTCTCGTCGCCGTCAGTGATACGGCCGTAGCCGGTGGCATCGGTTCCATCGTTGCGGGTGGCACCGCGATGCGGGAGGGGATAGCCGTAAGAGTTGCGGATGAGTTCCGTCGGGGTGTCGCTGCCTGTGAAGTATCCCTTACCCACTGGATCGCTCCACGTGCCTTTCGGATTCCAGTGCCAGGCCTCGATGTGGAGTTCGGTGTTCTGCCGGTACGTAACAGGCTGCCAGCCCGCGCTTAACACACGATCAAGCGCAGCGGAAGTAAAAAGCTTGTCGATCGCAGCGGCCGGCATGCGATCGATGCCCGCCCCCAAAGCCTGGTTCGGCACAAACTTATTGGAGACATGATCGGGCGTGATGTCCACGCGGATGGTCTGCGCTTGCGTAGCTAACATTCCGAACAACATTAGTACCGCCACGGCCGCGATTCTGAATTGCAAAGGATGGGCCACCGAGAATCTCCTCGAAATCTACTTTGACGTTTCAATAGAGGGAAATTGCATGATTTTGGCGTCGCCATTGTACCCGAAGCCGAAGCGATTTTCTTTGTTCTCTCAACTCTGTCTGGCGAAACAGATCGAGCTACGCACCTAAAGGCGAAAGCGAACGCGGAATAACAGTGATGCTGCAAAGGAACAAGTTCGATATCAAAGGCTTGCAGCAAGGTTCGCGAAGGGCTTAGTCGTATGGGAGTCGTGCTTTCGTAACCTCCTCACACCGGCTCGAGGGGTGCGATAGTAAAAGGGCATGTCCCAGGCACCCCAGATGCAACGTGACAAGCGCGGGCCCCGCGTGAAACTCGGCGGTTCGGTGCTGGCCTTGCTGCAACTTCAGAATCGGCGGCAGATCCGAACGCGGCTGAGCTCACTTTCGTCCAACGGTGGACTCCTGCAGCTCGACAAGCCGCTGGATGAAGGCATCGTGGTGGAGGTGCTATTTCACGTCGGAGCGACCACAGTGCGGGGTAACGCCGAGATGTTATTTCCAATGTGGGCGACCAAAGGCTGCCTGCAGCCCTTTCGCTTCAAGGATCTCGATGAGAAAATCCGGACCAGCCTCGAGGACGATCTAAACTCAATGCTGAAGATTTCGCCCAACGCACCGGCCGACGAAGCCAACTTGCCGTAGATCTTTACCCGCGCGTTTCCAGCACAGCCTATCGCTTAAGAATCCCCTCGTCCTCCCATTGATACCCGCAAGCATCGCAAGTCCATTCAAATGCGGGATCAGGATCACCTTTCTTCCGGGGAAAAGAACGCGATAATCGCTCGAACACCACCTCCGAGGCGCGGCACTTCGGGCACACGACTGGAATCTCATCCCATGTGCTCGGGTCTTCTTCTTCCTCTGGAGGCTCATTCGCGGGCTCGTAGTCCTGTAGTGCCTGCCACGCATAGGGATAGCCCACACGCATCACCTTAACGCTCACTCCGTTCGCGAAGTTCGACATGACCTTGTCAACGCCTGTCGCTTTCTCATCTCCCATGTAAAACGGAATTCCGGCGCGGTCGAGCAGCCACTGCAACTGCAAAGCATCCGCGAGACTCCACACCGTGCGAATCTCAACGAGTTCGCGATCCTCTGCGTACGGAGAGTCGGGATCGGGTTCAGGTTCAGGCGGCGGAGCGGGCTTCTCGGGCGGCGGCAGTTCCAAATGCCGCGCTGAGAACTCAGCCTTCAATACCTGTTGTGCAGCGTCCGTTAACTCCGAAGGGTCTCGAGCAAGAGACAGGAGCTCACCATCGCTCATGCGGCGATAGTGTGCCGTGAGCCGAAGCCATTCCGAAGCGGCGTCCGAAGGGGGCATCGTGAGGTGGCGAATTGTTTCTCAGCACCGTTTGCGGAAGCACTGCCGCAATGGCTGCGAAGAAATGCGGCATGATATCTCAGAAATGTGCGTTGAGCCAAAGCGAATTGAGGGCACTAATATCGCGGATTGCGCTAACGATTATTCAATTTTCTGCGCATGCGCCTGCTCCCACGCACGCATGTTCTTTCGCGATTGATCGAAGAGGCGGAGGTAGTTCTCCTTCACGACCTGCCGGGTCAGTTCCGGCCCGAGTTCTTTCCACAGCGGTGTCCAGACGGTATAACTCTTCTCGACGCTCGCCCAGTCACTGGTTGCGCCCTGGTCGCTGCCGTAGAGAAAACGGTCCGGATATTTGCGAATGAGGTCGGCCGTCATTTTGAGGTGCTCCGGCGTGTCGACAAAGTACGGCGCGATCACCGGGCCCCACGAGAGATCAATCGACACATGCGCGAAAGCCGGATCGGCCAGCATCGCGTCGAGGCTCTTCCAGTGTTCCGGATACGGCTGCACGCCACGGCCATTACCCATCAAATGTGCCCACACGATGTGAGCGTTGGGATGCTTTTTGAGGAAGGCCTGAAACGCTTCCAGGTACTGCGGGGCAGGTTTCTTCCCGTGAAAGATCATCGCCGTGGCCGCCGAGTCGTTCAACAGCGCGAGATTGTAGGGACTGTCGTGATCGCAGTGCACCACGGCGACAGCGCCCATCTCGCCAATTACGTCGAAGATCGCGTCGATCGACGGACTGTAGAGGCTGGGCGGACCACCGGCAATCTTTTCGGAGACCTCCTGTTTCTTGAAGATGATTTCCCCGAAGCCGCTCCACACTCCGGGATACAGCTGCATCATCTTTTTGATGTACTCTCCGGCCCGCGCATCTTTCAGATTGATCGCGCTCATTAGCGGGTCGAGGCGCGCACGGTCCGCTGCCGGCAGTGCAAGAACCTTGTGCGCCACCAGCACATCTTGAATCGCGTTGTAATAGATCGCCTGCGCGTCGGTTTGCGTGTAGTAGGCCGGGGCGAAGTCGCGATCGATCAGCGGGTCGTGTGCCACGGTCGCGGGCAAACCCATCACCACGCTGCGGCACACGTGCGTGTCCATCATTTTCAGGACGCTGGGCAGTGGCGGGCCATTGGTGACAAAGTCCTGGATGTGAAAGTGCACATCGTTGTAAAGGCAGTCATCTGCATCCTGTGTCGTTGCGGCGCGTGCTGTGAATGGAGAAGCCAGCAACAGGCTTAAGAATGATGTCCACACGATGCGCATATAACGATCCTCCCAAAATGGAAATTCGCGCGGGAACTTGTCCGCGCAATTGACGATATGCACGCAGGGAGCACCCGCTCTTGGTGCGCCCCGCGTGCATTTCGCGCTCCTCGGTTAAGGAAACTTGCTCTTACTCCTTCACCGCCCGGAAGAAGTAATAGTCCGCCGTGTACGGCACGAGTTCTGTCTGACCTGCTGTGCAGGCGGTCGTCGGAACCGCGCCGCCAGCAGTATTCAAACGCTGGATGAAGGTGACATTGGCCAGGAGGTTCCCGCCCGTGGGTCCCTTCTTGTTTCCGACAGACTGCAGCTTCAGGCATTGAATCGAGCCGCTATTCGGGCAGCTCACTGGGTCGGTGCCGGCGTCAATTCCCGCCGCCTTTACCGCCCACACCCGGCTGCTATCGAACGAACTCTGCCAGGTCGCGTTCCCGCTGCGAGGGGCAATGATGCCCTGCTTGGGGTTTTCGTTGATGCTCTGGAAGTGGGTAATGATCTGGAACTGCTGTCCGAAGAGATCTGAAAAGAGGGTGGCTTCAGGACGGGCAGTTGGGCTCCAGGCAGTACCGCCGGTCGCCGTGGGCAAGCAAGTATAGCCCTGGCTGCCGAAGGCATGGCCTACCAGAAATGCAGCGTTTCCTGCCGGTACTGCAATGGTGTCTGGTGTCTGCGGAGGCGTCACCTGCGCCGCCGCTTGGTTAATCAGGGTGAAGGCGAATGCGAGAACGAACGCGGCGCCCATCATCTTGCGGCCCCGCAGTGTGTTCGTGACTTGCTGTGTGAAGGTCTTGCTCATCGATTCTTGTCTCCAATGACTTCAGTTTGTGTCGCGGAGGCCGTCACACGCGCAAGGACGAAGCTGTCACCGCTTTCATCCGTGCTGCCAATCTGAAGCTTCCCGGCGCGTTGCTGGTCGCCAATTGTTTGCCGTATAGCGGCCTCACTTTTGAAGACGACATCTGCAGTCAATTTGCTTTTGGAGAAATCCGAAACTTGTATTCGCGTGTTTCGACACATCGTTACGCTGCAGGCGACACGCGGTCTTTGCATCCACAAATCGGGCATTCGTTGAGAGCTGCCTCGTAATAGACTCTGCAGTTCACGCAGGGGAGCCCGTAGCGCAGTGGCATCACCAATTCAGTCCGACGTGGGTCACTCTTCTCGCGGCAATCGTTGCGCGCGATTTCAGTCGAGTTGGGAGTTTGTGTCGACATTCCATCACTGCCAGACCGGCTCTGCCATCCGTCGACCGCGCAGAGGCGTCGAAGTATGGCTAAGATCCCGGTCACCCATCACCGAATGGCAGACCATGCATGAACGCTGCGTGGTGTCGTCTTCCTGCGATACGAGGACGTATGTCAGTCCATGCACCGACCAGGTCACAACCTTGTAGCCATCGAGGCGCGAGTAGTGAAACTGGACCTTGGTGAATTGGGCTTCGACTCCACCGCTGGCGAGCGCTACCACGTCAGGCGTAATCACGAGGCTCACAGACGCGAGATGTGTCTGCGTGCCCGGCATCTGGTAAGCGACGTAAGCGACCTTGGTTCCTTCGAGCGGAACAAACCGCGCGCCCTGCAGGCGGTACGGCATTCCTTCGTTTGCGATCGATGTCGAAGCCGGGAGAGCGAGCGCGAACGACGAATTCGCGCTAAACCACTGGTTCAAGGCTTGCTCAGAGTCAGTCTGCACCTCAAGCGGAAGCGCTCCCTCTGCATGCCGCCGGTGCGTGGTGACTGCGAAACGGGCAATCTCTGGTCCGGAGAGACGCCGCGGAGACGTTAAGGATCTCGCAGCCCATGCTCCCGCGATCACGATGACCGCCATGACGGGAGCAAACCATTGGATGACTTGCCTGAATGGCGAGGATTGGGTCCGTTCCGGAATCGGCGCAGCGCCGAACTTTGCTCTCAACCCCTCGACCAGCTGCTCTTCGCTCGCGTTCGGGAAATGTTCCGTACGCGTTGCCGCCCGCAGCAGTGGGCCACAGTGATCGCAAAGGGCCGCGTGCTTGATCAGTTGTGTCGCCTTGAATTCGGGCCAGTGCCCGGATGCCAACTCGTACCAGTTGACGTCCTCGTCCTTGGGACAATCCGGACCTGGAGGAGCACTCTCCGAGACGACGATCGAAATGCGGTTGACCAGCAGCCAGTACTTCCACACCTTCTTGCCACAGTCGAGGCAGGAGCGGACGTGGAGCTGGGCTGCCCCTACTTCCTCGCCGGAAAGACGAGAAGACACACCCATTGCCTCGCCGCGTGAGGGTACGAGCGCTTGCAGTTCTTCATTATCGATGTGTTTTCCGAGCGGACGTGCCAAGGCGAAACACTCTCCCTATCTTCCAGACGAGCTTTCGAGGGATTTTGCTTTTTCGCTGATTGCCGGCGCGGTTTCTGGTACGGCGGCCAGAATCTGCTCGCGTATGGAGTGCTTGAGCCGTTCGAGCACGCTGCCAACCCCCTTTGTACTCAATGCGATGCCGGGCAGGGAGGCGATCTCTTTACTGCTCAGTCCCTGGCGGAAATACAGCCAGAAGATCGTCCGGTCACGCTCAGCGTCGGGTCCGTCGAGACAACGTCCTAAGTGGACGTCGATTTCTGCGAGGAAGATGTCGAAGGCAATTCTCCCCTCACCGCCCGGCGATTCGCGGCCGGCCTCCGGTTCGACGTCGAAAGTGGAAACATGTTGCGCGTCTCCTCCGGCTGTCTGGGTTCGGGCATGCTTGAAATAATCGTGCGTTGCGTTGACTGCTGTTTTCTTGAGGTACCCCAGGACCGCTTCTGGCCGCTCGATGGCGAACTGGTGCAGTAGATTTCGGCCGCCTTCCCAGAGCTTGAGATACGTGGCCTGCAGCAGGTCTTCGACTGTAGATCGCGAGGCATCACCCCAGACCGACGCCGTTCGCGCGATGACGAGCCGCAACGGGCGTCCGACGCGCGAGACAAACTCCTCCCATGCTTCATCGTCTCCTTGCCCAGCGCACAACCCGATGACGTCTTTTAAGGACAGAGACGAGTACCGCGTCGCTTTCGAAAAATTCATCATTGTTAGCGAGCCGACAGCGAACAACTGATAAGTCCCGGGACCTCACTTATGGCGATGAGTCATTGTCGCGGGCGGGGACTTCGCGATGTGTCACTGAAGTGTTAACAATGAGTAATTTGCAGCGGACGTTTTTCGAGCAACGCCACAGTGAGGCTTGAGCGAGAGGGTAGATTTGCCCGCACCGGGAGCGGCGCAAAGCTCCTGGGAGTATTCACCGAAATTCACTGACGATGAAAATGTGCTACTGACTCGCCGGAGGGACAATGCCGTTCATGCGCAGATACTCGACGAGTTGACCGTAGTGATCGGAAATGTGCCACACAGCGGCGGTGGCCGCGGAGAGCCGGTTATCACCCCAGTATTCTCCGTTCACAGGCTCGAGCAGGTTGTGAACGTCAATCGACGCAATGGCTCTATCCATTTGTGTGAAGGAATCGCGCAGGTAGGCCATGATCTCGGCCTTCGATTTTGCTGGGTTCGGTCCGCCAGCATCGCAGTGTTCCGGTTGTTCCTGCTTCAGAATCTGCGTCGCCCATGCCTCATTCGCACAGGCCACGTGCTTGATCTGCTCCGCGAACGTGCGAGCGTTCGTAAACGCACCTTGCGTCGGCTTGAACGTCCATTTGTCTTCCGGCATGGCATCCGCCAGACGGGTGAAATCCTTCTCAACGCTTTTCCAGATGAAGTTGATGGAGTCAGGAACTGTTTTGGATTGCGTATGTTTTTCCTGCGCGCGCGCAAAGGAAGCTGCGAGCAAAGCGGACGCAACAAAAAGAAGCAGAGTCTTTCGCATGGGCGAACTCCGGGGAGTTGATCACCTTAGGATACGGCAATAACGGTGAGGGCAGGAGTTCACTCGTGCCACTTAAAGCCTAAATCGCTCCGCGCTTTAGCGCCTGCGGTGAGCCTTCGTCTGCTGCGCGGATAACAGAAAACCTCAGCGCCTTGAAGGCGATCGATGCGGGTCCTTTCGGTGCTCGACTGAAGTCGAGCCCTTCCAACTCTAGAGGGACCACGCTGGAGTCGAGAGGCGGCTTTTGCAATTGATGCATACAGCTCAGTTGCCTGGGGATTTCTAGCCGAGCGGTTCGAACAGGTTGCCTTCTACACGCTCGGCGACTTTGGGGAGTTCCTTCCTGGCGAACTGCAGGAAGTGGGGTGCTGCGCGGTGTGCTTCGAGAGCAGCGTCGTCCTTGTACTGCTCGTAGATGAAGAAGCGGCGCGGGTCGGTCTTGTGGCGGTGCACAATGTACATCGCACACCCCGGTTCCTGGCGAGAAGCTTCGGTCAGTTTGGAGAAAATGCCGGCAACATCATTCTCGTGCCCTACCTTCGCCATCCAAGTTACTGCCAGGACCACCATCGCACGCTCCGTTGTGTTCAGCTGTCAGCTACGCTTTCGCTTCCGCCTGCCGAGCCGCTGCCTTCATCGCAGCGGCAAACTCGTCGACAAAAATCGTGTGGTCGCGATCGGGGCCTGTTGAAACCATGCCGACACGCGCACCGCTTTCCTTCTCAAGAAAAGCCAGATACTCTCGCGCCGCTTTGGGCAGTTTCTCCAGCTCAGTGATGCCCTCGGTCGATGTTTTCCAGCCCGGCCGACTCTCATAAATACACTCGATTTTCTGGAAGCCGCTGTCCTGAGGAGGGATCTCGTCGGTTTTCTTGCCGTCGATCTTGTACCCCACGCAGACGGGAATCTCTTCGAACGCATCCAGAACGTCGAGCTTAGTCACCACCAGCCACGAGATTCCGTTAATCATGCCAGCGTAACGGAGAAGAGGCAAATCCATCCAGCCGCAACGCCGAGGACGCCCCGTGACCGCGCCGTACTCGTTACCGCGCTTGCGTAGCAGTTCGCCCTTGTCGTCGTGGGATTCGGTGGGGAACGGGCCACCGCCGACACGCGTGCAATAGGCCTTGGTCACGCCGATCACCATGTCGATGGCGGTCGGCGCCACTCCCGTGCCGATGACGGCTCCGCCAGAAGTTGCGCTCGACGAAGTTACAAACGGATACGTCCCGTGATCGATATCGAGCATGGTTCCCTGTGCGCCTTCGAACACAATCGACTTGCCCTCGGTCAGCATGCGATTGAGGAAAGCGGCTGTATCGCGCACGAAGGGTGCGACTTTTTGGGCGGCGGCTGCGTACTCCTCGTACATCTTGTCGGCGTCGAGCGGTTCGGAGTTGAACAACGCGTGCGCGATCATGTTTTTCTCGCGCACAGCGTTCTCGATGTGAGTTTTCAGAAGCTTTAAGTCGAGCAAGTCGGCCACTCGCAAGCCGCGACGACCCATTTTGTCTTCATAGGCGGGGCCGATCCCGCGCGAGGTCGTGCCGATCTTGACGCGGCCGGGAGCGTTCTCCGACGCCAATTCAATCATGCGGTGGTAGGGAAGAATGACTTGCGCGCGGTTGCTGACAAACAACGTGCCATCGACCTGCACTCCTGCCTCACGGAGGCCGCCGACTTCTTTCAGGAAAGCGATAGGGTCAAGAACCACGCCGTTGCCGATCACGCTGTAGCATCCTGGCCGCAGCACGCCGCAGGGCACGAGCTGCAACACGAACTTCTTACCGTTGATGATGACAGTGTGCCCGGCGTTGTGCCCGCCGGCATAGCGCGCCACGACCGGGAACCCCTCGGAGAGAACGTCGACAATCTTGCCCTTGCCCTCGTCTCCCCATTGCGCGCCGACGATGACTGCAGTCTTACCTTTTTTCAAAGCCAGCTCCGTGCCCGAGATGATTGGGCCGCGTTTTTCGCACACACGCTTCGCCCGCGGATGGTCGCCGTGTTAAAAATGCTGGGATTTGAGCGGATCGGAGTGTGTACAAGTAAGAATACCTTGGCGGGGCGGAAGTGGGCAATTGGGGGACGACTGCGACGTGCCGCGGAGACCTGTAAACTAGTTCGGTGCCTGAGCTTCCCGAAG